>Ga0247734_1000058_pt1 | contig 101607 bp, 96 predicted proteins | sample UWRJL103311B2_FD_180933 | JGI IMG/M metagenome (GOLD analysis project Ga0247734, IMG submission 180933) | Plant litter microbial communities from Arlington Agricultural Research Station in Wisconsin, United States - UWRJ-L103-311B-2 | ecosystem: Environmental > Terrestrial > Plant litter >... | reverse complement strand
ATGATGTCGGAGATACCGCGAACGGCACCGGCCAGTACATCGTCAGCCTTGGCGAAAGCCGACAGCAGGCTGGCGTCTTTGCCCAGGATGGTCAGCAGCTTCTCGTTGGGAATGGTGATCAACGAGTCGACGCTTTCGGACAGCATGCGGATGCCTTCATCGGCGATCTGCATACGCTTGCGACCTTCGAACGGGAACGGACGAGTCACCACCGCTACGGTGAGGATGCCCATTTCCTTGGCCACTTCAGCAATGATCGGCGCTGCACCGGTACCGGTACCGCCGCCCATGCCAGTGGTGATGAAAACCATGTTGGTGCCCTGCAGGACTTCTGCAATGCGCTCACGGTCTTCCAGTGCAGCCTGACGGCCCACTTCAGGGTTGGCGCCAGCGCCAAGACCTTTGGTTACACCAGTACCCAGTTGCAGGATGGTGCGCGCGCCGATGTTTTTCAGCGCTTGAGCGTCAGTGTTGGCGCAGATGAATTCCACACCTTCGATGTTGCTCTTGACCATGTGATTAACGGCATTGCCGCCACCACCACCAACACCGATAACTTTGATTACCGGGCTTTGCGGGACGTTGTCTACGAGTTCGAACATTTTCCCTCTCCTTTCATTTCTCTAGTTTTTTTGCCTGGTGCCCACTGCCGCCATGTACTGCCTTGAAGCCTAGAAATTACCCTGGACCCAGCGCTTGAAGCGTTCAAGCACGGGAGCCTTGGGTTCATCTCCGTAACCGCTACCACTATTACTGCTGCTGATGCCGGAAAACGAGAAACCGTCCGACTGCTTTTGCAGGCCGTACAGCAACAAACCGACACCGGTTGAATAGATCGGGTTACGCACAACATCGGCGAGCCCTTTGACGCTATGCGGTACACCAAGGCGCACCGGCATGTGGAAGATTTCCTCGGCCAGTTCGACCGCGCCTTCCATTTTCGAGGTACCACCGGTCAGCACGATGCCGGCCGGGATCAGATCTTCATAACCACTGCGACGCAGCTCAGCCTGAATCAGGGTGAACAGCTCGTCGTAGCGCGGCTCGACCACTTCGGCCAACGCCTGACGCGACAGCTCGCGAGGTGGACGATCGCCCACGCTCGGCACTTTGATGGTCTCACCGGCGCCGGCCAGTTTGGCCAGGGCGCAGGCGTAGCGAATCTTGATCTCTTCGGCGTATTGCGTAGGGGTACGCAAGGCCATGGCAATGTCGTTGGTGACCTGATCACCGGCAATCGGGATCACGGCCGTGTGGCGAATTGCGCCTTCGGTGAAAATCGCGATGTCAGTGGTGCCGCCGCCGATGTCCACCAGACAAACGCCCAGTTCTTTTTCATCGTCGGTCAGGACCGAGTACGCCGAAGCCAGTTGCTCCAGAATGATGTCGTCGATTTCCAGACCACAGCGACGCACGCACTTCTCGATGTTCTGCGCCGCGTTCACCGCGCAGGTCACGACGTGCACCTTGGCTTCCAGACGAACACCTGACATGCCCAGTGGCTCACGAACGCCTTCCTGGTTATCGATCACGTAATCCTGCGGCAAGGTGTGCAGCACACGCTGGTCGGCAGGGATCGCCACGGCCTGGGCAGCGTCGAGTACGCGCTCAAGATCCGCCGCGCTGACTTCACGATCACGGATTGCCACGATGCCGTGGGAGTTCAGGCTGCGAATGTGGTTGCCCGCTACGCCGACGAAGGCCGAGTGAATACGGCAGCCCGCCATCAGTTGAGCTTCCTCCACTGCGCGCTGGATCGACTGAACGGTGGATTCGATATTCACCACCACGCCCTTCTTCAGGCCGCGGGATGGATGGGTACCGATACCGACGATTTCCAGCGTGCCATCGGCCGCGACTTCGCCTACCAGCGCCACCACCTTGGAGGTGCCGATATCCAAGCCAACGATCATTTTGCCGCTTTGCACGTTTGCCATGGTCCTGCCTCTTGTCAATTCTTCGCGACGGCGGGTTTGTCCGTCGGAGGCGCTACCTGCTCACGCCACCCGACGGCAAGGCCGTTGGAGTAGCGCAGGTCGATGCGCGCAATATTCGTGATCTGTTCTTTAAGCGTTTTGTCGTAGATGGCGATAAAGCGGCGCATCTTTTCCACAAGGTGATCGCGTCCCAGCAACAGCTCGATACCAGGACCTGCACTGCCCGCGCCCGTGGTCAAAAACCAGCTGCCACGCTCACGTAATTCCAGTCGTGCGATGGAGAACCCCATAGGGCGCAACATCTGGCTCAACACTTGATACTGTTGCATCACCTGCTGCTGGGCCCGTTGTGGGCCGAACAACTGCGGCAGGTGTTCATAATTGGCCAGCTCGCGTGGTGTGAACGCTTCGCCCTGGTTATTAAGCAGAGCCTCATCACCCCAACGTGCCACTGGCAGTTGTTCTTCCAGACGGATCACTACTTGATCCGGCCACACCCTGCGCACTTCGGCGTGGGCAATCCATGGCATCTTTTCCAGCTCGCTGCGCATGGCAGCCAGATCAATCGTGAAAAAGCTCGCCGCTACATAAGGTGCAATGCGCTGTTGCACTGCTTGCTGGCTGATGTAACTCAAATCACCCTGGACGTTGATCTTGGTGATCGGGCGGTCGGCGTACGGCAGCAGACGTTGTGCGCCTTCATACGCGCCGTACCCCAGCGCAACCATCAACACCAGCCAACCCAACTTCTTGAAGAAACCGCCCAACTGCGCCTTTGGCAGGCGTGCGGACAGCGGCTCCTTGGCAACCATGCGACTGGCACCACGCGGCACTGGCTTGCGGCCAGGTGCCGGGGGCTGATGACGCGCCGTCGCGTTCATGACTTAGCCTCGCCCCTGAACGCTGTCAGCCAGAATCGCCAACACCAGTTGCTGGAAATCCAGACCTGCCGCACGGGCCGCCATCGGCACCAGACTGTGGTCGGTCATGCCCGGCACCGTGTTCACTTCCAGCAGCCAGAACTTGCCGTGGGCATCCTGCATGACATCAGTACGCGCCCAGCCGGATACGCCAACGGCTTCGCAGGCGCGCATGGTCAGTTGCTTGAGTTCATGTTCCTTGGCGTCATCGAGGCCGCACGGAATCCGATACTGGGTATCGTCAGCCAGGTACTTGGCGTCGTAGTCGTAAAAACTGTGAGGAGTGCCCAGGCCGATGGGAGGCAAAACCTGGCCACGCAGCGAAGCGATGGTGAACTCGGGACCTTGAATCCACTGCTCTACCAACACTTGCGAATCGTAGGTACTGGCGGTTCTCCAAGCGACGATCAATTCTTCGACGCTGGTCACCTTGGCCATACCGATACTGGAACCTTCATGAGCCGGTTTGACGATCAAAGGCAGGCCCAGTTCCGCAACCGCAGAAATACAGTCGGATTCGTTGCCAAGCACCGCGTGCAAAGGCGTTGGCAGGCCCAGACTCTGCCAGACCTGCTTGGTGCGCAGCTTGTCCATCGCCAGTGCCGAAGCCAGTACGCCGCTGCCGGTGTAAGGGATTTCCAGACACTCCAGCAAGCCCTGCATGGTGCCGTCTTCGCCACCGCGGCCGTGCAGCACAATGAACGCACGATCAATCTTTTCGCTGACCAGGCGCTGCAGGAAATCGTCGCCCACGTCGATACCAAAAGCATCGACGCCAGCGCTCTGCAAAGCGTCCAGAACGGCCTGCCCGGACTTCAGCGAAACCGGGCGCTCGGCGCTCTTGCCACCAAACAGCACGGCAACGCGGCCGAAGTCTTTCGGCTCTACCGTCGAGCGCAGCAACGATTGCAGGATCGCAGTCATTTGAGCTTCCCTTCGGTAGGGGCGACAACGGCGCCGACGAACAGCGGGCTTTTCAGCAACTGCGGAGCGAGGCCGCCGATGTCACCGGCACCCTGGCACAGCAGGATGTCGCCAGCACGCAGCAGCGGCTTGACCAGTGGCGCCAGCTCAACGCCCCGCTCGATGTAGATCGGGTCCAGTTGACCGCGCTGACGAATGCTGTGGCACAGGTTGCGACTGTCCGCTCCGGGGATCGGCTCTTCGCCTGCCGGATAGACTTCCATCAGCAACAGCACGTTGGCTTCGGCCAGGACCTGTACGAAATCATCGTAGAGGTCGCGGGTGCGGCTGAAACGATGCGGCTGGTAAACCATGACCAGACGACGATCTGGCCAGCCACCGCGCACCGCGTTGATAACGGCAGCGACTTCACGCGGGTGGTGCCCGTAGTCGTCGACCAGCATGACGTTCCCGCCTTCGACTGGTAGCTCGCCGTACACCTGGAAGCGTCGACCCACGCCCTGAAAACCGGACAGGCCCTGAACGATGGCTTCATCGCTGACGCCTTCATCGGTCGCAATCGCGATGGTCGCCAGGGAATTGAGCACGTTATGGTTGCCCGGCATGTTGACCGACACATCCAGCGGCTCACGATCACGGCGCAGCACGGTGAAGAACGTCAGCATGCCAGCCTGACGCACATTGATCGCGCGCACATCAGCGGTTTCGCTGAAGCCGTAGGTGACGGTCGGACGTTTGACCAGAGGCAGGATTTCGCGCACCACCGGATCATCGATGCACACCACGGCCAGACCGTAGAACGGCAGGTTGTGCAGAAATTCGACGAAGGTTTTCTTCAGCTTGTTGAAGTCGCCTTCGTAGGTAGCCATGTGATCGGCGTCGATATTGGTGACGACGGCCACCAGCGGCTGCAAGTGCAGGAAGCTGGCGTCGCTCTCGTCGGCCTCGGCGATCAGGTAACGGCTGGTGCCCAACTGCGCGTTGGTGCCTGCGGCGTTGAGACGGCCGCCGATCACGAACGTCGGGTCCAGGCCACCAGCAGCAAACACCGAAGCGATCAGGCTGGTGGTGGTGGTTTTGCCGTGAGTACCGGCAACCGCGATGCCGTGGCGATAGCGCATCAGCTCAGCGAGCATTTCCGCACGCGGCACCACCGGAATACGACGCTCAAGGGCAGTCGCCACTTCCGGGTTCGAGGTGTTAACGGCGCTGGACACCACCAGCACGTCGGCACCCACGGTGTTTTCCGCGCGGTGGCCGATGAAGATGTGTGCACCGAAGGACTCCAGACGCTCAGTCACCGGGGATGCCTTGAGGTCGGAACCGGACACTTCGTAGCCCAGGTTCAACAACACTTCGGCAATCCCGCACATGCCCACGCCGCCGATACCGACGAAGTGGATGCGGCGGATACGGCGCATTTCCGGCTGTGGCATGGCGCGTTGATTCTCAACCATGGGCCACCTCCAGGCAGATGTTCACGACAGTGTTGGTTGCATCAGGCTTGGCCAGCCGGCGGGCGGTACGAGCCATGGTGTTGAGTTGTTCGGGTTGCATCAAAACCTCTGTCAGGCGCGCCGCCATCTCGGCTGCACCAGTTGTCGCTTGTGGCATGACGAAAGCTGCGCCTTCGTGGGCCAGATAGTCGGCGTTACGGGACTGGTGGTCGTCGATCGCATGGGGCAACGGCACCAACAGCGACGGCAGCCCGGCCGCCGCCAGTTCACTGATGGTCAGCGCGCCTGCGCGACAGACCACCAGGTCGGCCCAGCTATACGCTTGGGCCATGTCTTTGATGAACGGGGCGACCTGCGCCTCGACACCCGCAGCGCGATAGCGCTCGGAGGTGATTTCATCGTGATTCTTGCCTGCCTGATGGAACACTTCAGGCCGCAATTCCGCAGGCACCTGGGACAGGGCCTCCGGCAATAATTTGTTCAACGGTTCGGCACCCAGGCTGCCACCCAACACCAACAGGCGCGCCTTGCGCCCGGCCAGTGCCTGACGCGGGGTTTCCAGAAACAGTTCGACGCGCACCGGGTTACCCGTCGTGCGGCGTTTGTCGGAAGCGGCGAAGGTATTCGGGAACGCCTCGCACACGCGGCTGGCGAATGAAGCCAGACTGCGATTGGCGGTACCGGCCACGGCGTTCTGTTCGTGAATGATCAACGGCACGTTGCCCAGCTTCGCCGCCAGACCACCCGGGCCTGTCACATAACCACCGAAGCCCACCACGCAAACCGGTTTCAGCTCACGGACGATCTTGCGCGCCTGCATCAACGCTTTGAGCAACATCAACGGTGCCTTGAGCAACGACAAACGCCCCTTGCCGCGCAGGCCAGTGACGTTGACCAGGTGCAAGGCGAAACCTGCCTGCGGAACGAGTTCGTTCTCGATGCCACGCGGGGTGCCGAGCCAGTGCACTTTGTAGCCGCGCGCCTGAAACTCGCGGGCACAGGCCAGCGCAGGGAACACGTGCCCACCGGTGCCACCGGCCATGATCAGCACGTTATCGTCCATGTTTAGGCTCCTCGGCGAAGTCACTTTCGTTGAACTCGGCCTCTTCGCTGCCCATGTTGTTGCGCGACTCCCACTCGATCCGCAGCAGCAGACCCAGGCTCGCACAGCAGATCACCAGTGAGCTGCCGCCATAGCTGAGGAACGGCAAGGTCAGGCCTTTGGTGGGCAGCAGACCGACGTTCACGCCGATGTTGATCAGGAATTGACCGATCCACAGGAACGCCAGACCGTAAGCCACGTAGGCACCAAAGAACTGCTTGGCGCGCTCGGCCCACATGCCGATGTACATCGCCCGGATACTGACGAACACGAACAGGCCGACGGTCAGCAGCGAGCCAACCACGCCCAGCTCCTCAGCCAGAACCGAGAACACGAAGTCAGTGTGGGCTTCGGGCAGATAGAACTGCTTCTGGACACTGTTGCCCAGACCAACGCCCAGCCACTCGCCGCGCCCGAACGCAATCAGAGCCTGGGTCAACTGGTAGCCGGAACCGAATTGATCGGACCACGGGTCGGTAAAGGTAATCAGACGCGCCATCCGATACGGTTGCGCCTGAACCAGCACGAACACCGCGCCGACCGCCAATGCAACCATCAGGCTGAAACGGAACAGACCAACGCCGCCCAGGAACAGCATTGCCGCCGCTGCGCCCATCATCACGACGGTGGCACCGAAGTCCGGCTCCATCAACAGCAGGCCCGCCATGGGCAGCAGCACGATGAATGGCTTGAAGAAGCCCATCCAGCTTTCGCGAACTTCCGTCTGCCGACGAATCAGGTAACCGGCCAGGAAGATCACCACGAACACCTTGGCGATTTCCGAAGGTTGAACGTTGAACGCGCCGAAGCCGATCCAGCGCATCGAACCATTCACCTCGCGCCCGACGCCAGGTATCAGCACCATGATCAGCAGCCCGAAAGCGCCCAGTAGCATCATCCAGCCCAGACGCTGCCAAGTGGCGACCGGAATCATCATGGTCACGCCGCAGGCACCGATACCGATGATCATGTAGATCAGGTGGCGGGTCATCATGTACAGGGTGTTGCCGGAGTTCACCGCCGCGACTTCCGAAGAAGCCGAGGTGATCATCACCAACCCGAGGCCGAGCAGCGCGAGGCAACCGGCGAGCATCGGGAAGTCCACATCAATGCCGCGCCCACTGATCAGTGGCGACGGGTAAGGCTTGATCACGCCGAAGATCATGACAAGTCCCCCACGGCTTGCGCGAACAGACGACCGCGCTCTTCGTAGTTTTTGAACATGTCAAAACTGGCACAGGCCGGAGACAGCAACACCGCATCGCCCGCTTGAGCAATCTCGGCGCAGCGCTGCACGGCTTCATTCAGCGTGGCAACGCGGATCAGTGCGACATCATCGCCCAGTGCTTTGGCGATCAACTCGGCATCACGACCGATCAACACCACCGCGCGGCAATTGGCAGCCACTGGCGCACGCAGGCCGCTGAAGTCAGCGCCCTTGCCATCACCCCCGGCGATCAACACCAGCTTGCCAGCAATATCAGCACCCAGGCCCTGGATAGCGGCCAGAGCAGCACCGACGTTGGTGGCCTTGGAATCGTCGTAGTAGCTCACGCCTTCACGCTCGCGCAGCCACTGGCAACGATGCTCCAGGCCGCCAAAACTGCGCAGGCTGTCGAGCATCGCGTCCATCGGCAAGCCGACCGCATGACCCAGTGCCAGGGCCGCCAGGGCGTTGGACTGGTTGTGAGCGCCACGGATTTTCAATTCACGTACCGGCATCAGGTTGTCGAACTGGAAGGCGAGGTATTTTTCGCCGTTCTCTTCACGCAAGCCGAAGCCGTGGAAATCAGGTTTGTTCAGGCCGAAGGTCCAGCACGGCAGACCTTCACCGATCAGCGGGCGGGTCAGCACGTCCTGACGGTTGACCACCACCTGACGCGCGCCACGGAAAACCCGGTGCTTGGCCAGGTGATAAGCAGGCAGGCCGCTGTAGCGATCCATGTGATCTTCACTGATGTTCAGCACGGTGGCGACTTCGGCGCCGAGCTGGTCAGTGGTTTCCAGTTGAAAGCTGGAAAGCTCCATTACGTAGAGCTCGATGTCATCGCTGAGCAGATCCAGCGCTGGGGTGCCGAGGTTGCCGCCGACTGCGACGCGCTTGCCTGCCGCAGCGGCCATCTCACCCACCAGCGTGGTGACGGTGCTTTTCGCATTGGAACCAGTGATGGCGATGATCGGCGCTTTCGCGTAACGCGCGAACAATTCGATATCGCCGGACAGCTTCACGCCTCGCGCCGCTGCTTGCTGCAGGGCCGGAGTCGCCAGGGCCAGGCCCGGGCTCACGTACAGCTCATCGGCGCGGCACAGGAAGTCGACGTCCAGTTCGCCACAACGCACATCCACCTGCGGATACTCGCGACGCAGGGTCGCCAGCTCCGGTGGATTTTCCCGCGTGTCAGCCACGGCAAACGACACGCCGCGGTTCGCCAGGAAGCGAACCAGGGACATGCCGCTCTTGCCGAGGCCGACAACGATGCGGAAATGGTCTGAAGCGATAAGAGACACTCGTTCTACCTCAGTTTCAGCGTGGCAAGGCCGATCAACACGAGAATCACGGTGATGATCCAGAAACGGACGATCACGCGTGGCTCGGGCCAGCCCTTGAGTTCAAAGTGGTGGTGGATCGGTGCCATGCGGAAAACGCGGCGGCCGGTTAGCTTAAAGGATGCAACCTGAATGACGACTGACAGAGTCTCCATTACAAACACGCCGCCCATGATGAACAGGACGATTTCCTGACGCACGATCACGGCGATAGTGCCCAGCGCAGCGCCCAGTGCCAGCGCGCCGACGTCACCCATGAACACTTGGGCCGGGTAGGTGTTGAACCACAGGAAGCCGAGCCCGGCACCGATCAGCGCGCCGCAGAACACAATCAACTCACCCGCGCCCGGCACATAAGGAATCAGCAGGTATTCAGCGAACTTCACGTTACCCGACAGGTAGCAGAAGATGCCCAGCGCGCCACCGACGAGAACGGTAGGCAGAATCGCCAGGCCATCCAGGCCGTCAGTCAGGTTGACCGCGTTGCTGGAGCCGACAATCACGAAGTAGGTCAGGACCACGAAGCCGATGCCCAGCGCAATGCTGGCGTCCTTGAACATCGGAATGATCAGCGTGGTTTCAACGGCAGATGGTGCAGTTACATAAAGGAAGATCGCCGCGCACAGGCCGAACACCGACTGCCAGAAATACTTCCAGCGGCTTGGCAGCCCTTTCGAGTTCTTTTCGATGACCTTGCGGTAGTCATCCACCCAACCGATACCACCGAACAGCAAGGTGACCAGCAGCACCACCCACACATAACGGTTGCTCAAGTCAGCCCACAACAGGGTGCTGATGGCGATGGACGACAGGATCAGTGCGCCGCCCATGGTAGGCGTGCCGGATTTGGACAAGTGTGACTGCGGGCCGTCGTTACGTACCGACTGACCAATCTGCCGGGTTTGCAGCGCGCGGATCATCCACGGCCCCAGGCACAGGGACAACGACAATGCCGTCAGCACACCAAGAATCCCGCGCAGCGTCAGGTATTGGAAGACTGCGAAGCCCTTGTGGAACTGTTGTAGAAATTCGGCCAACAGCAGCAGCATTAATGTTTCTCCAGGCTGGAACCGCATAGGGCGGCCACGATGTTTTCCATCGCGGCGCTACGCGAACCCTTGATCAAAATAGTGGTGTTCGGATCCTGCTCGGCGCCTAGCGCAGCGATCAGGTCGGTCTGGTTTGCAAAATGGCGCGCATGCTCGCCGAAGGCGTCGACGGCGTGGGCCATCAGCGGACCAACGGCATACAGGGCTGAAACTTTGCCAGCGGCGTAGCTGCCGACGTCGCGGTGGCCTTGCTCGGCCCAATCGCCCAGCTCGCCGATGTCGCCCAGCACGAGCACGGTCCGACCGGCGAAACCGGTGAGGATGTCTACGGCGGCGTTTACAGACGTCGGGTTGGCGTTGTAGGTGTCGTCGATGACCCGCAGACCGTTAAGCGCGAGTTGCGCAACAGTGCGGCCTTTTACCGGCGTGACGGCGTTCAATCCGGCGACGATGCCGTCCAGGGTCACGCCCAGCGCATGGCCTGCAGCAGCAGCGGCCAACGCATTGGCAACGTTATGGGCGCCCAGCAGATTCAACTGCACGGCGGCCGAACCTGCCGGGCTGCACAGAATAAAACCGGGGCAGCCACGGGCGTCCCGTGTCAGGTCTTGCGCGTGGAAATCGGCGCTCTGATCAGCAATGGCAAAACTCACCACCTGACGATCCCCGACACGGGCTTTCCAGATCGGGAATGCCTTGTCTTCTTTATTAAGCACCGCAACACCGGTGCTATCGAGGCCTTCGAGGATTTCGCCCTTGGCTTCGACGATCTTGCCCGGCCCGCCGAACTCACCCACGTGGGCCGTGCCAGCATTGGTGAGCACCGCAACATGGGGTTTGGTCAGGCTCACGGTGAACGCGATTTCGCCGACACGGGATGCGCCCAGCTCGATAACGGCAGCAGCGTATTGCGGCGCCAGCTCAAGCAGCGTCAGGGGCACGCCCAGTTCGTTATTCAGGTTGCCTTTGGTGGCAAGCACGGCACCGCGGGTGCGCATGATGCTGGCGAGCATTTCCTTGACGGTAGTCTTGCCACTGGAGCCGGTGATCGCGGCCACGGGCTTGTCCACAAAAGCGTTGCGATTGATTGCGCCCAATTGCGCAAGCGCCTTGCGGGTATCGACCACCACCAGTTGTGGCAGTGTCGAACCCGGCACCTCGCGCTCTACCAGAGCACCGACGGCACCCTTGGCGGCGACTTGATCGAGGTAATCATGGCCATCGAAACGCGGCCCGGTCAGGGCGACAAACAATTGCCCTGGCGCAATGGCCCGGCTGTCGATGCTCACGCCGTCGAAGGTGCAATCCGCGCCCACCAGTCGTGCGTCGAGGACAACCAGCAATTCGCTGAACGACAGGGGCTTAAACATCGGCCACCTCCCACGCAGCAAGGGCCTTGGCCGCTTCTTCCAGATCGGAGAAGGCCTGGCGCTGACCGTTGATTTCCTGGTAATCCTCGTGGCCCTTGCCCGCCAGCACGATCACATCATCGGCTGAAGCAGTGGCGATAATTTCGGCAATGGCCTGGCCACGGCCCTCAACGAAGCGCACGTTCTGCACCGCGCTGAAACCCTGGCGAATGTCATCGAAAATCTGCGTTGGCATTTCACTGCGCGGGTTGTCGTCGGTGACCAGCACGCCATCGGCCAGACGCTCGACCACTTCGGCCATCAGCGGGCGCTTGCCGCGATCGCGATCACCGCCACAGCCGAACAGGCACAGCAAACGGCCCTTGGCATGGGGGCGCAATGCGGTCAGTACTTTTTCCAGCGCGTCAGGCGTGTGGGCGTAATCGACCACCACCAGAGGCTTGGCGCCGCCGCCCAGACGCTGCATGCGGCCGACCGGGCCTTCGAGCTGCGGCAGCACTTTCAGAATTTCGTCCAGCGCGTAATCCAGGCCCAGCAAGGCGCCGACGGCAGCCAGTACGTTGCTCAAGTTGAAACGCCCCAGCAAGCTACTGCGCAGCAGGTGCTGACCTTGCGGCGTGACCAGGGTGGCGCGCACGCCTTCGTCGCCAAACACGGCGTCGCGGCAATACAGATAAGCGCTGGTGTCTTCCAGGCTATAGGTGATCAAACGCGACTCGCGTTTCTCGGCAGCCAGGGTGCGGCCAAACGCGTCGTCGATATTGATCACCCGGCAACGCAGATCGGACCACGCGAACAGCTTGGCCTTGACCTCGCCATAGGCTTGCATGGTGCCGTGATAATCCAGATGGTCACGGGACAGATTGGTCAGCACCGCCACATCGAAGGCCAGGGCGGTTACTCGCCCCTGATCCAGACCATGGGAAGAGACCTCCATGGCGACGGCGCGCGCGCCAGCCTTTTTCAGGTCGGTCATGGTCGCCTGCACGGCGAGCGGGTCCGGCGTGGTGTGGCGGCCGCTCTGCAGGGCGCCATAGAAACCCGTGCCCAGCGTGCCAACGATGCCGCAATGCTGGCCCAACAGATCCAGCGCTTGCGCGACCAGTTGGGTGACGCTGGTTTTGCCGTTGGTGCCAGTTACGCCCACCAGATTCAAACTACGACTAGGATCGCCATAGAAACGCCCGGCGATGTCCGACAGCTGCGCCGCCAGGCCTTTGACCGGAATCAACGGCACGTCAGTGATCGGCAGGACCTTGGCCCCTTCAACTTCATAAGCCACCGCCGCAGCGCCACGCTTCAAGGCATCGGCGATGTGATCGCGGCCGTCGAAATTGGCGCCCGGAACGGCGAGGAACAAATCCCCACCGCGGACGTTGCGGCTGTCCAGCGTCAACTCGCGAATCATCAAATCGCTGGAGGCATGCGCGAAAATCTTGTTCAGGCTGGACGACATTAACCACGCCCTCCTTTTACGACCGGGGCCGCATTGACTTGCTCGGGCGGCACGGCGACGAGGTTATCCGGAGTGACGTTCATCAGGCGCAAGGTCCCGGACATCACTTTGCTGAAAACAGGAGCAGAAACCAGACCGCCGTAGTAGCCGCCTTTGCTCGGCTCATCGATCACCACCACGATGGCGTAGCGCGGATTGCTCATCGGGCCGAAGCCAGCGAACAACGAGCGGTAGGAGTTTTCGGCGTAGCCTTTGGTGCCCACCGAGGTCTTACGTGCGGTACCGCTCTTGCCAGCCACGTGATACGACGGCACACGGGCGCGGTACACGCCTCGCGAATCTTCGATCACGGCCTGCAACATGGTCTGCAGAGTCTTGGCGGTCTTTTCCGGAATCGCCTGGACCGCAGTCGGCGGCGCATCGCTCTTCAGAATCGTCAGCGGCACGATCTTGCCGTTGTTGGCCAGGGCTGCGTAAGCGTGAACCAGCTGCAACGCCGTCACCGACAGGCCGTAGCCGTAAGATAGCGTTGCAGTTTCAGCCTTGCGCCACTCGCGGTAGTTCGGCAAGTTACCGACACGCTCACCCGGGAAACCCAGACCGGTGTACTGGCCCAGACCCACGCGCTGCATCGCCTGGAAAATCGCCTCGCCGCCCACATCGAAGGCGACCTTGCTCATGCCCACGTTACTGGAGTTGATCAGAATACCGGTGAGGTCCAGCACTGGACCCTCGGTCTTGGTCACGTCACGAATGGTGTATTTGCCGATCTGCAGCGTGCCGGGGTAAACCTCAACCTTGTCGGTAGGTTTCCAGCGGCCGCTGTCCAGGGCAGCAGTCATCGAGATCGGCTTCATGGTCGAACCTGGCTCGAAGACGTCGATGATCGCGCGGTTACGCATGGCGGCAGGCACCATGGTGCGGCGGTTGTTCGGGTTGTAGGTCGGCGAGTTGACCATCGCCAGCACTTCGCCGGTCTTGACGTCCATGATCACCATGCTGCCGGCCTTGGCTTCGTTCTCGACGATGGCGTTACGCAGTTCACGGGTCGCCAGGTATTGCAGGCGCAGGTCAATAGACAAAGCCAAGGTCTTTCCAGCCTTGGCGTTTTTGGTGACCTGCACGTCTTTGATCAGTCGACCGCGACGGTCCTTGATGACCTGCCTTCTGCCCGGCACACCGGCGAGCCAGTCATCGTAGGCCAGCTCAACACCTTCGCGGCCGTGATCGTCCAGGTCGGTGAAGCCCACCATGTGCGCAGTCACGTCACCGGCAGGGTAGAAACGGCGGAATTCTTCAATGCCATAGACGCCCGGCACTTTGAGGTCGAGCACAGCCTGACCGTGTTCAGGGGTCAGGCCACGAACCAGATAGATGAACTCTTTGCCTGCCTGAGCTTCCAGACGTTCGGTCAGGGCTTTCGGGTCTTGGCCGATGGACGTCGCGAGCGCAGCCCACTTGGTTTTGTCCAGCTGCATTTCTTTAGGGTTGGCCCACAGCGTGGTGACCGGAGTGGACACGGCCAGCGGCTCGCCGTTGCGGTCGGTAATCAGGCCACGGTGCGCAGGAATCGGGATATGCCGCATGCTGCGTGCATCGCCCTGCTCCTTGAGGAAGGTGTGGTCAACCACTTGCAGGTCGATGATGCGCCAGCAGATGGCCGCGACCAGAATCATCAGCAAGCCGACGACCACGCGGAAGCGCCACGGATACAGTGCCCCCTCAAGTTTCATCATGGCGCCACCATCCGAACTTCGGCGGCGCTCGGGATGCGCATCTTGAGTTGGTCAGAGGCCAGTTGCTCGATACGGCTGTGGGCAGTCCAGGTGCTCTGTTCGAGAATCAGGCGGCCCCACTCAGCCTGCGCCTTGTCACGCACACTCAGTTCCGAGTAAAGCGAGTTGAGCAATTGACGGTTCCAGTGCGCGCTGTACGAAACGCCGATGGCGGAAACCAGGACGGCCACAAACAGCAGCAGCATGATGAAGCTGCCGCCGGGCAGAGGCTTGAGGAACAGCCGACTCACTTGAGCTTCTCCGCGACGCGCATGACAGCGCTGCGTGAACGGGGGTTGGCTCGGGTTTCGTCATCGGAGGCGAATTGCGCCTTGCCGTGAATCTTGATTTTGGGATCGAACGCCTTGAACTGGATCGGCAGGTCACGCGGCATGTTGTCCGCTTCGCCCTTGGCGAGCTTGCGCATGAACAGTTTGACGATGCGGTCTTCCAGAGAGTGGAAGCTGATCACGACCAGACGGCCGCCAACTTCCAAAGCTTCAAGCGCCGCTTCGAGACCGGCTTCCAGGTCACCCAGCTCGTTGTTGACGTGGATGCGCAGGCCCTGAAATGCACGGGTTGCAGGGTTCTTGCCCTTCTCCCATGCCGGGTTGGCGACCTTGAGCACCTCGGCCAGATCGGCTGTACGCTCGAAAGGCTGGACCTCGCGACGTGCCACAACGGCAGCCGCCATGCGCTTGGAGTAACGCTCTTCGCCGTACTCTTTGAAGACGCGGGCAATTTCCTCGACGGGAGCGGTGGCAATAAACTCTGCGGCGCTGACGCCACGGTTCGGGTCCATGCGCATGTCCAGCGGGCCGTCATTCATGAAACTGAAACCGCGCTCCGGGTCATCCAGCTGCGGCGACGAAACGCCAAGGTCCAGCAGAATCCCGTTGACCTTGCCCGCAATCCCGCGTGCTTGAGCCTCTGAGCCCAATTCAGCGAAGCTGCGCTGCACAATAACAAAGCGGCCGTCTTCGGCCGCTAGCGTTTGCCCGGTGGCAATTGCTTGGGGATCCTTGTCGAAACCTAGCAATCGGCCATCAGGGCCAAGCTTCTGCAATATAAGTCGGCTGTGCCCGCCGCGGCCGAATGTCCCGTCCATATAGCAGCCATCAGCGCGCACTGCGAGAGCCTCTACGGCTTCTTCGAGCAGTACGGTGATGTGGGTAAAGCCGCTAGTCATAGTCACAGGATCAGATCACGTAATTCATCAGGCATCGCGCCCGGTTGTTGAATGGCCGCCAGATCCGCATCAGCAAGAGCGTTCCAGGCGTCCTCGTCCCACAGTTGAAACTTATTGAGCTGGCCAACCAACATCACGCGCTTATCCAACTTGGCATAATCGCGAAGACGCGGTGGCACCAGAAAACGACCACTGCCATCCAGCTCGAGGTCTACCGCGTTACCGATCAACAAACGTTGCAGGCGACGGTTTTCTTCACGAAATGTTGCAAGGTCACGCAACTTGGCCTCAATCAGCTCCCATTCGGAGAGCGGGTAGAGGCATAAACAAGGGTCAACCGCGTCAATTGTCACGATCAACTGGCCTGCGCTACGCGAATCCAACTCGTCACGGTACCGGCTCGGCATAGCGAGACGGCCCTTTGCATCGAGATTGATAGCGTTTGCACCACGAAACACAGGCGCTTTCTCCGAATTCTAGCTTTTTGCGTTAAAAAAACCCACTTCACGCCACTTTCTGCCACTTGCGCACACTATAGGAACGCGCCCACCACACCGTCAAGGCACGGTCCTAAGGAAAACCCTTACATAACGGAGATTTACGAGCGATATGAGACGTCTGACGCTAATTTTGGGAGCGTTCTGACAGATAATTCCGACGCAACTCAAAAGGCTGCGCGCCGAAGTTAAAGTGATTTGTGAGGTGTAAGATTTTTTTGGTATTACGAGGGGGTGTTATGCGGATGAAACGAAGGGAGAAAAAAAGGTGGAGAGTCGATCTGTAAGCCGGGTTCTGTCGAGGACAGTCATTCCTCTACGACGGCCATCACTGGACGTCTTTAGCAACCTACCCGGTTCCAGCGCGGGCCACGCCTTGGAACCCTATTTGGTCTTGCTCCGAGTGGGGTTTACCTTGACCACGAACTGTTGCCAGACGTGCGGTGCGCTCTTACCGCACCTTTTCACCCTTACCGGCGCCGAAGCGCTTAGGCGGTTATTTTCTGTGGCACTTTCCGTAGGCTCGCGCCTCCCAGGCGTTACCTGGCACTCCGCCCTATGGAGCCCGGACTTTCCTCCCCCCCTTAATTGCGAACAATAAGAGGCAGCGACTGTCCAATCGACTCTCCGGCGCCAAGGTTAGCGGCACAGCCGGTGCAGGACAAGCTTTAAAACGTCGCAGGCCCGCGCCGCAGCGCTTTATTCCCCCTTTTGCTTGTCCAGCGCCACTTGATACAGCAAGTTCTTGCGCACACCGGTGATCTCGGCTGCCAATGCGGCGGCGCGCTTGAGCGGCATTTCTTCGAGCAACAGATCCAGGATGCGCCGCGCTTCGCTGCCGATCACATCTTCATCCTCTGGCGCAGTCCAGCCCGCGACCAGCACTACGCACTCGCCACGCTGCTGGTTGCTGTCGCTTTCTACAAACTCGCGCAGTTCGGCCAACGGCAAACCCTTGAGTGTTTCAAACGTTTTGGTCAGCTCACGGGCCAGCAATGCCGGGCGTTGAGGGCCGAACACCAGCTCCAGATCCTGCAGGCACTCGAGAATCCGATGCGGCGCCTCGTAGAAAATCAGCGTGCGCGGCTCTTCTTTAAGCAGCTCCAGCCGCGCCCGGCGCCCTACTGCCTTGGCAGGCAAAAACCCTTCAAAAATAAACCGGTCAGACGGCAATCCTGCCGCCGACAACGCGGCGATCAACGCGCACGCCCCGGGTACCGGGACCACTGCGACGCCCGCTGCCCGGGCCTGACGAACCAGGTGATACCCCGGATCGGAAATCAGCGGTGTACCGGCATCGGAAATCAGCGCCACACTGTCGCCCGCCAGCAATCGGGTAATGAAACGGCTGCCTTCGTCGCGCTCGTTATGCTCATGGCACGCGGCCAAGGGTGTGGTTATGCCGAAATGCTGCATCAATCGCATGGAGTGGCGGGTATCCTCAGCAGCAATCAGCGCCACCTCGCGCAGCACCTTCAATGCCCGCACGCTCATGTCATCCAGATTGCCGATAGGGGTGGCGACTACATAAAGCGAACCGGCGGCGGAATTCAAAGCAACTGGAGCAGTCAAAGCGCAGACCTCATGATTTGTTACCCTGCGAAGGGTGATGGGTTTGCATTGTACAGACTACGACTGCAACGAAGACCGACACACTCACGGAAGACTCAAAAAGGACAGGAACGTCATGACCAAGCCAACGCAACACCTTGAAACCAGTCGTGCCGCCCCATGTCTGGCGGTACTGCGCGCTATATCCGTGCTTTAAATGCCTTCGACGTCGCACCCATGCCAGTGCTTGGGTACAATTCCCCGCTAATTTGCTCGAGTATCAGGACCCTATACATGATCGCTTGCCTGCGGCTGTTCTCTGCCCTCTGCCTTGCTGCCCTGTTGGCCGCTTGTGCCAGCTCGCCTTCGTCCAGCCTTGGCGAACTTCCTCGTACCCCTGACGCCAGCATCGAGCAACTGCTCGATCAGGCCGCGACAGCCAAGACGCCGGATCAGGCCGCGCTGCTTCGACTGAGCGCCGCCGACCTGGCCAACCGCCAGAATAACCCTGGTCGCGCTGCGCAAATCCTGGCGCAGGTCCAGGTCGACCTGCTCAAACCCGGCCAACAGGTATTCGCGGTCACGCTGGATGCCGAGCTGGCCATGGGTCGCAATCAGCCAAAAGCTGCACTGACTGCGCTGAACCATCCAAGCCTGCAGCGCCTGGGCGAGCTTTCCGTGGAGCAACAGGTGCGCACCCAGACCGTTCGCGCCCGAGCACTGGAAGCCGATGGCCAGATTCTTCCGGCCATTCGCGAGCGTGTATTCGTCGGCCCACTGTTGCAAGGTGCCGAACTGGCCGCCAACAACGACGCGATCTGGACGATGGTTGCTGCATTGCCACCTGAGCAGCTGCAGAGCACGGCCACTGACGACATGGGCGGCTGGCTGGATCTGGCTCGCACAATCAAAGGTGCTGGCACCCTGGAGCAGCAACAGGCCGCAATCGACACCTGGAAAGCAGCGCATCCGAAGCACCCCGCCGCTATCCAGCTCCCGGAGAAACTGGCTCAGCTGCGCGCACTGACCAGTGAGCCACTGACCAAGATCGCACTGCTGTTGCCGCAGGAAGGTCCGCTGGCCGCCGTCGCCAAAGCACTGCGTGAAGGTTTCATGGCCGCTCACTATCAGGCTCAGCAAGCCGGTCAGAACCCGCCCGCCATTCAAGTGTTCGACAGCTCGCGCCTGACCTCGATGGACGAGTTCTACCGCCAGGCCCAGGCCGCAGGCGTGCAACTGGTGGTCGGCCCGCTGGAAAAACCACTGGTCAAACAACTCAATAGCCGCCCTCAACTGCCTATCACCACCCTGGCGCTGAACTACAGCGACGTGGGCAACGAAGGCCCGCCGCAACTGTTTCAGTTTGGCCTGGCTGCCGAAGACGAAGCCCGTGAGGTTGCACGTCGCGCCTGGGCCGATGGCAAGCGCAGCGCCGTTGCCATGGTGCCGAAAGGCGAATGGGGTGACCGCGTCCTTGAAGCCTTCCGCCAGAGCTGGCAAGCCAAAGGTGGCACGCTGATCGCCGCCGAACACGTCGACCAACCCGTTGCCCTCGCTCAGCAAGTGGCGGACCTGTTCCAGCTGCGCAACAGCGAAGGTCGCGCACAACGCCTGCAAAGCACTGTGGGCACCCAAGTCGCCGCGCAGCCGACGCGTCGCCAGGACATCGACTTCATGTTCCTTGCCGCGACCCCACAGCAGGCTCAGCAGATCAAGCCGACCATGGTGTTCCAGTACGCGGGTGATGTTCCGGTGTACGCCACTTCGCACCTGTTCACCAACAGCAACGATCATGCGCAATACATGGACCTCAATGGCGTCCTTTTCTGCGATACGCCTTGGCTGCTCAGCTCCACTGACCCATTGCGTCAGCAAGTGATCACTCAATGGCCAGCGGCGGCAGGACCTCTGGGCCGACTCTACGCCATGGGCGTGGATGCCTACCGCCTGGCACCGCGCCTGAGCCAGCTCAAAACCCTGCCGGAAAGCCGCGTTGACGGCCTGTCCGGTAGCCTGAGCATGAGCCCGACGCGCCGCATTGAACGTCAATTGCCATGGGCCCAGTTCGTCGATGGCAAGATTCAGCGCCTGCCGGACACCGCACAGTAAATGCAGGGCAGCACCCGCCTGAATGCAGGGCGCGAGGCTGAAGCCTACGCCCTGCAGCATTTGCAGCAGCATGGATTGCAGCTCATCACCCAGAATTGGTTATGCAAACGAGGTGAGCTTGATCTGGTCATGCTCGACGGAGATACAGTAGTATTCGTCGAAGTTCGCTACCGGCGACATTCTGCCTGGGGCGGTGCGATTGAAAGCGTCGATTTTCGCAAACAGCAAAAGGTGATTCTCGCCGCGCAGCTGTTCCTGCAGAAAGAAACACGATGGGCTGATTCAGCCTGCCGGTTTGATGTTGTAGCGGTCGAGGGCTCGGCAGATGGCGGCTCTCCCCTGAACTGGATCAAACATGCTTTTGAAAGTTGATGCCTGACAATGCTCAGCAAACAGCACGTAATGCCTGCAACACCACCCAATACCGATTTCGCTCCTGCTTTGCAGTGCTTGCACAGGTTTGTGCCGGGAGCCTTCAGGACACGCCTGAATTCGCCCCAATAGCCGCGATACGCTCTAACTAAGGTCACCCCGATGGACATGCAATCCCGAATCCGCCAGCTTTTCCAGGCCAGCATCGATGCCAAGCAACAATCGATGGAAGTCCTCGCACCGTACATCGAGCAAGCCAGCCAGGTCATGGTCAATGCGCTGCTCAATGAGGGCAAGATGCTGTCGTGCGGCAATGGCGGTTCGGCTGGCGACGCGCAGCATTTTTCTTCGGAACTGCTCAACCGCTTCGAGCGGGAACGGCCGAGCCTGCCTGCCATTGCGCTGACCACGGACAGCTCGACCATCACCTCGATTGCCAACGATTACAGCTACAACGAAATCTTCTCCAAACAGATCCGCGCACTGGGCCAGCCTGGTGATGTGCTGCTGGCGATTTCCACCAGCGGCAACTCGGCCAACATAATTCAGGCGATCCAGGCCGCACATGATCGTGAAATGATTGTCGTAGCATTGACGGGACGCGACGGTGGCGACATGGCCTCGCTGCTTTTACCCGAAGATGTGGAAATCCGCGTACCGGCAAAAGTGACTGCACGAATTCAAGAAGTCCATCTGCTGGCGATCCACTGCTTGTGTGATCTGATCGACAGCCAACTGTTCGGGAGTGAAGAATGACCCCTAATCGCCTAAGCCTGCTGGCCCTGACGCTGTGTCTGAGCATCAGTGGATGCAGTTCGGTCCTGACAGCAACCCGTGACAACCCGATCGAAGATGATCGCGGCACGCGCACGTTCGGCAGCAAGATCGATGATTCGCTGATCGAAACCAAAGCCGCGGTGAACATCGCCAAAGCCAGCCCGGACCTGGATCAGAACTCGCACATCGTCGTCACCAGCTACAACGGCATCGTGCTGCTGGCTGGCCAGACCCCTCGCGCCGACCTCAAAGCCCTGGCCGAAAAAGAAGCCACCGGCGTGCAACGGGTGAAGAAGGTCAATAACGAGCTCCAGGTGATGGAGCCCTCATCCATCCTGGCGCGCAACAACGACGCCTGGCTGACCACCAAAATCAAAAGCCAGATGCTGACCGACAGCGCCATTCCCGGTTCGCGCATCAAAGTCGTGACCGAAAACGGCATCGTCTACCTGCTGGGCCTGGTGACCCAACAGGAAGCCACTCGCGCCACGAATCTGGTGCAAGGCGTTTCAGGCGTGCAGAAGATCGTGAAGTTGTTTGAATACATCGACTGATCGGCTCAAACACCACGCACAAAAAAGGCGACCCGAGGGTCGCCTTTTTCTTGAGCGCGATTACTTCACGACTTTCAGACTTGGCCGGCCGGTAGGGCGCGGTGGCTCGTCATCAGGTGGAGTCTCGTCATCCTGCTCAATGCTTTCGTCGTCTTCGAACGCTGGCTCCAGATCGAAAACCATACCCTGACCATTCTCCCGGGCGTAAATGCCCAGAATGGCCGCCACAGGGACGTACAGAGTATGCGGAACGCCACCGAAGCGGCCTTCAAAGCTGACCGCGTCGTTATCCATGTGCAGATGACGAACAGCAGACGGAGAAATGTTCAGGACAATTTGCCCATCGTTGGCAAACCCTTGCGGGACCTGTACCGATGGGTATTCCGCATTGACCAGCATATGCGGGGTGCAATCGTTATCGACGATCCACTCATAGAGAGCACGAATCAGATAAGGGCGACTGGAGTTCATCAACGGCTCCTTAGGCCTTAGCGCATGTCACGTTCGGCAGCAGACAGACTTGCCTGAAATGCCTCACGCGCAAATTGGCGCTCCATATAATCAAGCAACGGCTTGGCAGGCCGCGGCAATTCGATACCCAGCACGGGCAAGCGCCAGAGTATGGGCAATAGACAGCAATCGACCAAGCTTTGCTCGTCACTGAGGAAAAAAGCTTTCTCGGCGAACAGTGGCGAAACGCCGGTCAGGCTTTCGCGCAGCTCTTTTCGAGCCTGGACCCGGGCGCTTTCTTTGCTGCGCGGCTCCAGAATCAGGTCGACCAGTGCGCACCAGTCACGCTGGATCCGATGGATCAGCAGACGGCTGTTGGCACGCGCCACCGGATAGACCGGCAGCAAAGGCGGATGCGGATAACGCTCATCCAGATATTCCATCACCACGGTCGACTCGTACAACGCCAGGTCACGATCAACCAGGGTCGGCACGCTGCCGTAGGGATTGACCTCGATCAATTTCGCCGGGTGGGTACCCGACACAACATCGATGATTTCGGCGCTGACACCTTTCTCGGCGAGCACAATGCGCACGCGATGGGAATAGTGGTCGGCGGGGTCGGAGTAACAGGCCAACCGGTTGGTCACGCCCATGGCGGTCCTCCTCGCTTGTTGAATTTATGAAAAACGGAAAAACGAAACGCGCCCTCGGGCGCCTCCCGCAACGACCGCATTGAGGCAGTGATCGGTGCGGGCGACAAGATAGCTCATTTACGACATGTAAATTCTGCAATCTTACCGTCACAGCGACATTTGCCCTGCGTTTATTGCGTTGGGAGGCGCCATCAGACTGCGTGGGAGCGTAGCGAGCGAAGACAAGACAAGGCAAAAACAGGCGAAAAAGCGGAGTCTAGGTGTTCTAAATGAGCATTTTTCGCCTGTTTTTAACGCAGTATTGTCGAGCGCAGCAGCTTCCGCGCAGCCTGGCGAGGGCGCGAAGTGTTGCTGTGGTGCTACATAATTAGTGGACGTCCTTCCAGTATTCGCGCTTGAGCAGATAGGCGAAGACAAAGAAGAAGGCCAGATAAAGCAGCACATAGGTGCCGATCCGCTGATGCTGAAGCTTCACCGGGTTCGCCGAATAAGCCAGGAAGGTCACCAGATTCTTGATCTTCTCGTCGAATTGCTCGGGAGTCAGGCTTCCAGTCTTGGGCACGATGGTCAGTTGATCACAGGCCTCATGAGTCAGCGGCGCACCGGTCAGCGGGTCGAACTGCTTCTTGCCATCCTCGATTATCTGGACCTGTTTGCAGCCTACGACCTGACGGCCTTGCAAGCCTGACAGCACGTTGGGCATGCCAACATTGGGAAACACCTTGTTGTTCACGCCCCACGGCCGGGCCGGGTCTTCGTAGAACGAACGCAGGTAGCCATACAACCAGTCTGTACCCCGCACCCGCGCCACGAGGGTCAAGTCCGGTGGAGCCGCGCCGAACCAGGTCTTGGCGTCGCTGGACTGCATGCCGATATTCATGTGATCGCCGATCTTTGCACCGGTGAACACCAGTTTTTCGAGCATCAGCTCATGGGGAATGCCCAGGTCATCGGCCACACGCTCGTAACGCTGGAACTTGGCGCTGTGACAGCCCATGCAATAGTTGGCGAAGGTCCGCGCACCGTCCTGCATGGCGGCCTTGTCAGACACATCGATGTCCACGCTTTGCAGCTCGGGGCCACCGTGCTCGGCGGCAAATGACAGCATTGGCAGAGCAGCAAGAATTAATACCGCAAATAGCTTTTTCATCAGCCAGTCACCCTTTCTGGAACCGGTTTGGTCTTTTCGAGCCGGGTATAGAACGGCATCAGAATGAAGTAGGCGAAGTACAGGAACGTGCACACCTGCGACAGCAACGTGCGCTCAGGGGTGGGAGCCAGAACGCCCAGTACACCGAGGATCACGAAAGACACACAGAACACCAGCAACCAGATTTTGCTCATCCAGCCCTTGTAACGCATGGACTTGACCGGGCTTCGGTCCAGCCAGGGCAGCACAAACAGCACCGCAATGGCCGCGCCCATGGCCATGACCCCCATGAGCTTGTCAGGGATGGCGCGCAAGATGGCGTAGAACGGCGTGAAGTACCAGACCGGCGCGATGTGCTCAGGCGTCTTGAACGCGTTTGCCACCTCGAAGTTGGGTTTTTCGAGGAAGTAGCCGCCCATTTCGGGGAAGAAGAACACGATGGAGCAGAACACAAACAGGAACACCACCACGCCGACAATGTCCTTGACGGTGTAGTACGGGTGGAACGGAATACCATCCAGCGGGATACCGTTTTCGTCTTTGTGCTTCTTGATATCGACGCCGTCGGGGTTGTTTGAACCCACTTCATGCAGCGCCAGGATATGCAGGACCACCAGACCAAGGACCACGATGGGCAGCGCGACCACGTGCAGCGCGAAGAAGCGGTTGAGGGTGATCCCGGAGATCAGGTAATCGCCGCGAATCCACTGGGTCAGATCATCGCCGATGACGGGGATAGCGCCGAATAGTGAAATGATTACCTGCGCGCCCCAATAGGACATCTGGCCCCATGGCAGCAGATAGCCCATGAACGCTTCTGCCATCAGCGCCAGGTAGATCAGCATGCCGAAGATCCACACCAGCTCGCGCGGCTTCTGATACGAGCCATAAAGCAGGCCGCGAAACATGTGCAGATAAACCACGATGAAGAACGCTGACGCGCCAGTGGAATGCAGCAGACGCAGGATCGAGCCGTACTCGACGTCGCGCATGATGTATTCGACAGACGCAAAGGCTTCTTCGGCCGAAGGCGTATAGCTCATCGTCAGCCAGACGCCGGTCAGAATCTGATTGACCAGCACCAGCAAAGCCAGCGAGCCGAAGAAGTAGAAGAAATTGAAGTTTTTTGGGGCGTAATACTTGCTGAGATGGTCTTCCCACATCTTTGTGGCCGGGAAACGAGCATCTATCCAATCCATGAACTTGCTCATCACGCGTTCTCCTGATCGACGCCAATGACAATGATATTGTCCGACTCATAGGAATGCGGCGGCACCGGCAGATTCAAAGGCGCGGGTTGCGACTTGTAGACCCGGCCAGCGAGGTCGTAGTGAGAGCCGTGACAAGGACAGAAGTAACCCCCTACCCAGTCTTTGCCCAGATCGACAGGAGCGACTTCAGGACGGAAGGTCGGAGAGCAACCCAAGTGGGTGCAGATGCCGATCAGCAGCAGGATTTCCGGCTTGATCGAGCGGACAATGGGGTCAACGTAAGCGGGCTGGACCGAGCTTTTAGACTCGGGATCGGACAACTGGCCCGTGATTTTGCCCAGGTTGCCCAGGATTTCTTCGGTACGACGAACAATGAACACTGGCTGACCGCGCCATTCCGCGATCATCTGCTGCCCTGCTTCGATTTTGCTGATGTTTACCTTCACTGGTGCGCCCGCAGCTTTCGCCTTGGCACTGGGAAACCATGACCCCACGAACGGGACCGCAGCCCCCACCGCTCCTGCTGCACCAACCACAGATGTGGCCGCCACGAGGAAGCGACGCCGGCCTGCATTCACGCCGTCATTGCTCATTCCGTCCTCTCCCATCAGCTATGTGGCCTGTTTAATCAGGCGTCTAGTTAAATAAAATTCGGGTATCCAAATTTTGCCGAATGGTAAATAGAAACCCTTCAAACTACAAGGGCATTACAGTTGCCGAAAAGCCGCATGCCTTGTAATCCGGGGCCTGCGCGGAATGAGTCACGTTGTCACATGTATAATAGACGCCCATAAAAAAACGCCCAGCTCCGTGAGGAGGCTGGGCGTTCTTTTTGAACGAAGAGCGAATTAACGCTTCGAGTACTGCGGACGCTTACGCGCTTTACGCAGACCGACTTTCTTACGTTCAACTTCACGGGCGTCGCGAGTAACGAAGCCAGCTTTGCGCAGAGCGCCACGCAGGGTTTCGTCGTACTGCATCAGAGCGCGAGTGATACCGTGGCGGATTGCGCCAGCTTGACCACTTACACCACCGCCGATGACAGTGACGTAGATGTCGAACTTCTCGACAGTCTCAGTCAGTTCCAGCGGCTGACGAACTACCATGCGGGCAGTTTCGCGGCCGAAGAAATTGTCCAGCGAACGGTTGTTGATGGAGATGTTACCGGTACCTGGACGCAGGAAAACGCGTGCGGTTGCGGTTTTGCGACGGCCGGTGCCGTAATTTTGAGTAGCCGACATAATGAACTATTCCGTTAAAACTTCAGTTCTTGGGGCTGCTGAGCAGTATGAGGGTGTGCAGTGCCCGCATAGACTTTCAGCTTACGATACATGTCGCGACCCAGCGGGTTCTTAGGCAGCATGCCTTTAACCGCGGTCTCGAGCACGCGCTCAGGAGCTTTGGCGATCAGCTTTTCAAAGTTGATCGACTTGATCCCGCCCGGAAAACCGGAGTGAGAGTAGTAGATTTTGTCGGTGGTTTTAGCACCGGTAACGCGGATTTGCTCAGCGTTGATAACAACGATGTAATCACCGGTGTCAACGTGCGGAGTGTATTCCGGCTTGTGTTTGCCACGCAGACGGCTAGCGATTTCTGTAGCCAGACGACCGAGGGTCTGACCAGCAGCATCGACTACGAACCACTCGCGCTGAACTGTTTCCGGTTTAGCAGTATAAGTTTTCATTATTTAGCCTCAGGGGCCGCCCTGATAAATTGAGACGGCGGATCTTACTGAATAGATCGTACTTTGACAAGCAGCATGTCAAAGGCAGCCGGCATAAAGACGCTGCCGAGGGCTCGGGTCGGCGCATCTGTCATACGGCAAGATGTTTCTCGGCAGGTGGCGCATCACTTCCACCGCAAAGAGCCGGCGGATTATGCGGATTGCGAAATAAATTTCAACCTGCTTTTATGGTTCTCCCAATAAAGGAGACGCAAATGGATTACCGCCAACTCGGCAGAACCGACCTGAAAGTCAGTGCCATCTGCCTCGGCACCATGACCTGGGGCGAGCAAAACACCGAAGCTGAAGGCTTTGCCCAGATCGAACGCGCCAAATCCGCCGGGATCAATTTCCTCGACACCGCCGAGATGTATCCGGTCCCGCCCAAGCCTGAAACCTACGCCAGCACTGAAAAAGTCATCGGCAACTGGTTCAAGAAGCAAGGTGACCGCGCCGACTGGATCCTGGCCAGCAAGATCGCCGGCCCCGGCAACGCCATTGAGCACATCCGTGGCGGCAGCCTGAAACACAACCGCGAGCACATCGTTGCCGCATTGGACGCCAGCCTCGCGCGTCTGCAGACCGACTACCTGGACCTTTATCAGCTGCACTGGCCGGAACGCAGCACCAACTTCTTCGGCAAGCTGGGCTACACCCACACCGACGAGGAGTTCACGCCGCTGGAAGAAACCCTCGAAGCGCTGGATGAACAGGTCAAGGCGGGCAAGATTCGCCACATCGGCCTGTCCAACGAAACGCCTTGGGGCACCATGAAATTCCTGCAATTGGCCGAAAGCCGTGGCTGGCCACGTGCGGTGTCGATCCAGAACCCCTACAACCTGCTCAACCGCAGCTTTGAAGTGGGCCTGGCGGAAGTGGCCATTCGTGAAGAATGCGGGCTGCTGGCCTATTCGCCACTGGCGTTCGGCATGCTGTCGGGCAAGTACGAAAATGGCGCGCGTCCAGCCAAAGGCCGCCTGAGCCTGTACAGCCGCTTCACGCGCTACTTCAATCCGCAGTCGGAAGCGGCCTGCGCACGTTACGTAGCCCTGGCCCGTGAACATGGCCTGGACCCGGCGCAGATGGCCCTGGCCTTCGTCACCCGCCAGCCGTTCGTGACCAGCAACATCATTGGTGCAACGACGCTGGAACAGCTGGACAGCAACATCGCCAGCTTCGAGCTGCAATTGTCCGACGAGGTTCTGGCCGGTATCGAGGCGATCCATAAGGATCACCCGAATCCTGCGCCGTAATATTTACTGGCTCTGGAATTGAAATGAAACCTGTGGGAGCGACCGGGGTGGCGCTCCACCTTGCTCGCGAAGAGGCCGGTGCATCCAAATATAGTTATGCGCGGCAGGGACATTGCTTTCGCGAGCAAGCTCGCTCCCACAGGCCCTGCTGAACCCTGGGGCCCACGGGGCGCAGGGAAACACACGCCCCCCCTCACAAACTCCGGGCAATGATCTCTTTCATGATTTCGTTGGTCCCCGCATAAATGCGCTGCACTCGCGCATCGGCCCAGGCCCGGGCGATCGGGTACTCCCACATGAAACCGTAGCCGCCATGCAACTGCACGCACTCGTCGAGCACCTTGCATTGCAGGTCGGTGGCCCAGTATTTCGCCATGGCGGCTGTCGGCACATCCAGCTTGCCCTGCAAGTGGAGCTCCAGGCAGCGATCGATGAAGACCCGACCGATCTGCACTTCAGTGGCCATTTCGGCAAGTTTGAAGCGGGTGTTCTGAAAGTCCGCAATCGCCTGCCCGAATGCCTTGCGCTCACGGGTGTAATCCAGGGTCCATTGCACTGCCGCCTCGGCTGACGAAATCGCGCCAATGGCGACCGTGAGTCTTTCCTGCGGCAGCTCCTGCATCAGGTAGGCGAAACCCATGCCCGCCTGACCCAGCAGGTTTTCCTTGGGCACCCGTACGTCCTGAAAGAACAGTTCCGAGGTGTCCTGAGCTTTCATGCCGACCTTTTCCAGACGCTTGCCCTTGGCAAAGCCCGGTGTTTCGGCCTCCACCACGAACAGGCTAGTGCCCTTTGCCCCGGCCTTGGGATCGGTCTTGGCCACGACAATCACCAGGTCAGCCAGATAGCCGTTGGTGATGAAGGTCTTGGAGCCGTTGATCACATATTCATCGCCATCGAGCACAGCGGTCGTCTTCACCCCTTGCAGGTCCGAGCCTGCGCCGGGCTCGGTCATGGCGATTGCCGTCACGCGCTCGCCGGAGACCAGTTGCGGCAGGTACTTTTGCTTCAAGGCCTCACTGCCGTAGTGCAGGATGTACGGCGCGACGATGTCAGAGTGCAGGGAAAAACCAATCCCGGTCAGGCCGAGACGACCAATCTCTTCGATCACGATGGCGCTGTAGAGAAAGTCCACTGCCATGCCGCCGTACTCTTCCGGCAAATGGGAGCACAACATCCCCTGCTCCCCCGCCCTGCTCCACAGCTTGCGGTCGATGTAGCCCTGTTTCTCCCACTGGCTGTGAAACGGCGCAGCCTCCCGTTCCAGAAACTTGCGCACGCTGTCACGGAACTGCTCATGTTCCGGGCTGAAAAGGGTTCTGGGGATCATTGGCCACCTCTTGAAGGGGTTAAGTTCGGGACTGCCCAAAGCCTATGCCCCTCAAGTGTGCGAGGACACTGGACACATCCGACAAAAAATAAGACGATCCAGCCGCTGCATGACCGCTTTCCCCTTTTTGTATAAAAATAAAAGACCAACAGAATATGCCGACCCAAGCCTCCGCGCCGTTGCGGCGCGTCAGCATCCTGGCCATAGACGGGGTGTTCGCATCCACGCTGATGCAAGCCAAGGATTTTTTCCACATCGCCAGCCTGCGCTACAGCAAACAGCTGGGCCAGGGCCGAAAGCCCGCGTTCGAAACCCGGCTCGTCAGCCCGGACGGCAAGCCCGTCACCAGCTTCAGCGAAGTGGTGCTGCCGGTGGACGGCGCACTGGGCCAGAGCGATGTGATCGTGATCCCGGCGTTCTGGGATGACTTCGATAATGTGCGCGAACGTTACCCGCAAGTGATCCCCTGGCTGCGCCAGCAACACGCCAATGGCGCGGTGCTGTGCGGAGAGGCCAGCGGTGTTTTCTGGCTGGCGGAATCAGGCCTGCTGGACGGGAAGGAAGCGACCACTTACTGGCGATATTTCAGCGAGTTCAGTGAGCGCTTTCCGAAGATTCTGCTCAATCAGGAGAAACACCTGACAGACGCCGACAACCTTTACTGCGCGGGCGGCACCACATCGGCGTGCGATCTGTACATTTACCTGATTGAACGCTTCTGCGGCGCCAACGTTGCGCAGACGGTGGCTCGGGACATTCTTTACGAAGTGCAACGCAACTATTCACCCGGCCGCATGGGTTTCGGCGGGCAGAAGCTGCATCAGGATGTGGTGATCTTGCAGATTCAGCATTGGCTGGAGGAGCACTTTGCCGACAAGTTTCGCTTCGAGGATGTGGCGCGCGAACATGGCATGAGCATCCGCAATTTCATGCGCCGCTTCCAGTCCGCCACCGGCGACAAACCACTGCACTACCTGCAACGGCTGCGCATCGAAACCGCCAAGGGCCTGCTGTCCGCCACGCGCAAGAGCATCAAGACCATCAGCTACGAAGTGGGCTACGACGACGCCAGCTTCTTCGCCAGGCTGTTTCGCCAGCATACGGAATTGTCGCCGAACCAGTATCGGCAGCAGTTTCAACAAGCGGCCTGACGCCGATCAATTGTAGGAGCCAACTTGTTGGCGAGACGTTGGCACTGTGTAATCAGGAACATCGCCTCGCGAACAAGTTCGCTCCTACAGATCCATTGCTAGCTAGGGTTTGTGTGCGCGCGAGAGAAACTCGTGGGACTGCATTTCCAGCAAGCGGCTCAGGGTCCGCTGGAACTCGAAATTCAACCGCCCGCCGGTGTACAGATCCTTCAACTCGACTTCAGCCGAAATGATCAGCTTGACGTTGCGGTCGTAGAATTCGTCGACCATGTTGATGAAGCGTCGGGCGATGTCGTCGGTGGTGACGCTCATCTGCTCGACGCCGCTGAGCAACACCGCGTGGTAGATCTTGCCCAGTTCGATGTAGTCGTTCTGGCTACGCGGGCCGTCGCACAGTTCACGGAAGTCGAACCAGGCCACGTCGTCGCAGGTGCGCAGCGCACGAATTTCGCGGTTCTCGACCATCAGCACGTCGTTTTCGACGGTCTGGGCGCAATCCGGGGTCAGCGCCTTGAAGCTCTTGCGCAGGCTTTCCTGGGCCGCTTCGTCCAGCGGGAAGTGGAACAGCTCGGCCTGCTCAAGGTGACGCAGACGGTAATCCACACCACTGTCGACGTTGACGATGTCGGTGTTCTGCTTGATCAGCGCAATGGCGGGCAGGAAGCGGGCACGTTGCAAGCCGTCTTTGTACAGGCCATCGGGAACGATGTTCGAGGTTGCGACCAGGGTCACGCCGTTTTTGAACAGCTCTTCCATCAGGGTGCCGAGGATCATCGCGTCGGTGATGTCCGAGACGAAAAACTCATCGAAGCAGATCACTCGTGCTTCATCTGAAAAGCGCTTGGCGATGATGGTCAGCGGGTTGCGCTCGCCCTTGAGGGTCTTCATCTCTTCGTGCACGCGCTTCATGAAGCGGTGGAAGTGAGTGCGGACTTTGTCCTCGAACGGCAGTGCTTCAAAGAAGGTGTCGACCAGATACGTCTTGCCCCGGCCCACGCCACCCCAGAAGTACAAGCCTTTTACCGGGGCCTGTTCTTTCTTGCCGAACAGCTTGCCGAACATGCCTGGCTTGCTTTGATGCGCGGCCACCAGATCGTCGTAAAGACGCTGCAAGTGGCGCACGGCAGTTTCCTGCGCCGCATCATGGAAGAAGTCGGGACGCTTGAGATCTGCTTGATATCGTTCTAGAGGGGTCATATTCGTTAGCAAGGCAACAAAAACGGGTCGTCACTGTAGCGACGGCCCGCGGGGTTGGCAATTAGTCCTGTTGCGGCGCGAGGGCCAGTTTCAGGCTTTCGATGGCGGCATCGCGCGCGGTAGCGTCGGCAAATGCCGGGCTGTCTGCCACGCACTGGTCGTCTAGCCACAGGCTGAAGCTGCTTGTTTCGCTGCGAATATCCAGCGCGCCGCTCTGCTGCAACTGCTTGCTGACCGCACCCGCCGCTTTGCCATCGGGAAAGTTGCGCGACAGCAACAACTGCTCGCCATCCGCCGCCAGCAGACGGAAGCGGAAACTGCCGTCGTCTTCGCGAAAGCTGACAAAACGTGCGCCCTTGGCGACTTTTTTCTTGCCGGTGTCGGCCACCTGCACAACGCTACGGAACGAGCGCAGGCCCACTGCTTCGCGCAACTCGCCCAGAAACGGCGTGGCGATCCTGCGGGCTTTTTCAGCACCGGCAAGCAGAATGTCTTCCAGATCAGCCGGGCGTTCAAGCAAGCGATTGTAGTGTTCCCGCTTCTCGCTCAGCTCGCTGTCCAGCAAGGTGAACAAACGGCTCTTGGCTTCGCCCCAACCCAGGCCCTGTAACAGCTCGGAACGGAACTCAGCGCCCTGCTCTGGCGTGGCGAATGCCGAATAGAGGGTGAACAGGTGCGAGTTGTCCGGGTCCTTGGCTTCACCGGGTGCCTTGGAGTCAGTGACGATGCCCGAGATGGCGTCCTTCAGGTCCTTGACGTTGCTGAACAGCGGGATGGTGTTGTCGTAGCTTTTCGACATCTTGCGCCCGTCCAGGCCCGGCAATGTCGCTACGCTTTCTTCGATGACCGCTTCAGGCATCACGAAAAATTCTTTGCCCTGACCAAACAGGTGGTTGAAGCGCTGGCCGATATCGCGAGCCATTTCCACGTGCTGCACCTGGTCGCGACCGACCGGGACCTTATGCGCGTTGAACATCAGAATGTCGGCAGCCATAAGCACGGGATAGCTGAACAAACCCATGGTTACGCCCGCGTCCGGGTCTTCGCCGACCTCGACATTCTTGTCCACCGAAGCCTTGTAGGCATGGGCACGGTTCAACAGACCTTTGGCCGCGACGCAGGTCAGCAGCCAGGTCAGCTCGGTGATCTCCGGAATATCGGACTGGCGATAGAAGGTCACGCGGTCGACATCCAGACCCGAAGCCAGCCAGGTTGCTGCAAGCTCCTGACGCGAGCGCTGAATGCGCAGCGGGTCATCGCATTTGATCAGCGCGTGATAATCGGCCAGGAAGTAGAACGAATCAGCATCGCTCTGGCGGCTGGCAACGATGGCCGGGCGAATCGCGCCCGCGTAGTTGCCAAGGTGTGGCGTGCCGGTGGTGGTGATGCCGGTCAGGATACGAGTGGTCATGGCGGGTCGCTTATGGTGCTGTGATCAATTCGAGAGGCGCGGCATGACCAGATCTTTCAGATCGGTCAGCTTGCCGTGAAAAAAGTGTCCGCATTCTGCCACTTTCAGCAGCTCATGTGGGCGTGGCAGCGCCGCCGACCAGTCGTAAACCAGCTGCGGCTCGACCACTTCGTCGGTTTCGGGCTGGATCACGGTCAGCGGGCAGTTCTGCGGCAGCGGGGTTTGCTCATTCAGGCGCATGACCGCAGGCGCGACCATGAACAGCTGACTGAGGCTCTGCCCCGCGGCTTCAAGACGCCCACCCAGGCTTGCGGCAACATAGCCGCCGAAGGAAAAGCCGAACAGGGTCAGCGGCAGGTCAGGGTGTTTTTCCAGCAGCCAGCGGGCGGCGGCCTGGGCGTCTTCGATTTCACCCGCTCCGGCCTCGGACGTACCGGCGCTGGCGCCTACGCCACGATAATTGAAACGCAATGTAATCAGGCCCGCATCCCGTGACGTGCGCTGCAAGGTCGAGACCACCTTGTTGAGCATGGTGCCGCCCTGAATCGGGTTCGGGTGGCAAATCAAGGCCAGGCCCGTCGCTTCGGGCAGATCCAGGTAAAGCGCTTCAAGTTGACCCACCGGGCCATCGATCAATACAGGGGTTTCGCGCATGAGCAAGAATGAACTCCGTGACCTCGCAATGGGTCGACTCGTCTAGCTGATTGTCTGCCTTTAGCGTATCCGTGAGCGTGTCGCGGTATACAGAGCAGGTTCGAGCCGTTAACGTAAAGCAAAGCCGTTTATAGAGGAAGGACTCGTGGAACTCTCGCTCTTAGTTTGGTTGTTGCCGACCATTGCACTGGTTGTCGGTGTCGTCATCGGATTTGCGGTGGCGCGCTTGCTGCCCAACGCTGCCCCCAACGGAACACAGCGTCAGCTGGACGATGTTCAGGAGCGTTTCGATAATTATCAGAATGAAGTGGTCACCCACTTCAACAGCACGGCCAATCTGGTCCAGAAGCTTTCTCAGAGCTATCAGGACGTGCAGGAGCATCTGTCTGAAGGCGCCAACCGTCTGGCCACCGACGAACAGACTCGTCAACGCCTGCTGGCCGCCCTGCACCCGGAGGCCAACCAGATCCACCGGGACCGCCTGACTCCACCACGCAGCACCGAAGCGCCGAAAGACTACGCGCCCAAGACCCCCAACGCGCCAGGCATGCTCGACGAGCATTACGGCCTGAAAAAGCCGTAAGCGTCCGGTCGTGAAAAAGCCCGCCATTCATTGAGAATGGCGGGCTTTTTTGTGTTCGCTGGAGCCTGTGGAAACCGGGCTTGCTCGCGATGACCGATGAGGCCAAATCCGTGGGAGCGAGCTTGCTCGCGAAGAGGCCGGTACATCCGATAGTTATTCATCGCCTGTACCGCAGCTTTCGCAAGCAAGCTTGCTCCCACAAATCCTGTGGCGCACTCAAGTCCGTGGGAGCGAGCTTGCTCGCGAAGGGGCCGGTACATCCGATAGTTATTCATTGCCTGTACCGCAGCTTTCGCAAGCAAGCTTGCTCCCACAAATCCTGTGGCGCACTCAAGTCCGTGGGAGCGAGCTTGCTCGCGAAGGGGCCGGTACATCCGATAGTTATTCATCGCCTGTCCCGCAGCTTTCGCAAGCAAGCTTGCTCCAACAAATCCTGTGGCGCACACAAATCCGCCGCCTGACACACCCCACCCTCTGGTTCGCGGGCAGGCGCACTTCAGGTATGCGCCGTACCGCCAACAAAAAACCCGCCATCTCTGGCGGGTTTTTGTTTGCAGCAGTTGAGGCTTAGATCGCGCCGCGGCTGCGTAGCAGTTCCAGCACGTGCTTGACGCTTTCTTCCAGGTTCAGCGACTGAGTGTCGATGACCAGGTCGGCGTTGAGCGGTACATCGTACGGGAAGGACTCGCCCGGGATGTTGTCGCCATCAGCCGCGTAGAGGCCTTGTGGGTCACGTGCGCGGCAGGCCGCAGGCGATGCCTGGACGTAGACGGTCAGCAGACGATCAGCACCAATCAGCGACTTGGCTTGTTCGCGACCTTCCGCATCCGGCGCAACGAAGGCGGCCAGGGTAATCAGACCCGCCTGGTTGAACTGACGCGCCACGTGAGCGGCACGACGCCAGTTTTCAGTACGTCCGGCGCGATCCTGTGGCAGGCCTTTATTCAGGTCGTGACGCAGGTTCTGGCCATCGAGCACATACACCGCGCGGCCCATGTCAAACAGCTTGCGCTCGACCGCATACGCCAGGGTGCTCTTGCCAGCGCCAGACAGGCCGCTGAACAACACGGTAGCCGGTTGCTGACCGAAACGCTGTGCCCGCTCTTCAGTAGCGACGTGAGCCAGTTCACCGTGGTGATTGGCACCCGCGCCACCGACCGGCTTGGCGATGATCATGCCTGCCGCAACGGTGCCATTGGTCAAACGGTCGATGACGATGAATGAACCGGTCGTGCGGTTGCTGTCATAACCGTCCAGCGCGATGGCTGAATCGAGGCTGATCTTTACGCGACCGATCTCGTTCAGGCCCAGAGAACTGGCAGGCCCTTCAGCCAAAGTGTTCACATCAACCCGATGGGTGATGCTGGCGATCGAGCCCGGCACATAGCTGGTGGCGCGTTTGATGTCGTATTTCTTGCCCGGCAGCATCGGCTCTTCAGCCATCCACACCAGCATGGCGTCGAACGCATCGGCAACCTGTGGAACGTTGTCGGCATGCACCAGCAAGTCGCCACGGGAGATATCGATCTCGTCTTCCATGGTCAACGTGACAGCCTGACCCGGCCCGGCGCTCTCCAGCTCACCTTCGAAGGTGACGATGGATTTCACACGGCTGCTCTTGCCCGAAGGCAGCACAACGATGTCATCGCCCTTGTGGACGATACCGCTGGCCAGGGTGCCGGCAAACCCACGGAAGTTCAGGTTTGGACGGTTCACGTACTGCACCGGGAAACGCATGTCGGTGTAGTTTCGGTCATTGGCGATTTCGACGGTTTCAAGAATCTCCATCAGCGACTGACCGGTGTACCAAGGCGAGCGCTCGCTCTTGTTCACCACGTTGTCGCCCTTGAGGGCCGACATTGGCACGAAGGCCATGGTGGTCGGCTTGAAGGCGATGCCGTCGGCAAACTTCAGGTAGTCAGACTTGATCGACTCGAAGATGCTTTCGTCGAAGCCATTGAGGTCCATCTTGTTGATGGCGACCACGATGTGCTTGATGCCCAGCAGCGACGCGATATAGCTGTGGCGGCGAGTCTGGGTCTGCACGCCATAGCGGGCGTCCACCAGAATGATCGCCAGGTCACAGGTCGAAGCGCCCGTGGCCATGTTGCGGGTGTACTGCTCATGGCCTGGGGTATCGGCAATGATGAACTTGCGCCGCGCGGTGGAGAAATAGCGGTAAGCAACATCGATCGTGATGCCCTGCTCACGCTCGGCCTGCAAACCGTCAACCAGCAACGCCAGGTCGACATCGTCTCCCGTGGTGCCGGATTTTTTCGAATCCCGGGTGATGGCTTCCAGGTGATCTTCGTAGATCATCTTGGAGTCGTGCAGCAGACGCCCGATCAGCGTGCTCTTGCCGTCATCGACGTTGCCACAGGTAAGAAAGCGCAGCATTTCCTTGCGTTCGTGCTGGCCCAGATAGGCGAGGATGTCCTCGCTGATCAAATCAGATGCGTGCGACATGACAACCCCTTAGAAATAACCCTGACGTTTCTTTTCTTCCATCGAGCCTGCGCCATCGTGGTCGATGACCCGGCCCTGGCGTTCGGAAGTTCGCGTCAGCAGCATTTCCTGAATGATGTCAGTGAGGCTGATGGCCTCGGACTCGACTGCGCCCGTCAACGGGTAGTCGCCAAGTGTACGGAAGCGGACTTTCTTCTTGACGATGCGCTTCTTGTCTTCATCGGACAGATGATTACGCAGACGATCGTCGTCGATCATGATCCAGGTGCCATTCATCTCGATGACTTCGCGCTCGGCGGCGAAGTACAGCGGGACAATCGGGATGCTTTCCAGGTAGATGTACTGCCAGATGTCCAGCTCGGTCCAGTTGGACAGCGGGAAAACCCGGATCGACTCGCCTTTGTTGACGTTGCCGTTGTAGACGTTCCACAGCTCGGGGCGCTGGTTCTTCGGGTCCCAGCGGTGCTTGGTGTCGCGGAAGGAGTAGACGCGCTCTTTGGCGCGGGACTTCTCTTCGTCGCGACGGGCGCCACCGAATGCAGCATCGAAGCCGTGTTTGTCGAGCGCCTGTTTCAGGCCCTCGGTTTTCATGATGTCAGTGTGTTTGGCACTGCCGTGGGTCAGCGGGTTGATACCCTGCGCGACGCCATCGGGGTTGACGTGGACGATGAGGTCCAGGCCCAGATCCTCGACCATCTGATCGCGGAATTTGTACATTTCCTGGAATTTCCAGCGGGTGTCGACGTGCATCACCGGGAACGGCAGCTTGCCCGGGAAGAACGCCTTGCGCGCCAGATGGAGCATGACGGCGGAGTCTTTACCGACGGAGTACAGCATCACCGGGTTATCAAACTCGGCGGCGACCTCGCGGATGATGTGGATGCTTTCCGCCTCCAGCTGTTTCAGATGCGTCAGTTTGTCGACCATGGTTACTCACGGGTTGCGTTCGTTTTAGACCGGACAGCGCCCGGGACGGCCAGCGGGCCGTGTTCGAGGCGGCACTCTAGCACAGCAACTGCTTCTATTCAGGGGGCTGGATAGATCGAAAGGTTCTATGGATATACCCCCTCGTTTGGGTGCTCAGACCGGGTTCGGGCAATCGATGAACAAGTGCTCAAGCGCAAACCGCCGGGCCAGATAGTCGCCCAATGCCTGCACGCCATAACGCTCCGTGGCGTGATGGCCGGCCGCGATAAAGCTGATGCCGTTCTCCCGGGCACTGTGGACGGTTTGCTCCGAAGCCTCACCGCTGATGAACAGATCGACCCCGGCCAGAACTGCCTGATCGATATAGCCCTGACCGCCGCCGGTGCACCAGCCCACGCGGCGTATCATCTCGGAACCTTCAATCAGCAGCGGCTCGCGCCCCAGTGCTTCCTGTACGCGACGGGCGAAATCACGGGGCATCAGCGGCTCATTCAGCGACCCGACCAACCCGACCACACGTGGATTATCAGGATCAAGCGGGCCTTCGACCGTGATATCCAGCTGCCGGGCCAGCTGCACGTTGTTGCCCACTTCCGGGTGCACATCGAGGGGCAGGTGATAGGCCAGCAGGCTGATGTCATGTTTGAGCAAGGTTTTAAGGCGCCGCTGCTTCATCCCGGTGACGCAGGGGTTCTCGCCTTTCCAGAAATAACCGTGGTGCACAAGGATCAGATCCGCCTGCGCCTCGACGGCAGCGTCCAGCAGCGCCTGGCTGGCAGTCACGCCGCTGACGATGCGCATGACCTGCGGCCGACCTTCGACCTGCAGGCCATTGGGGCAATAATCCTGAATGCGGGCACTGCCCAGATAACGATCGGCTTCTTCTACCAGAGTGCTGAGCGCAACAGCCATAAAAGACTCCTGATGATGGGTTTTGAGCGTATGGGTCTGCCTTGGAAACGCCTTCGCTTAACAAGTTCTTAATTTAGAAGACACGACCCCAAGTGCTCGTATAATGCCGCCCATTATGGCGCAGATGGGCAAGAGGCCGCAGCGCCGGGTTTACTCTCAGGATTCGCTCAATGTTCAAGGCACTGCGGTTTTTCGGTTGGCCATTGCTGGCCGGTGTGCTCATCGCGCTACTCATCATCCAGCGCTTCCCTGAGTGGGTCGGGCTGCCCAGCCTGGACGTGAACCTGCAGCAGGCGCCGCAGACCACCAGCGTCCAGCAGGGTCCGGTTTCGTACGCCGATGCGGTCAGCATGGCAGCCCCCGCGGTGGTTAACCTGTACACCACCAAAATGGTCAACAAAACCGCGCGTCCGCTGTTTGAAGATCCGCAATTCCGGCGCTTCTTTGGCGACAACCTGCCTAAACAGAAACGCATGGAGTCCAGCCTCGGCTCCGGCGTGTTGATGAGCCCCGAAGGCTACATCCTCACCAATAACCACGTGACCAGCGGCGCCGATCAAATCGTTGTCGCGCTCAAGGATGGTCGGGAGACCATCGCCCGAGTGATCGGCAGCGACCCGGAAACCGACCTCGCGGTCTTGAAGATTGACCTGAAAAACATTCCCGCCATCACCATTGGCCGCTCCGACAGCATCCGCATCGGCGATGTCGCACTGGCGATTGGCAACCCGTTCGGCGTCGGCCAGACCGTGACCATGGGCATCATCAGCGCCACCGGTCGTAACCAGTTGGGCTTGAACACGTATGAAGATTTCATCCAGACCGACGCGGCGATCAACCCCGGCAACTCCGGTGGCGCGCTGGTGGACGCCAATGGCAACCTGACCGGGATCAACACGGCGATTTTCTCCAAGTCAGGCGGTTCTCAGGGCATCGGCTTTGCGATTCCGACCAAGCTGGCAATGGACGTCATGAAGTCGATTATCGAGCACGGTCAGGTGATTCGCGGCTGGCTGGGCATCGAAGTGCAACCTTTGACTCAGGAACTGGCGGAATCCTTCGGTTTGAAAGATCGCCCGGGTATCGTCGTGGCGGGTATTTTCCGTGACGGGCCGGCGCAAAAAGCCGGTTTGCAGTTGGGCGATGTGATCCTGAGCATCAATGGCGAGCCTGCGGGTGACGGTCGCCGTTCGATGAATCAGGTGGCCCGCACCCGGCCGACTGACAAGATTGCCATTGAGGTCATGCGCAATGGCAAGGAAATGAAACTCAACGCCGAAGTAGGCCTGCGACCACCGCCAGCGCCTGTAGCGGTGCCGGTTGAAGAGCAGTAACTAAAACACTATCTCCTGCTTTTTGTTCAGATGCATCGTGATATGTAGGAGCGAAATTGTTCGCGAGGCGGTGTGTCAGGCAGAACGCCTCGCCAACAAGTTGGCTCCTACAGGTTTTTCCGTTTTATCCAATACACCGCGATCTGTAGGAGCGAACTTGTTCGCGAGGCGGTGTGTCAGGTAAAACGCCTCGCCAACAAGTTGGCTCCCACAGGGATTGCGTTACAACCCCGCCAACCCATCCAGCAGCGCCTGGTTCTGCTCTGGCGTGCCAATGCTGATGCGCAGGAACTGGGCAATCCGCTCTTGCTTGAAGTGACGAACGATCACGCCTTGCTCACGCAGCTTCGCGGCGATACCGGCTGCGTCGTGTTGCGGGTGGCGGGCGAAGATGAAGTTGGCCGCTGAGGGCAGCACTTCAAAGCCCTTGGCCTGCAACTCACTCGTCAGCGCTTCACGGCTGGCGATCACGGCCTTGCGGGTGAAGTCAAAGTGCTCACGATCCTCAAACGCCACCGCTGCGCCGACAATCGCCAGGCGATCCAGCGGGTAGGAGTTGAAGCTGTTCTTGACCCGCTCCAGCGCCTCGACCAGATCAGGGTGGCCGACCGCCAGACCAACGCGCAAACCAGCCAGCGAGCGAGATTTGGACAGTGTCTGGGTCACCAGCAGGTTGGGATAACGATCCACCAGACTGATCGCGGTCTCGCCTCCGAAGTCGATGTAGGCCTCGTCGACAATAACCACCGAATCGGGGCTGGCCTTGAGCATCGCTTCCACAGCCTCCAGACCCACAACGCAACCGGTCGGGGCGTTCGGGTTAGGGAAAATGATCCCGCCGTTTGGCTTTGCATAATCCTCGACGCGAATCTGGAACTGCTCATCCAGAGGGATAGCGTCGAACTCAATGTCATACAGCCCGCAATACACTGGATAGAAGCTGTAGCTGATATCCGGGAACAGCAGCGGTTTGCCGTGCTGAAAGAACGCATTGAAAGCGTGTGCCAGGACTTCATCGGAACCGTTGCCGAGGAACACCTGATTGGGTTTCACATCGTAGTAATCAGCGACCGCCTGCTTGAGCCGGTCGCCGTTCGGATCCGGATAAAGGCGCAGGTCATCGGTCAGCTCGGCGCGCATCGCAGCCAGGGCTTTGGGCGACGGCCCGTATGGGTTTTCATTGGTGTTGAGCTTCACCAGCTTGGTCAGCTTGGGCTGCTCACCCGGCACGTAAGGCACCAGAGCGTTAACGAAAGGACTCCAGAATTTACTCATGCTTATTTCCCCTGCCCTTCGCTATCGATGATGCGGTACTCGGCGCTGCGTGCGTGCGCAGTCAGTGATTCGCCACGAGCCAGTACCGATGCTGTTTTGCCCAGTTCAGATGCACCCTGCTGCGAGCAGTAGATGATCGACGAGCGCTTCTGGAAATCGTAAACCCCCAGCGGCGACGAAAAGCGCGCTGTGCCGGAGGTGGGCAGAACGTGGTTGGGGCCGGCGCAGTAATCACCCAGTGCTTCGGACGTGTGACGGCCCATGAAGATCGCGCCCGCGTGGCGGATCTGCGGCAGCCAGGTTTCCGGATCGGCAACTGACAACTCCAGGTGCTCCGGCGCGATACGGTTGGCGACTTCGATGGCTTGCTGCATGTCAGCGACCTTGATCAAGGCGCCACGGCCATTGATCGACTTATCGATGATTTCCGCGCGCTCCAGGGTCGGCATCAGCTTGGCGATGCTGGCGGCCACCTTGTCGAGAAACTCGGCATCGGGGCTGACCAGAATAGCCTGAGCGTCTTCGTCGTGCTCGGCTTGGGAGAAGAGGTCCATGGCGATCCAGTCCGGGTCGGTCTGGCCGTCGCAGACCACCAGAATTTCCGATGGGCCGGCAATCATGTCGATACCCACTTGCCCAAACACATGGCGCTTGGCAGTGGCGACATAGATGTTGCCGGGGCCGACGACCTTATCGACGCGCGGCACGCTTTCCGTGCCGTACGCCAGCGCGGCAACAGCTTGCGCGCCGCCAATGGTGAACACGCGGTCTACACCGGCGATACACGCGGCAGCGAGTACCAACTCGTTGATTTCACCACGAGGCGTCGGCACCACCATGACCACTTCGGTCACACCGGCAACCTTGGCCGGGATGGCGTTCATCAATACCGAAGAAGGGTACGAAGCCTTGCCACCCGGTACGTACAGACCAGCGCGATCCAGCGGCGTGACCTTCTGGCCCAGCACGGTGCCGTCGGCTTCGGTGTAGGTCCAGGAATCCTGCTTCTGCTTCTCGTGGTACATGCGCACACGATCAGCGGCTTTTTCCAGCGCCTGGCGTTGCTCCGCAGTGATACGGGTCAGGGCCAGTTCAAGGCGCTCGCGAGGCAGAATCAGGTCAGCCATGGAAGCGACCTGCAAACCGTCAAAGCGCTGGGTGAACTCCACCAATGCCGCATCGCCACGCTCGCGCACAGCCTTGATGATCTCGAGGACACGCTCGTTGACCGAATCATCAGACACACTTTCCCAGCTCAGCAGATGATCCAGATGATGTGCGAAATCCGGGTCAGCAGCGTTGAGTCGGCGAATTGCAGTCGGTGCGGTCATGGCGAGAGCCTCATAGGATTGGCAAAAACTCAGGCGCCCTAAACTAGCAGTCGATCCGCTTGGGCACCTGAGAATTCTGGCTATGAGGCGGATAGACGGGCGCGACTCAAGGTCGCGCGGGTAGGTCAGCCGCGGTGTCGGGACTCCACTGCATTGCGCAGGGTGTCAATGAGCGACTGGATACGGGCGTGCTGCATTTTCATGGAAGCCTTGTTCACCACCAGACGCGAACTAATGGTGGCGATCAGTTCCTGAGGCTCCAGGCCGTTGGCACGCAGGGTGTTGCCGGTGTCTACGACGTCAATGATCTTGTCGGCCAGCCCAATCAGCGGTGCCAGCTCCATGGAGCCGTACAGCTTGATGATGTCGACCTGACGGCCTTGCTCGGCATAGTAGCGCTTGGCGACGTTGACGAACTTGGTCGCCACCCGCAGGCGGCCTTTGGGCTCGACGGCGCCGATGGCACCAGCGGTCATCAGCCGGCACTTGGCAATCTGCAGGTCCAGCGGCTCATAGAGGCCCTGGCCGGTGTATTCCATCAGCACATCTTTACCGGCAACACCCAGATCAGCGGCGCCATGCTCGACATACGTCGGAACGTCGGTGGCACGCACGATCAACAGGCGCACGTCGGCCTGGGTCGTGGGGATTATCAGCTTGCGGCTCTTGTCCGGATTCTCGGTCGGCACAATGCCTGCTTCGGCAAGAAGCGGCAGGGTGTCGTCGAGGATGCGGCCCTTGGACAGTGCGATGGTCAACATGGGAAACGTCAGTCCTTATCAGGAAGCTTTTGTTCACACGCAAACGGCGCCGAACAAATCCTCGTGCCCGATCAAAGCGGCACAAGGTGAAACGAATCATGTGCTGCCCGACGCCAGGTTAAGCCTCGGGCAGCAGATCACAGACGACTAGCCTGGAACGCGACGGATCTTGGCGCCCAGCATCTGCAGTTTCTCTTCGATGCACTCGTAGCCACGATCTATGTGGTAGATGCGATCGATCAGGGTGTCACCCTGGGCGACCAGCGCCGAAATCACAAGACTGGCCGATGCACGCAGGTCAGTCGCCATCACTGGCGCGCCTTTGAGCACCTGGGTGCCGGTCACGATGGCCGTGTTGCCTTCGACCTGGATCTGAGCGCCCATGCGGTGCATCTCGTAAACGTGCATGAAGCGGTTTTCGAAGATGGTCTCGATGACTGCGCCAGTGCCTTCGGCAATGGCATTGAGCGAGATGAACTGCGCCTGCATGTCAGTCGGGAACGCCGGGTACGGAGCGGTACGCACGTTGACGGCTTTAGGCCGCTTGCCATGCATGTTCAGTTCGATCCAGTCCACGCCGCTGGTGACTTCTGCACCGGCTTCCTGAAGCTTGAGCAATACCGCTTCGAGAATGGTTGGATCGGTGTCCTTGACCTTGACGCGGCCGCCAGTGGCAGCAGCGGCAACCAGATAGGTGCCGGTCTCGATGCGGTCGGGCATGACTTTATAAGTCGCCGAACCCAGACGCTTCACGCCATCAATGGTGATGGTGTCAGTACCGGCGCCGTGAATCTTGGCACCCATGGCGATCAGGAAGTTAGCCAGGTCGACCACTTCCGGCTCGCGGGCGGCGTTCTGCAGAACGCTGCGACCGTTGGCCAGGCTCGCGGCCATCATGATGTTTTCGGTACCGGTTACGCTGACGGTATCGAAGAAGAAGTTGGCACCGTGCAAACCGCCTTCCGGCGCCTTGGCCTTGATGTAGCCGCCTTCCACGTCAATGATCGCGCCCATGGCTTCAAGGCCACGGATGTGCAGGTCAACGGGACGCGAACCAATCGCGCAACCACCAGGCAGGGCGACTTCAGCCTCGCCGAAGCGCGCAACCATCGGGCCCAGCACCAGGATCGAGGCGCGCATGGTTTTAACCAGCTCATACGGCGCGATCAGGGTCTTGATGGTGCGGGCGTCGATTTCAACGCTGAGCTTTTCGTCGATCACAGGCTCGATGCCCATGCGGCCGAACAGCTCGATCATGGTGGTGATGTCGTGCAGGTGCGGCAGGTTCTGCACGGTCACCGGCCCATCGGCCAGCAACGTAGCGGCAAGAATCGGCAGGGCAGAGTTTTTCGCCCCGGAAATGCGGATTTCGCCATCAAGACGAACGCCGCCAGTAATAATCAGTTTATCCATTAGAATCTCGACGCCAATTGGCTCAGGTGCGCTCGGCCCATGCAGCGCGGCTGAAAAATTTCATAGTGACCGCATGGATGCTGCCATCGGCGATCCACGGGTTCAAATGCGCATAGATCTGCTGCTGACGCTTGACCGGGCTCAGGCTGGCCATCTCGTCATTGATCACGTTCAGTTGGAAATTGCAGCCTTCGCCTTCAACTTCAACCTGAATCTCGGGCAGCTTTCCTTCAAGGAAGCTCTTAACTTCTACGGCGTGCATGCTTAACCTCATTGGCGCCCGACGCGCGCGGGTCGGCCATCATACAAAAAAGCCCGGTCAATGCGAACCCCGCTTTACGGGACCCGGACGAGGGGGCTTTCATTGTGAATCATTAATGTTCGTTAAATAGCTCAGTCAACTCGGACACCTGAGCGATCTTGCGCATGTCATCGGGCATGGCGCGAACGCTGACGGATTTACCGGCATCCCGCGCATCGCGCATGAAGGCCAGCAGCAGAGCCAAGCCCACACTGCTGGACTTCTCCACCCCGGAGCAATCAAGTACCACGTCGGGCAACTCGCTTGAACCGATCAGCGCAGCGCCTTGCTTGCGCAGGGCCGGACCGGTGCTGTAATCCAGCACCCCGGTCAGCTGCAACTCACCCGGCGCACCAAGGCGAACGGCAGCTTCACTCATTGGGCGGCCTTTTCGGCAGCTTCGGTGGTGACTTCCTTGGCCTTGGCGACTTCGCCAGCCCAGTTGTTGATGGTCTCATCCAGGTTGTTGCCGTTGCGCTGCATCGAGTCTGCGAACTGATCACGGAACAGCTTGCCGATGTTGATGCCGTTGATGATCACGTTACGGACCTTCCACTCACCGCCCAGCTTGACCAGGGTGTACGACACTGGGTAGACAGCGCCGTTATTGCCCTTGACCTGCATGTCGACACTGGTGCGATCAGCGCCTTCGGCTTTTTCCGGCGAAACGGTGATGCCCTGGTTGTTGTATTCCAGCAAGGCATTGCCGTAGAACTGCATCAGGCTGCGCTTGAAGTTTTCCTGGAAGCGCTGCATCTGAGCCGGCGAAGCATTGCGTGAATACTTGACGGTCATGATGCTTTTGGAAATGCCATCAGCATCCACCACAGGGCCAACAATGCGGTTCAGCGCGTCATAAAAGGCGCCTGGGTTGCTCTTGTATTGCTCTTTGTTGGCTGCCAGATCGCTCAACAATTCCTTGGTGGTGCGATCCACCAGATCATGAGCGGTCGGTGCGGCGGCAGCATTGGCAAGCATCGGTAGCAATGCCAGCAACACCAGCAGACCACGGCGCACGATAGAGATCATGTAAAAGCTCCTCATTTAGCGTCTTTACTCACGGTATTGAGCAGGAATTTTCCGATCAGGTCTTCCAGCACCAGGGACGACTGGGTGTCATGAATGGTGCTTCCATCCTTGAGCAACCCATCGTCGCCACCCACGCTGATACCCACGTATTTCTCACCCAGCAAGCCGGCCGTCAAAATCGATGCAGTGGAATCAATCGGCAGGTTATCCACCTTTTTCTGCACTTCCATCGTTACCCGACCAGTGAAGGTATCGCGATCCAGATCGATCGCGGTGACCTTGCCAATCGTGACGCCCGCCATGCTGACCTTAGCTCTGACAGTCAAACCGGCGATATTGTCGAAATTTGCATAAAGTTTATAGCTGTCAGTGGAGGCACTGGCGCTCAGACCGCTCACGCGCAGGGCAAGCAGGAGCAGAGCCAAAATCCCGGCCAGCAGGAACAGGCCGACACCGGTTTCGATGGTGCGGTTTTGCATCAGAAATCTCCAAACATCAAGGCGGTCAGAATAAAGTCCAGGCCCAGTACGGCCAACGAGGCATATACGACTGTTTTGGTCGTGGCGCGACTGATCCCCTCTGACGTGGGCTCGCAATCGTAACCCTGGAACACGGCGATCCAGGTCACAACAAAGGCAAATACGACGCTCTTGATAACGCCATTGATCACATCGCCGCTAAAAGAAACACTGTTTTGCATGTTCGACCAGAAGGAGCCTTCGTAGACGCCCAGCCAGTCAATGGCGACCCAGGAGCCTCCCCAGATGCCCACCACGCTGAAAATCATCGCCAGCAGGGGCAGCGAGATAAACCCTGCCCACAGCCGTGGCGCGACGATGTACTTGAGCGGATCGACGCCAATCATCTCCAGGCTGGACAACTGCTCGGTGGATTTCATGTTGCCGATCTCTGCAGTCAAGGCAGAACCTGCACGCCCCGCGAACAATAAGGCAGTCACCACGGGGCCAAGTTCACGCAACAACGTCAGCGCGACCATTTGACCGACCGCCTGCTCGGAGCCGTACTTGGCCAGGATGCTGAAACCCTGCAGCGACAGGACCATGCCGATGAACATGCCGGACACGACGATGATCGCCAGGGACATGACACCCACGGAATACAGCTGCTTGACCAGCAACTGAAAACCGCCGCTGATGCCGCCGCGCCCGAACAAGGCGTGAACCAGGAAGATTCCCGAACGCCCGAACACGGTGACGATATCGATTGCGTTTCGACCCAGCAGTCGAATCCGCTCCATTAATGACTTGTTGCGCATCAGCGCTTCCCCAAAAGATCTTCGCGATAATCCGCTGCCGGATAATGAAACGGCACAGGCCCGTCCGGGTCGCCGGTCATGAATTGACGAATGCGCGGATTATCCGAGTTCATCAGCTCATCCGGCGTTCCCTGCCCCAGTACCTGTCCGTCGCCGACCACATACAGGTAATCGGCAATGCTGGCGGTCTCGTCCAGATCATGGGACACCACGACACTGGTGATGCCCAGCGCGTCATTGAGCAGCTTGATCAGCCGCACCAGGACCCCCATGGCGATCGGGTCCTGCCCCACGAAGGGTTCGTCGTACATCAGAATCTGTGGGTCAAGCGCGATGGCCCGAGCAAGCGCCACGCGACGCTTCATGCCGCCAGACAGCTCGTCCGGCATCAATTCGAGGGCGCCACGCAGCCCGACAGCCTGCAATTTGAGCAGGACGATGTCGCGGATCATTTCTTCGGGCAGCTGGGTATGGACACGCAGCGGAAAGGCAACGTTCTCGAAAACATCCAGGTCGGTGAACAGAGCACCGCTCTGAAACAGCACGCCCATGTGCTTGCGGGCATCGAACAGATCGCTGCGAGACAACTCGGGCAAATTCTGCCCGTTGACCCACACCTGGCCAGCGGTAGGCCGCAGCTGGGCGCCCATCAGACGCAGCAAAGTGGTCTTGCCGCTGCCCGAAGGTCCCATGATGCCGGTGACTTTGCCACGGGGGATGCGAATATCGATATTTTCGAAAATGCTGCGCGTACCGCGCTTGAAGGATACGCCCTTCAGCTCGATCGCGTAGGCGTTATCGGCGCTCATCTAAACTCCTTGCGATACAGCCTTACGCTCAGCTGCCGGGCCTGTGGCGGACGGCATGCTGTCTAGGTAGACCGAACAAGCCGCGAACTATACCACCGCAGTATGGCGCGCCCAAGCGCGAACCCTGCCCAATGCGCAACCGCACAATTTTTTGCGACATGCCCTACAACTCTTGGGGATATCCCCGCTGGCAGGCGGCCGGGATGTAACGGCGACGAGACGAATCCCACGAAGAGCGACGATCAGACGTGAGGGATTCGCGCATTACGGCTATAATCGCCGCCTTTTAGCAAGCCGACCACTTTTCAAATGACCCTATCCAGCGACCTGATCCAATCAGCACAACGCACGATCCGCCTCGAAATCGAAGCCGTTGAGGGCCTGCTCGGCCATATCGACGCCGACTTCGTTCGCGCCTGCGAGATGATTCTGGCCAGCAAAGGCCGCGTCGTGGTGGTTGGGATGGGCAAGTCCGGTCATATCGGCAAGAAGATCGCCGCGACGCTGGCAAGCACCGGGACGACCTCGTTTTTCGTTCACCCGGCTGAAGCCAGCCACGGTGACATGGGCATGATCACCTCGGACGATATCATCCTGGCCTTGTCCAACTCGGGCACCACGGCAGAGATCGTCACCCTGCTGCCGCTGATCAAGCGCCTGGGTATCAAGATGATCAGCCTGACCGGCAATCCGGCCTCGACCCTGGCCAAAGCGGCCGACGTGAATCTCAACGCCCATGTCGAGCACGAGGCCTGCCCGCTGAATCTGGCGCCTACCTCATCGACCACAGCGGCCCTGGTGATGGGCGACGCCCTGGCCGTAGCACTGCTGGAAGCGCGTGGTTTCACGGCCGAGGACTTCGCGTTTTCGCATCCCGGCGGGGCACTGGGCAGGCGTTTGCTGCTCAAGGTCGAGCACGTCATGCATACCGGCGATCAACTGCCCAAAGTCCAGCGCGGCACCTTGTTGCGCGACTCGTTGATGGAAATGACCCGCAAGGGCCTGGGTATGACTGCCATCCTTGAAGCCGATGGGCGACTGGCCGGGATCTTCACCGACGGCGACCTGCGCCGCACCCTGGACCGCCCCATCGACATTCGCCTGACCACCATTGACGAAGTGATGACAGTGCACGGCAAGACCGCACGTCCGGAAATGCTCGCAGCCGAAGCGCTGAAAATAATGGAAGATCACAAGATCGGTGCGTTGATTGTCGTCGATGACAACGACCATCCCGTCGGCGCATTCAACTTGCAGGACCTGCTGCGCGCAGGCGTCATGTAATGGAGAGCTGTAAATGACCACGGATCTGCTGCAACGCGGCAAGAACATCAAGCTGGCAATTTTCGACGTAGACGGCGTGCTGACCGATGGTCGTCTGTACTTCCTGGAAGATGGCAGCGAATTCAAGACCTTCAATACGCTGGACGGCCAGGGCATCAAGATGCTGATCGCGTCCGGCGTAACCACGGCTATCATCAGTGGGCGCAAGACCCCTGTGGTAGAGCGCCGGGCGAAGAACCTGGGCATCGAACACCTCTACCAGGGGCGCGAGGACAAACTGGTCGTGCTCGACGAACTACTGGCTAAATTGGGCCTCAGTTACGAACAAGTCGCCTATTTGGGTGATGATCTGCCAGACTTGCCGGTCATTCGACGTGTGGCCTTGGGCATGGCGGTTGCGAATGCAGCCAGTTTCGTCCGGCAACATGCGCACGGCATTACTCAGGCACGCGGCGGAGAAGGCGCTGCACGCGAATTCTGCGAACTGATCATGAGCGCCCAGGGCAGCCTTGAAGCAGCCCACGCCGCCTACTTATAGAAGCCATTTATGTTCAGCAAAAAGATTCGATCGTTTCTTGTCCTTGGCGTGCTGGCATTGTTGCTGGCCGCTGTGGGCTACTGGAACATCAGCCCGGAAAGCTTCATGGATCAACCTTCGGCAGCGGTTGACGAAAGCGCGATCGACTTTTACGCGATCAACGCGCGCAGCGTTCAATACCTGCCGGACGGCAAGCTGCAGTACGAAATGACCGCTGACAAGGTCGAGCACATCAAGGCCACCGACGTGACGATGCTGACCACGCCGGACCTGCAGATGTACCGCGGCGCCCTCTTTCCCTGGCACATCCAGAGCAAGACCGGCGAGGTATCTCCGGGCGGCGAACAGGTTGAGCTGATCGATTCGGTGCGTGTCGCACGCACCGACGAAAAAAACCGTACGACCATTATCACCAGCAGTCGAATGACCGTATTCCCGCAGAAGCAATATGCGCAGACCGAGCAAGCCGTTAGAATCGACGGCGCGGGCGGTGTGACCACGGCCAAGGGAATGAAAGCGTATTTGAACGAAGGCAGGATGGACCTGCTTTCTAACGTAAGAGGACAGTATGAGGCTCGTTAAAACCCTTCCTTTTTTGCTTGGCCTGGGCGCAGCACTGGGAAGCGCGAGCGCCTGGTCCCTGCCGACTGATCGCGATCAGCCGATCCACATCCAGTCCGACGACGCACAACTCGACGACAAGAAAGGCGTTGCCACTTATAAAGGCAGCGTGATCATCACCCAGGGCTCGATGAAGATCACCGGCAACACGGTGACCATCACGCGTAACGCTCAGGGCGAAGTCGATGTATTTACCGCAGTGGGCAACCTTGCTTATTACGAGCAGAAGCCAGCTGTGGACAAGCCCATCGTCCAGGCCTATGCGATCACTATCCAGTACTACGCGGCCCAGGACCGTATCGTGCTGATCGACAAGGCCAAGGTCATCAATGACGGCAACACGTCCGAAGGCGAAAAAATCGTCTACGACACCGTCAAGCAGATTGTCAGCGCCGGACGCGCCAACGGCGGCAGCAAAGTCACCACGCCGCGCCCGCGCATCGACATGGTGATACAGCCGAAAAAGAAACCTGACCAGCAGAAGGCCCCGTAATGGCGACGCTGAAAGCCCAGCATTTGGCTAAGAGCTACAAGAGTCGCCAGGTCGTTCGCGATGTGAGCATTTCGATTGAAAGCGGTCAGATCGTTGGCTTGCTGGGCCCCAACGGCGCCGGCAAGACCACCTGTTTCTACATGATTGTCGGGCTGGTACAGGCCGACCAGGGCCGCGTATTGATCGACGACCTGGACGTCAGCCACCAGCCGATGCACGGACGTGCTCGCGCCGGGATCGGCTATCTGCCCCAGGAAGCTTCGATCTTTCGCAAGCTGTCGGTCTCGGACAACATCATGGCGATCCTCGAAACACGCCCTGAGCTGGACCGCGCCGCACGCAACAAAGAACTTGAAAGCCTGCTGCAGGAATTTCACATCACGCACATCCGCGACAACCTCGGCATGAGCCTGTCCGGTGGTGAGCGCCGTCGCGTCGAGATCGCTCGCGCCCTGGCCACATCGCCGAAGTTCATCCTGCTGGACGAACCTTTCGCCGGCGTCGACCCCATTTCGGTGGGCGACATCAAGCAGATCATTCATCACTTGAAGGCCAAGGGCATCGGCGTTCTGATCACCGATCACAACGTGCGCGAGACTCTGGACATCTGCGAAACCGCCTACATCGTCAATGATGGTCAACTGATCGCAGAAGGCGACTCGGAAACCATTCTGGCCAACCAGTTGGTCAAAGAGGTTTACCTCGGACACGAGTTCCGCCTGTAAGCGCGGGCGGCCTGAAAGGCCAGAAGGAAAGGCCTGGGGTGTTTACCCATGGATGACGCATAAAACGCCATCACACTCTAGGCAAACACTTCGGTATCAGGCATATAATTTGCTTATGTTGGCGCCCCGGCGCTCTGTAGTGGATGGCGCATGTGCGCCGGCGAATAAGGTGTTAAGCCCCAGCCATGAAACCATCGCTAGTCTTGAGAATGGGCCAGCAGCTGACGATGACGCCGCAGCTGCAACAGGCCATCCGCTTACTCCAACTGTCTACGCTGGACCTCCAACAGGAGATTCAGGAGGCGCTGGAGTCAAACCCCATGCTGGAACGCCAGGAAGAAGGCGACGACTTCGACAACGCCGACCCGCTGGCTGACAACATCGAGCAAAAGCCTAACCCTGACGTTCAGGAGCCGACCTACCAGGAATCCGCGCCAACCGTGGACAACCTCGAGGAAGGTGACTGGAACGAGCGAATTCCCAACGAGCTGCCCGTGGACACCGCCTGGGAAGACGTTTACCAGACCAGCGCCAGCAGCCTGCCCAGCAACGATGACGACGAGTGGGATTTCACCACGCGCACGTCGGTGGGTGAGAGCCTGCAGAGCCATTTGCTGTGGCAGTTGAATCTGGCACCGATGTCCGACACCGATCGCCTGATCGCGGTGACCTTGATCGACTGCATCAACAATCAGGGCTACCTCGACGAAACCCTCGAAGAAATTCTCGATGCCTTTGATCCCGAACTCGATATCGAGCTTGATGAGATCGAAGCCGTGCTGCACCGCATCCAGCAGTTTGAACCGGCCGGTATTGGCGCTCGCAACCTGAGCGAATGCCTGATGCTCCAACTGCGCCAGCTGCCCGCCAAGACCCGCTGGCTCGCCGAAGCGCAGCGTCTGGTCAGTGATTTCATCGACCTGCTCGGCAGCCGTGACTATGCGCAGTTGATGCGGCGCATGAAACTCAAGGAAGACGAACTGCGCCAGGTCATCGAACTGGTGCAAAGCCTCAACCCTCGCCCCGGCTCGCAAATCGAATCCACAGAAGCGGAATACGTGGTGCCCGACGTGATCGTGCGCAAGGACAACGAGCGCTGGCTGGTGGAACTCAATCAGGAATCCGTGCCGCGCCTGCGGGTCAACCCGCAGTACGCAGGCTTTGTGCGCCGGGCAGATACCAGCGCCGACAACACCTTCATGCGCAACCAGTTGCAGGAAGCTCGCTGGTTCATCAAGAGCCTGCAGAGCCGCAACGAAACACTGATGAAGGTCGCGACCCAGATCGTCGAGCATCAGCGCGGCTTTCTCGAATATGGCGATGAGGCGATGAAGCCGTTGGTACTGCATGACATCGCTGAAGCGGTCGGCATGCACGAATCGACGATTTCGCGCGTCACCACGCAAAAATTCATGCATACCCCACGCGGCATTTACGAGCTGAAATATTTCTTTTCAAGCCACGTAAGTACCTCCGAAGGCGGTGAGTGTTCGTCCACAGCCATTCGCGCGATCATCAAAAAACTGGTTGCCGCGGAAAATCAGAAAAAGCCGTTGAGTGACAGCAAGATCGCTGGTTTACTGGAGGCACAAGGCATTCAAGTAGCCCGCCGCACAGTCGCCAAGTACCGCGAATCACTTGGCATAGCGCCCTCCAGCGAACGCAAGCGACTGATGTGACGAGAGGCCCTGTACCGACCCTTGCCCACGCAGGTCGTATGCAGCCCAGGTTGCTAGCCACAGCGTTCCAGTGGCAGGCAAAAGCCTGCCTCTTTATGCACTGGCAATAAGGAGAAAGCGGTATGCAAGTCAACATCAGTGGGCATCAACTGGATGTGACCGACGCGCTACGCGACTACATCAACGAGAAACTCGGACGATTAGAGCGCCACTTCGACAAAATAACCAATGTGCAGGTCATCATGGAGGTCGAGAAGCTTAAACAGAAAATCGAAGCCACCCTGCACATCCCCGGAGGGAAGATCGTCGCCAATGCGGAGCATGATGATATGTACGCCGCGATTGATCTTCTGACCGACAAGCTGGATAGACAACTGCTCAAGCATAAGGAAAAGCAGATCGGCCACCTTCAAGGTGCGACGGCTCGCTGATACCCCCCAAAAATGATCCGAATTGAAAATATCCTGACCCCCGGCCGTTCACTTGTGAACGTGCCGGGCGGCAGTAAGAAACGCGTCCTCGAACAAATTGCCAACCTGATCGGCAGAGAAGTGCCTGATCTGGATTCGCAAACCGTGTTCGAGAGTCTTGTCGCCCGCGAAAAACTCGGGTCTACCGGCTTTGGTAATGGCATCGCCATTCCCCACTGCCGCTTGAAGGGCTGCGAATCCCCGATCAGCGCCTTGCTGCATCTGGACGCACCTGTTGATTTCGACGCCATCGATGGTGCGCCCGTGGACCTGCTGTTTGTGTTGCTGGTTCCGGAAGCGGCCACCGATGCGCACCTTGAGCTGCTGCGCCAGATAGCCAGCATGCTCGACCGTAAAGAAGTACGTGACCGCCTGCGTAGCGCCGACACTAACCAGGCGCTGTATCAAGTAGTGCTGGACGAGCAGAACGGGCATTAAACCATGCGGATGATCATCGTTAGCGGTCGCTCCGGGTCGGGCAAAAGTACGGCGCTGGATGTATTGGAAGACAACGGGTTCTACTGCGTTGACAACCTTCCTGCCGGGTTGCTTCCCGAACTTGCCGAACGCGCGCTGATCAATACCGAGCTGGCCGAGCCATTACTGGCCGTGTCCATCGATGCCCGTAACTTGCCAAGCCACCTGACCCGTTTCCCCCAGATGCTTGAAGAAGTGCGTGCCCGCAACATCCAGTGCGATGTGCTCTACCTGGATGCGGACGAATCGACACTGTTCAAGCGTTTCTCGGAAACCCGCCGCCGCCACCCGCTGAGCAACGCCCATCGCTCGCTGGCAGAAGCCATCCGCGATGAGACCAGCCTGCTTGGGCCGATCATCGATCTGGCTGACCTGAAGATCAACACCACCCATCTGAACCTGTACCAGCTTCGCGACACGCTCAAGCTGCGGCTGTTGAACAAGCCGGAACCCGGTACGGCGTTTTTGATCGAATCGTTCGGATTCAAGCGTGGCATGCCCATCGACGCCGATCTGGTGTTCGACGTGCGCTGCCTGCCCAACCCGTACTGGAAGCCCGAGCTGCGCGAGCAGTCAGGGCTGGATCAGCCGGTTGTTGATTACCTGGCCGCGCAGCCTGATGTCGAAGAGATGTTTCAGGACATCTTCACCTACCTCAACAAATGGCTCCCGCGCTTCGCGGCCAGTAACCGCTCCTATGTCACGATTGCCATTGGCTGCACTGGCGGGCACCACCGCTCGGTCTACCTGACCGAACGTCTGGGTCAGGTCCTGCAACAATCCCTCAAAAATGTTCAGGTCCGTCACCGCGACCTAAGCTGAAAGGACTTTCCCTGCGATGCCCGCTCGTCAAATCACCATCATCAACAAGTTGGGCCTGCACGCCCGCGCCGCCGCCAAGTTCGTTGGCGTTGCCGGCAAATTCCCCTGCCAGATCCGCGTCGGCCGCAGCCCGGAAAGCATGGTCGATGGCAAAAGCATCATGGCCGTCATGATGCTCGCCGCCGGTAAAGGCACCGACATCCACTTGCTGACCGAAGGCGATGACGCACAGGCAGCGCTGGACGGGCTGGTGGAGTTAATCGAGAACAAGTTTGATGAGGGTGAGTGAGTAGAAGGAAATTTCCGCAAACCCCGTACGCCAGATACGAAAAATCCGAAGTCCTTTCGAACTTCGGATTCAGGTCATTCAAAACTGGGATTGACCCAGTTTCAGCTACAGCTGCTCACCCCTTCTTCACAAACTCCGACTTCAATTTCATCGCGCCGATGCCGTCGATCTTGCAGTCGATATCGTGATCGCCATCCACCAGACGAATGTTCTTCACCTTGGTGCCGACCTTGACCACCAGCGAGGAGCCTTTGACTTTGAGGTCCTTGATGACGGTGACGGTGTCGCCATCCTGCAGGGTGTTGCCTACGGAGTCCTTGATGACCTTGACGTCTTCGGCTGCTTCAGCGGAGCCGTCGGCGGACCATTCGTAAGCGCATTCCGGGCAGATCAGCTGGGCGCCGTCTTCGTAGGTGTATTCGGAATTGCATTTTGGGCAGGCAGGTAAGCTCACGGTATTCTCGCGTCAAAGGGTAAAAACCATGGATTATAAGGGGTTTTTACCCTGACGAGGGAGCGAATGTAACCCCGCGCACCACTGCCCTGCTCCCACGCATCACAGGCCCGCGAAGTTCAACCACTCAAGCCCCTGTGAAACCAATAGAGCCATACCTGCCACCAGCACAATCGAACCTAATGCCAGGCGACACCGCCGCCCGGTGCTGAGGGTGAGTATTTGCGTGCGCATAAACTGCCCAGGGTCTGATTGCTGAAGGTTCAGGCCAGCGCAGCCTGGTAACGCCGAGCGACTTCCGCCCAGCTGATGACGTTATAAAACGCGTTGATGTATTCCGGGCGACGGTTCTGATAGCGCAGGTAGTACGCGTGCTCCCAGACGTCCAGGCCGAGGATCGGCGTGTTGCCGTTCATCAACGGGCTGTCCTGGTTGCCGCTGCTCTCCACCACCAGTTTCTTCTCGGGAGTGACACTCAACCATGCCCAGCCGCTGCCGAAACGAGTCAGTGCGGCCTTGGTGAAAGCGTCCTTGAAGGCATCGAAGCCGCCCAGTTGCTCGTCAATCGCCTTGGCCAGCGGACCTTCGGGCAAGCCGCCACCCGTTGGCGCCATGACCGCCCAGAACAACGAATGATTGGCATGACCGCCGCCCTGGTTGATCACGGCCGGGCGCAGTTTCTCTGGCAGTTGGCCCACCGCGGCGACCAGTTTCTCGATAGGCCACTCAGCCCATTCAGTACCTTCGACAGCGGCATTGAGGTTGTTGATGTAGGTCTGGTGGTGCTTGCTGTAGTGGATTTCCATGGTCTGCGCATCGATGTGCGGCTCCAGGGCGTCGTAGGCATAAGGCAAGGCAGGCAGGGTAAACGGCATATCAATGTACTCCGTAATAAAGGCCGGACGTGGCAGCGGCGTTGCGCTGCAAGGACGAACGCGAGTGTTCGCCGCCACTGTTGAGCAGCCGATGGGTTCGCGGGTATTCGCCGTGCTCGCTAATGAAACTCAGCAGCTCGGCGTAGGTTTTACTGCTATGGCGCAGCGCGGCCTGACGCAATGACGGCGGCAGGCGCTGATCCTGCACGACCTGCAACAGCCGCTGATGGATCGCGCACAAGTACTCGGCGCTCTCCTCCGGCTGGCCCAGGCTCAGGTGCAGGTCCGCCAGGTTGTGATGGGAAATGACACAGGCGGCCACCGCTTCATCGGGATTGGGCCACCGCTCGAACAGCACTTGAGCCAGCGCCAGGGCCTGCAAATACAACTCACGAGCGTCGACCAGCTCACCGGCGATGAAACAGTGATTGGCCTTTTCGATGGTGCGTTTCCAATGCTCCATGGCGCGACTCCTCAAGCGATGGCCGACAGGTCAGATCCCGCCAGCGGTGAGTTTTTCCGGGTCCAGCAACGCTTCCAGCTGGCTGCGTTGCAGGTCGGTGTGTTCAAGGGCGACGTCGATAATCGGCCGACCCTGTTTGTAGGCGGTCTTGGCGATCTCGGCGGCCTTCTGGTAACCGATGATCGGGTTCAGCGCCGTCACCAGGATCGGATTGCGGGACAACGCTTCCTTGAGCTTGGCTTCGTTGACCTTGAAGGTCGCGATGGCCTTGTCGGCCAGCAGGCGGCTGGAGTTGGCCAGCAGCTCGATGCTGCTCAGCAGATTCTGAGCGATGATTGGCAACATCACGTTCAGCTCGAAATTACCTGACTGCCCCGCGACAGTGATCGCTGCGTCGTTGCCGATCACCTGCGCGGCCACCATGGCTGTGGCTTCCGGAATCACCGGATTGACCTTGCCCGGCATGATTGAAGAGCCGGGCTGCAAGGCTTCCAGCTCGATTTCTCCCAGCCCGGCCAACGGGCCGGAGTTCATCCAGCGCAGGTCGTTGGCGATTTTCATGAGCGACACGGCTGCGCCCTTGAGCTGCCCCGAAACTGCGACGGCGGTGTCCTGCGAGCCGATCAGCGCGAACAAGTCCTTGCCGGGTACAAACTCGACATTACTCAAGCGGCTCAGATGGCTGCTGAAGCGTTTGGCAAACTCAGGGTGAGCGTTGATGCCGGTACCGACGGCGGTGCCGCCTTGGGCCAGCGCCTGCAAGCTCGGCAGCAGCGCTTGAAGATGTTCGATGTTGGCGCGGACCTGCTGGGCCCAACCGTTAAGCACTTGGCTCATGCGCACCGGCATGGCATCCATCAGATGCGTGCGGCCGGTCTTGATGAACGGATGTACTTCATCGGCCTTGCGCTCGATCACCTGCACCAGATGCGTCAGCGCTGGCAGCAACTGTTCATGCAGCGCAAGCGCGGCGCTCACATGGATAGTGGTTGGAATGATGTCGTTGCTGCTTTGCCCACAGTTCACATGATCATTGGCGTTGACCTTGTCGCCCAGCACTCGGCTGGCGAGGGTCGCGATCACTTCGTTGGCGTTCATGTTGGTGCTGGTGCCGGAACCGGTCTGGAACACGTCCACCGGGAAATGCGCCATGTAGTCGCCGCTCAACAATTCCTGGCAAGCACTGACAATCGCTTCGCTCTGCCCGGCGGTAATCTGCTCCAGCTCAAGGTTCGCATGGGCGGCAGCGGCCTTGGCGAGCAACAATGCGCGAACGAACTGCGCGGGCATGCGCAGGTTGCTAATGGGGAAGTTATTCACCGCACGCTGGGTCTGAGCGCCATACAGCGCCTCGGCCGGGACCTGTAGCTCGCCCATGCTGTCGCGTTCGATACGGGTATTACTCATCGCAGTTTCCTTGCACCAGTTCAGTGAGAGAGATCGAGGGTTGCAGCAGGCACGTCGCCAATTGCCAGGTGCAGGCCTGCCAGCGCTGCTGGTCAGCCGGGGATTGGATCAGCGCCTGCACATCACGCAACGGTCGCCAGGCCTGGTCGACACACAGAGAGCGCCAATGCCAGGGGAGCATGGTGTCGCGGGCGGTATCCATGAGCAGTCGAAAGGAGGTTTCAGCGATCAGGCGCTGAGGGGTTGCGGTGAAGCGCGCCAGATATCGGCCTTCAGCCAGGTAGTGGTCAATAAGCCGCGGTTCATCAGGTTCAAACGCGCAGCGGATTCGCAAACTCAGCGTTCGCCAGTTTTCCAGGTGCGCAGGAAGCGGATGCAGAACAGGACCCATGACCACGGCTCATTTTGAATAATGAGATTCATTATTAAATGATATTGAGAATCAAAACAACCGTAGAGGGTGAAGGGTTTTAACAATAAGCAGGAGGAAAGAAGGGTAAAGCGAGGCTTTGTAGGAGCTGCCGAAGGCTGCGAATGAGGTGTGTCAGGCAGATCGCCTTCGCAGCCTTCGGCAGCTCCTACAAGAAAGGGAGGATCAGCTACCGGCCACGGTCATGCGCTCGATCAACACCGAGCCCGTGCGGATGTTGCTGCGCAGTTCGAGATCGCTGCCAACGGCGACGATCTGCTTGAACATGTCGCGCATATTGCCGGCAATGGTCACTTCCTGGACGGGAAATTGAATCTCGCCGTTCTCGACCCAGAAACCCGCCGCGCCACGGGAATAGTCACCGGTCACCATGTTCAGGCCACTGCCCATCAATTCAGTCACCAGCAGCCCGCGACCCATGCGGCGGATCAGCGCTGCCTGATCTTCTGTGCCGTGGGTGACGAACAGGTTGTGCACACCGCCTGCGTTGGCGGTGCTTGGTAAACCCAGCTTGCGACCCGAATACGTGCTGAGGATGTAGGAAACCAGCTCGCCATTCTCGACAAACGGCTTGGCGTAAGTCGCCAGGCCATCGCCATCAAACGCCGAACTGCCCATGGCACGCATCAGGTGCGGACGCTCATCCAGCGTCAGCCATTCAGGAAACAGGCGCTGACCGATGCACCCTTCAAGGAACGATGACTTGCGATACAGGTTGCCGCCGGAAATCGCCCCCAGAAAACTACCGAACAACCCCCCCGCCAACTCAGCGGAAAACAACACCGGCACTTCACAGGTCGGCACCGGACGCGCGCCCAGACGGCTCGCGGCACGCTCGGCCGCCTTGCGACCGATGCTGAGTGGATCGGCCAGCAGTTCGCCCTGACGACTCACGTCATACCAGTAATCGCGCTGCATCTGGCCTTCGCCTTCTGCAATCATCACGCAGCTCAGGCTGTGGCGAGTCGACGCATAGCCGCCAATGAAACCATGACTGTTGCCGTACACCCGGCAGCCCTGGTGGGTATTGAGGGTCGTACCGTCGGCATTCTTGATCCGCGCGTCGGCATCGAACGCCGCCGCCTCACAGATCAAGGCCTTCTCGATGGCTTGTTCCGGAGTGATATCCCAGGCGTGGAACAGATCGAAATCCTGCTGCTCCTTGGCCATCAAGGCCGCATCGGCCAGCCCGGAGCTTTCGTCTTCTGAGGTGTGTTTGGCAATGGCCAGGGCCGCAGCAACGGTCTCGCGGATGGCATCTGCGCCACTGGCGGAGGTGCTGGCCGAGCCTTTGCGCTGGCCGACATACAAGGTAATGCCGAAACCCTGGTCGCGGTTGAACTCCACGGTCTCCACTTCGCGCTGACGCACGGAAGTCGACAAACCCTGCTCCAGCGACACCGCCACTTCACAGGCACTGGCACCCTGACGCCGGGCTTCGGCGATGATTTGTTCGACTTGATCCTGCAGTGCGGGCAAGGCTTGTGGGCCGACGCTTTGTGATGCACTCATGACTTTCTCCATCAAATTCTGCTTTCGGCACGAGCCGAATACCGAGCGGGCCGGACAAGTGGCCCCCGACTGGTTATCATGGCGGCGTTTATTTGCGGACTGCCCCCATGGTTGATTCTTACGACGACTCCCTCGACGGGGAGAAAAGCAAAACCCAGGTCAAACGCGAGCTGCATGCTCTGGTTGATCTTGGCGAGCGCCTGACGACACTCAAGCCTGACTTGCTGAACAAGTTGCCCTTGACCGACGCCTTGCGTAAAGCACTGGCCGATGCGCCCAAGCACACTGCGAACATCGCGCGCAAACGGCACATCATGTTCATCGGCAAGCTGATGCGCGATCAGGACCTGGACGCCATTCTGGTGCTTCTGGACCAACTCGATGCCTCCACTCGCCAATACAATGAACGGTTCCACGGTCTGGAGCGCTGGCGTGATCGCCTGATCGCCGGTGACGACGCGGTTCTCGAGGCATTCGTGACTGACTATCCGGAAGCGGATCGCCAGCAACTGCGCTCGTTGATCCGTCAGGCTCAACACGAGCTGGCGCAGAACAAAGCACCCGCCTCCAGCCGAAAAATCTTCAAATACATTCGTGATCTGGACGAGAAGCAACGCGGTTTGCGTTAAATCTCATGCGCCCCGTCCTACGTATGTACGTATGGACGGGCAAACGAATCACCCTCCCGTACCGCCCACCGTGATCGCATCGATCTTCAGGGTCGGCTGACCCACGCCTACCGGAACTGACTGCCCATCTTTGCCGCAGGTGCCTACGCCGCTGTCCAGCGACAGGTCGTTGCCGACCATCGACACCTTGCTCATGGCTTCAGGGCCGTTACCGATCAGCGTCGCGCCTTTGACTGGCGCAGTGATTTTGCCGTCTTCGATCAGATAGGCTTCGCTGGTGGAGAACACGAACTTGCCGCTGGTGATATCCACCTGACCGCCGCCCAGATTGGCGCAATAAATGCCACGTTTGACCGAGGCAATGATTTCCTGCGGATCGCTCTGCCCTGCCAGCATGTATGTGTTGGTCATGCGTGGCATCGGCAGGTGCGCGTAGGATTCGCGACGGCCATTGCCGGTGCGGGCGACGCCCATCAGCCGTGCGTTGAGCTTGTCTTGCATGTAGCCCTTGAGGACCCCATTTTCGATCAGCGTGGTGCACTCGGTCGGCGTGCCTTCGTCATCGACGCTCAGCGAGCCACGACGGCCAGCCAGGGTGCCGTCATCGACGATGGTGCAGAGCTTGGAAGCAACCATTTCACCCATGCGACCGCTGTAGGCCGAACTGCCCTTGCGATTGAAATCGCCTTCCAGACCGTGGCCAACCGCTTCGTGCAGCAACACACCTGACCAACCGGAACCCAGCACCACGGGCAGCGTGCCAGCCGGAGCGGGAATCGCTTCGAGGTTGACCAGCGCCTGACGCAGCGCCTCACGGGCATAGCCCATGGCGCGGTCTTCGCTGAGGAAGTAGCGGTAATCGGTACGTCCGCCACCGCCGTGCCCGCCACGTTCGCGACGGCCGTTCTGCTCGACAATGACGCTGACGTTGAAACGCACCAGTGGACGCACATCTGCCGCCAGGCTGCCGTCGGTGGAGGCGACGAGAATCCGCTCCCACACGCCAGCCATGCTCACGGTCACTTGCTGAATACGTGAATCCAGTGCGCGAGTGGCAACGTCAACGCGCTTGAGCAGTTCGACTTTCTCGGCGCGGGTCATGACTTCCAGCGGGTTATCCGGCGCATACAGCTGGGCCACATCTTGCGAGGTAAACGCCTGCACCGTGCCGTTCTGACCCGCGCGGGAAATCGAGCGGGCTGCGCGAGCAGCGGTGGTCAACGCTTCGTGGGTGATTGCGTTGCTGTAGGCAAAGCCGGTTTTTTCACCGGACTGGGCGCGCACGCCAACGCCTTGATCGAGGTTGAAGCTGCCTTCTTTGACGATGCCGTCTTCCAGCGACCAGGATTCGGAAATCTGCCCCTGAAAATACAGATCGGCGGCATCGATACCCGGCCCGGCCAATTCGCCCAGCACTGATTGCAAGCTATCGAGGCTCAAGCCACCAGGTGCCAGAAGGTGTTCGCTGACAGAGGACAAGTCGCTCATATTCACTCCGAGGTCTGCACAGGCCGCAGCAATGCGTCCTGCGAAAAAAAGCGCCGGTGACTGGACACCGGCATCCGCGCCCGTATGGACGCCTGTTCTTGACTGTCGCGTTCGGCCAGCAGCACGGCTTCACCCTGTGCCTGCTCGGCCAGGACCCGACCCCAAGGGTCGATGATCGCGGCATGCCCGTATGTTTCCCGTGGCCCCGGATGGACCCCGCCCTGCGCGGCCGCCAGCAGGTAACACTGGGTTTCGATGGCCCGCGCCCGGATCAGAATCTCCCAGTGCGCCGCACCCGTGACGGCGGTGAAGGCCGACGGCGCGGTAATCAATTCAGCGCCTGCTGCACGTAGGGCGCTATACAGTTCAGGAAAGCGCAGGTCGTAACACACGCTCAACCCCAGACGCCCCACTGGCGTGTCGACGACGACAACGTTGCTGCCATGAGCATAGTCATCAGATTCGCGATAGCGGCCCCGGGCGTCTGCCACATCCACATCAAACAGATGCAGCTTGTCGTAGCGAGCAACCTGCTCGCCGTGTTCATCAATCAGTAAGGAACAGGCGGTAACTTTGCCATCGGGCCGATCACTCGGCGGCAGGGGCAATGTCCCGGCAACTATCCATAACTTGAGGTCGCGGGCGGCGAGTTTCAACCACGGCAGGATCGGGCCTTGCCCATTAGCCTCCGCACGACCGATATCGGCAACATCGCGACGGCCCATGGCGGCGAAGTTTTCCGGCAACACGGCCAGCCGCGCACCGGCGGCTGCAGCCTGCTCCAGCAACTGTCGAGCCTGAGCCAGATTACCCGGCACGTCGCTCTGGCTGACCATCTGAATTACGGCAAAAGACATGGCTCCCTCCAGTCAAACAACGCGCGATGTCATGAATGTCCGAGGTCTGTGTGGGACCGTTTTACCGCCCGACAGCGCGGCAATGGCTCCCACTGTACTCCCACCGCCAACTACTGTGGCTTCTCGAACGGCTTGTCGAAGGTAATCTTGGGCTCTTTCCACGGGCCTTCGACCTTGTACTGCACACTGGCAAAACGGGCGACACGGTCACCGAGCAGCTTGTCGACCAGGAACAGCGCCCCACCAATGGCAGGCGCACCAACGATCAGCGCCGCGATGGGCAGGTTATTGGTCACCGGCAAGGTCACCAGCAACTTGGCATCGACGCGATCCTTGACCATGTCCAGGGTGCCATTGAGCTCGAGGTTGCTTGATGGGCCGGTCAGCGTGATGGGTTTGCGCGTGACGTAAACACCATCGCTGGCCACCAGCAGGCCTTTGACTCGATCGTAGCTCAAGCCTTTGCCCAGCAAGTCGGAGAAGTCCAGACGCAGACGCCGGCCGATGGAATTGAAGTTAAGCAGCCCGAAGACACGTAATGCCGACGCGCCGCCTTCGACTTCAACGAACTGCCCCTGACGCAAGGTTGCGTCCAGGCTGCCGGAGAAACGCTTGGCCGACACCCAGGCGGGCGAGCCCGGCCAGCGGCCATCGGCGTTCAGCTCGAAATTTTCACTGGTGACCGTGGGTGCAAAACCCCAGCCCTTGAGCACATCGGCCAGGTTTTTGCCGTCCATCCGGCCCTTGTACCAACTGCTGGTGGCACCGGGCGCACCTTCCCAGACCCCTTCGCCCTGCAACAGCAAGCCCTTGAGACCCATGCTCACGTCGGTGAAGCGGATACCCGTCGCCGTAGGGCGAGTGTTGAGAGACCAGGCGCCGACCAATTGATCGCCCTGGAAAACCTGAGTGATCTTGATGTTCATCGCCGGGACTTTAGTGGGGTCGACGTCGGCCAGAGGATCAGGCGCGTTCTCGACAACCGCCGCGTTCGGGTCGGGTGCAGGAAGCCGCACATACAGCAGATCAATGCCAATCGGCGCAGCCTTGGCGTCCGGCAGCGTCGCACTGCCTTTGATCAACTGACTGTCGAGCCCCAGGGTCCAGGCTGTGTCGCTGCGTTTGAGCTTCACATCGGCCTGATCCAGCGTGGTGCCCATGGCGGTCAATTTGCCAATCTGCAGATCAACGTTATTGACCAGCTGCTTGGCGCTGCCGCCCGGATCGTCACCGGCATATTTGCTGACCATGGCCTGCCACGGCGCAATATCCAGTTCGCTCAACGAACCACGAACACGCAGCCCCTTGGCATCCGGCACAATTGCGCCGCCATCACCGAGAAACAGTTCGCCCCGCCCATCGGCAAGCTTGCCCGCCGGGGACGCGAACGCCAGGCTGGCGAGGTTGCCATAGCTGAAGTCGTAGCGCCGCTGTGGCCCTTCCAGGCTCATGCGGAATTCGCTGTTGCGGCTGTCATCGGCCAGCTTGCCGAAGGGCGCAGGCAAGTCGATGACGGTACCGTTGAGGTTTGAATTGATCCGCAGCTGGCTGTCATTGCCCAGAGTCAGCTGCAATTGATACGGCAGCTCACCGGACACCGGCAAGGCTTGGGTCACGCCCAGCCACTCGGTAAGTTTTGGCACCGCGATCTGACCATTGACGACCACTCGGGTGAGGTTCGCGCCCGGCTTGCCCTCGGCGGCAATCTCGGCAGTGATCGGACGATCGAAAGCCTGGGCGCGCACACCCTTGCCACTCAACCCCTTGGCATTGTCGAAACGGAAATCACCCTTGAGCTGGGTCAGTTCCAGCACCGGCTCGCTGATCTTCAGGCGGGCCTTATCGGTACTGAAATCCACTGCGATCTTCGGCTCCTGGCCTTTGACCAACGGGATATCGAGCTTCAGCTTGCCCTTGATCGGCCCTTCAGCCTGCCAGCCCGCAAACGTGCTGGCAGTGCCAATGGGCGCTTCCTGAAGAATCTTCACGCCATCGGCCAAGGCACCGGAGAAATCGCCGTCCACCAGCAAATGGCTGGGTTGCCCGGCGGGCGCGTGAGGAATATTGACCTGGACGTTGCTGACATCGGTGTTGAGCAGCCGACCTTTGCTGGCCTTGATCCGCACGCCGCTGTTTTCGACGTAAACCTTGCCATCGACGCCGGTGAGCTGTGGCCAACCCGGTTGAAACGCCAGGGTTGCGTCGCGGACCTTGAAGAACAGGCTGATGACCTGCGCGGTCTGCGGAGCGTTTTTGGTCAGCGAGCCCTGATACTGGAAAAAACCCTGATCGACCTTGCCTCCGACAATCGCTGTGCGCAGCCATTCGTCCAGTGCCGGGCTGAGTACGGCGGGCAAGTATTTGCTGGTGTAGCTGCCGTCGCCGTCCACCATGCCGACGCGCAGGTCCATGTAGTCTTCCTGAGCGCGCTCATGGTCGAGATGCAGGCGGATCAGGAAGTCAGCCGCGATCTTGCCTTCATCTCCCAGGACTTTGATGTACGGGGCGATCAAGGTGAAGGTTTCGCTGTCCAGCTTCCAGATCAGGCGCGCATTGGCTTTGGGGTACGTCCACTGATTATTGAAAATCGGGTACAGGTGCAGCATGAAGTTGTCGGAGGCCAGCCGCAGTTCGCCCTGCCCGAGATCGCCGCTGATCGCGCCGCTCACATTCCCGGCCGCAGGCGCGCCGTGGTAAGCGTTGAAACCGACATTTTCCAGATTGGCAGCGAAGCTCAGGCGCTTATCACCCTCGGCCTGAGGCCGCAGATCCAGCAGGACATTGCGCAGTGCGCCGGTGACCTTGAGGTTGTGAATGACTTCCATCAGCGCATCCGGCAAGGGAGCGACGGACTCCAGCAAAGGCGTGATGGGCGTCAGGTCCAGGCGATCCGCCTGCACATGCCAAAGCTCTTCGCGCTCGGTGGTTGCCGCCTGCTGATTGAGCTGCAGCCGGCTCTCCCAACGTTTTTTACCCAGATCCATGGCCAGGGAATTGACGTTGACATCAAAGCCCTCGTCCGTGCGACGAAACCAGGCGTTCAACGCCAGGTTGTCGATTTTCGATGCTTTGCGCGCCGCGTAGCCTGCATTGATCTGCGGTGCATTGAGCCGGGCGACAGCGGTTTGCAGCGCGCCCTTGCCCCAGGTCAACCAGAATTCGCCACCGGCCTTGAGGGTCGAGATAGTCATCTGCCGCGTCAGGCTTTTTGGCAACCAATGGGCCCAGTCACTTTGCGGCAGGCTGAGGTACACATCCGCTTCGCCGTCTTTCCAGGCTCTGGCTTCAACCCGCGAACGGACGTTCAACGCCAGCGGCTGGCCGTCGGGCAGCGTCAGTCGGGCGTCCAGGCGTTGGTGACTGGAACCGGTGGCCAGGCTGAGGTTGACGTAGGTGAGTGTCAGCGGGGTTTGCTCGAACGGCTGCAACGTCACCTGGCTGTTGGTCAGGGACAGCCGGGAAACCATCTGCATCTGGTTGAGCAATTGTTCGGGATCAAGCGGCTTGTCATCGGTGACGGGCAGGCCTTGCAACGTCCAGTGACCTTGCGGGTCTTCCTTGACGCTCAATTGCAGGCCTTCGATCTGCACATGAGAAAGGCGCAGATCCCAGGCCAACAGGCTGGCCCACAGGTCAGGCTCGGCACTTACCTGGTCGAGGCGCACGGAGTTGGCACCTTCGCCAAGCATCACATCATGGGCAATGAAGACCGGCGAAAAACCTCGCCAGCTGCCTTCCAGGCTGCCAATAGCGAGCGGCATACCCACGGCGGTCTGCGCACGGGTCTGAACTTCGACGCGATAATTGGCCACCAGCGGGGTCAGTTCACGGCCCACGCTGACGTACAACGCCGCGAGCACCACAACCAGCGCGCAGACACTCAAGCCCCAGCGCGTCAGCGTCGCAAAAAAAACCGGCAGGCGATTCATGTCCCAGCCCCCGCCAATTGCAGCGCGGGATAAACGGCTTGCGTCAACGAGCCCGACTCAATCGTCCAGGTGCTGTCAGGGGTTGGCTCATTGCTCACGCATAGTTCTCGTTATAACGGCTTCCCTGCCGCTGGCCCTGGGGCACCGTTATCAGTTCGTGTATCAAATACGTGTCTTTACAGCAGCGCCGGGGCAGCGCGGCATCATGTCAGAGCAGCACCACGTCGTATTGTTCCTGGGAATACATGGTTTCTACCTGAAAGCGGATCGTGCGGCCAATAAAGCTTTCCAGCTCCGCCACATTGCCGGACTCCTCGTCGAGCAGCCGGTCCACCACTCGCTGGTTTGCCAGTACACGGTAGCCCACTGCCTGATAGGCACGGGCCTCGCGCAGGATTTCGCGGAAAATCTCGTAACAGACCGTTTCCGGGGTCTTGAGCTTGCCGCGCCCCTGACACGCATGACACGGCTCGCACAGCACCTGCTCAAGACTCTCACGGGTGCGCTTGCGGGTCATCTGCACCAACCCCAGCTCGGTGATGCCAATGATGTTGGTTTTGGCGTGATCGCGCTCCAGCTGTTTCTCCAGGGTACGTAACACCTGGCGCTGGTGCTCACCGTCTTCCATGTCGATGAAATCAATAATGATGATCCCGCCCAGGTTGCGCAGGCGCAGTTGCCGGGCAATGGCAGTGGCGGCTTCCAGATTGGTCTTGAAGATGGTCTCTTCGAGATTGCGGTGGCCAACAAACGCCCCGGTGTTGACGTCGATGGTGCTCATGGCCTCGGCGGGATCGATCACCAGATAGCCACCGGACTTGAGCGGCACCTTGCGCTCCAGCGCCTTCTGGATCTCATCTTCGACGCCGTACAGGTCGAAGATCGGCCGCTCGCCAGGATAGTGCTCGAGGCGGTCAGCGATTTCCGGCATCAGTTCGGCGACGAACTGGGTGGTTTTCTGAAAGGTTTCCCGGGAGTCGATACGGATCTTTTCGATACGCGGGCTGACCAGATCACGCAAGGTGCGCAATGCCAGACCCAAGTCTTCGTAGATCACATTGGGGGGGCTGACGGTTTTGATCTGGTCGCCAATCTGATCCCAGAGGCGGCGCAGATAGCGGATATCCATGAGGATCTCATCGGCACCGGCACCTTCGGCGGCGGTGCGTAGAATGAACCCTCCGGCTTCCTTGATACCCTCAAGTGCGACGCAGTCGGTGACGACTTTCTTCAGGCGCTCACGCTCGGCTTCGTCTTCGATCTTGAGCGAGATGCCGACATGCGCGGTCCGGGGCATGTACACCAGATACCGCGACGGGATCGACAATTGGGTCGTCAGCCGTGCGCCCTTGCTGCCAATCGGGTCCTTGGTGACTTGCACCACCAGGCTCTGACCTTCATGAACCAGCGAGGCGATACTTTCGACCGCCGGACCTTCGCGCATGGAGATTTCCGAGGCGTGAATAAACGCGGCGCGGTCCAGCCCGATGTCGATGAACGCCGCCTGCATACCGGGCAACACCCTCACCACCTTGCCTTTGTAGATATTGCCGACGATGCCCCGACGCTGGGTGCGTTCGACATGCACCTCTTGCAGCACACCGTTTTCGACCACGGCCACACGCGATTCCATCGGTGTGATGTTGATCAGAATCTCTTCACTCATGGCTTGTCACCTTCCAGGCATTGCCAACAGGGTATGCCGAAATGGCCGAGCAGTTCTGCGGTTTCGCACAGTGGCAGGCCAACGACGGCCGAATAACTGCCGCTCAGGCTCTCGACAAAGATCGCCGCCAGGCCTTGAACAGCATAGCTCCCCGCCTTGTCGCGAGGTTCGCCACTGGCCCAGTAGGCCTGCATTTCAGCTGGAGAAATCGGCCTGAACCGAACACGGCTGCTGACTACACGGGTTTCACAACCTTGCGGGCCGAGGACGGCGACGGCCGTCAGGACTTCGTGCTCCCGGCCTGACAACGCCGTGAGCATCGCCAGTGCATCAGCCTCATCGACCGGCTTGCCGAGGATTTTCCCGTCAAGCACCACCGCCGTATCGGCGCCCAATACACAACCCTGCTCGCCGGTCAGCGTCGCCAGGCCAGCCGCCGCCTTGCCCCGCGCAAGACGTTCGACGTAAGCGGCAGCAGATTCATGATCAAGAGGCGTTTCGTCGATCTCGGCGCCGAGCACCGTGAAGGGCACGCCGATCTGAGTCAGTAGTTCCCGGCGGCGCGGCGAACCGGAGGCCAGAAAGAGCTGGGGCATGGGGACATCTCCGTGTCGATGATCGTGACGCCGACCTGCGCGATACAACTCGCACAGGTCAACCATCACGCTGCGTCAGTTGATTTTCAAACGCTTGCTCAAACCGCGCATCCCATAGCTGACCCATGGCCACAACAGCGCGCTGACCAGGGCCGGGAGCACCAGCGCCAGGGTCGGCTGGCGGTTGCCGGTCAGGGCGCTGAGCCACAGCTGCGCCAGTTGTGCGAGGCCGAAAATCACTAACAGAATCAGACACTGCTGCCACATGGGGAACATGCGCAGCCGTTGTTGCAGAGACATAACCAGAAAGGTGATCAGGCACAGCGTCAATGCGTTTTGCCCAAGCAAGGTGCCATACAGCACATCTTCCATCAGGCCCAGCAGCCACGCCGTCACCATGCCCACCTTGTGCGGCAGGTACAGCGCCCAGAACGTGACCAGCAGCGCCAGCCAGAGCGGACGAAAGATTTCCATGAACTGCGGCAGAGGCGAAACGCTTAACAGCAAGCCGATTGCAAAGGTGAACCAGACGACCCACCCATTGCGTCCCGAGGTGTGACTAACCATCGATTCTCTCCCGAGGGGCGGCTGGCGTAGTAGCCGGTTGAGTCGCCGCAGGTTTGACCGGTGGCTTGCTCGCTGCGGGCTTGACCACCGGTTTTGGCGCGGGGGTCGCTGGCGTATGAGTCGCGGGTGTCGCCGATACAGCTGCAGCGGCAGCCGCCGCAGCGCCATGGCTGATGGGTGCGGTCTGGGTAGCAGCCGGCACGACGGCATTGGCCGCTGGTGCTGCGCCTGGCGTGGCCGCTTTCTCGGATTCCTGCGCCTGAGCTGCTTCAGCCGCGCGCTCTTCCGGGGAGCGCCCATCGGAGAACACCAGCAACAGATAGCGGCTGCGATTCAGCGCCGCCGTCGGTACGGCGCGCACGATGGCAAACGGTTGGCCGGAGTCATGGATGACTTCTTTCACCGTCGCCACCGGGTAACCGGCAGGGAAACGCTGGCCCAGGCCGGAACTGACCAAAAGGTCGCCTTCCTTGATGTCAGCCGTATCGGCGACGTGACGCAGTTCAAGGCGCTCAGGGTTGCCGGTACCACTGGCAATGGCCCGCAGCCCGTTACGATTGACCTGCACCGGAATGCTGTGGGTCGTATCGGTCAGCAGCAACACGCGGGAGGTGTAGGGCATCAGCTCAACCACCTGGCCCATCAGGCCTCGGGCATCAAGCACCGGCTGACCCAGGACAACGCCGTCGCGCTCGCCTTTGTTGATGATGATCCGATGGGTGAACGGGTTGGGGTCCATGCCGATCAATTCGGCGACTTCGACCTTTTCGTTGACCAGCGCAGACGAGTTGAGCAACTCGCGCAGCCGAACGTTCTGCTCGGTCAGGGCGGCAAGCTTTTGCAGGCGCCCTTGCAGGAGCAAGGCTTCGGTCTTGAGTTTTTCGTTTTCGGCGATCAGTTCGGTACGGCTGCCAAACTGGCTGGCGACCCCCTGATACAGACGTTGCGGCAGATCGACAATCCAGTAGGACTGCATCAGAACCAGGGACATCTGGCTACGCACAGGCTTGAGCACGGTAAACCGCGCATCCACCACCATCAGCGCTACCGATAACACGACCAGCACCAACAGGCGCACGCCCAGCGATGGGCCTTTAGCGAAAAGCGGTTTAATAGGCCGCTCCTCCGGGGCAAGATTTCAATCGGCTGTTGTTATTAATGCGACTGTTATTCATGCGACATCAAACCGGCCTGGACAGATGGAAGATTTTTGCGTGAGCCTAACGTACACAGGTAGCCAAAGCGCTACCTGTGTGCGAACAGCTGCATGATAGGTGCTCGCCGCGAATTATTCGCTGGAGAGCAGATCCATGGTGTGCTTATCCATCATTTCCAGCGCACGGCCACCGCCACGCGCTACACAGGTCAGCGGGTCTTCGGCAACGATCACCGGCAGACCAGTTTCCTGGGCCAGCAGTTTGTCGAGGTCACGGAGCAAGGCGCCACCACCGGTCAACACCAGACCGCGCTCGGCGATATCCGAAGCCAGCTCTGGAGGCGATTGCTCAAGGGCGCTTTTCACCGCCTGAACGATGGTCGCCAGGGATTCCTGCAGCGCTTCGAGCACTTCGTTGGAATTGAGCGTGAAGGCACGTGGAACGCCTTCAGCCAGGTTACGGCCACGCACGTCGACTTCACGCACTTCACCACCTGGGTAGGCAGTGCCGATTTCCTGCTTGATACGCTCGGCCGTGGATTCGCCGATCAGGCTGCCGTAGTTACGGCGCACGTAAGTGATGATGGCTTCGTCGAAACGGTCGCCGCCCACACGTACGGATTCAGCGTAAACCACACCGTTGAGCGAGATCAGGGCGATTTCAGTAGTACCGCCGCCGATGTCGACAACCATCGAGCCGCGGGCTTCTTCAACCGGCAGACCGGCGCCGATGGCAGCGGCCATTGGCTCTTCGATAAGGAACACTTCACGGGCACCGGCGCCCAGCGCAGATTCGCGAATGGCACGGCGTTCCACTTGGGTGGATTTGCACGGTACGCAAATCAGCACACGCGGGCTTGGCTGCAGGAAGCTGTTTTCGTGAACCTTGTTGATGAAGTACTGCAGCATCTTTTCGCACACGCTGAAGTCGGCGATAACGCCGTCTTTCATGGGGCGAATGGCGGCGATGTTGCCTGGAGTACGGCCGAGCATGCGCTTGGCTTCCATCCCGACAGCGACGACGCTCTTCTGGTTTCCGTGGGTCCGAATGGCCACAACTGATGGTTCATTCAGAACGATACCGCGCTCACGCACGTAAATAAGGGTGTTGGCAGTGCCCAGGTCGATAGACAGATCGCTGGAAAACATGCCACGCAGTTTCTTGAACATGGGAAAGGGACCCTAGGGAACGCGTGGGTAAAAAAGTGCGGCAAACTCTAACAACGACAGGGATTTTGGGCAAGGAGCCAATATGTTAAATTAGCGGTTTTTCCGAGCATGACCCTAGACGTTCGCGGCCTTATGACCGTAGAAATGCGATAGTGTTCCTCAATCTAACACACGGATACCCTCCGTATGCATTCCACTGGAGAACCCCATGGCGCTTGATCGCTCCGACGTGGAAAAGATCGCTCATCTGGCCCGACTTGGCCTGAATGACGCCGATATCCCGCGTACTACTGAAGCACTTAATAGCATTCTCGGGCTGGTTGACCAGATGCAGGCGGTCGATACCACCGGCATCGAACCCCTCGCCCATCCCCTTGAAGCGTCGCAACGCCTGCGCGAAGACGTGGTCACCGAGCGAAATCGTCGGGAAACCTATCAAGCCATCGCACCAGCGGTCCAAGACGGGCTTTATCTGGTTCCAAAAGTCATCGACTAAGGGAATGTGCCTTCAATGCATCAAATGACTCTGGCCGAGATCGCTCGCGGGCTCGCCGATAAAAAGTTTTCTTCCGAGGAATTGACTCGTGTCCTGCTCACGCGCATCGCGCAGCTCGACCCGCAGCTCAACAGCTTCATCACCCTGACCGAAGACCTGGCCATTACCCAGGCGCAAGCTGCTGACGCCCGTCGCGCTGCCGGTGAAAACAATCCGCTGCTGGGCGCGCCATTGGCCCACAAGGACCTGTTCTGCACTCAGGGGATCCGCACCAGCTGCGCCTCTAAGATGCTCGACAACTTCAAGGCGCCCTACGACGCCACTGTGGTCGCCAAGCTGGCCGCTGCTGGCACCGTGACGCTGGGCAAGACCAACATGGACGAATTCGCCATGGGTTCGGCCAACGAATCCAGCCACTACGGCGCCGTGAAAAACCCATGGAACCTTGAGCACGTACCCGGCGGTTCGTCCGGTGGTTCGGCCGCTGCCGTTGCCGCGCGCCTGCTGCCTGCCGCGACCGGCACCGACACCGGCGGTTCGATTCGCCAGCCCGCTGCGCTGACCAACCTGACCGGCCTGAAACCGACCTACGGTCGTGTGTCGCGCTGGGGCATGATCGCCTACGCCTCCAGCCTCGATCAGGCAGGCCCGATGGCCCGCACCGCCGAAGACTGCGCGCTGCTGCTGCAAGGCATGGCCGGTTTCGACCCGCAGGATTCCACCAGCATCGACGAGCCGGTCCCGGATTACAGCGCCAACCTGAACGCATCGCTGCAAGGCCTGCGCATCGGTATTCCCAAGGAGTATTTCAGTGCCGGCCTGGACCCACGCATCGCTGACCTGGTACAGCAAAGCGTCAAGGAGCTGGAAAAGCTCGGCGCCGTGGTCAAGGAAATCAGCCTGCCGAACCTGCAACACGGCATCCCGGCTTATTACGTGATCGCTCCGGCTGAAGCCTCCTCGAACCTGTCGCGTTTCGACGGCGTGCGTTTCGGCTACCGCTGCGAAGACCCGAAAGACCTGACCGATCTGTACAAGCGTTCCCGCGCCGAAGGTTTCGGCCCGGAAGTACAACGCCGGATCATGGTCGGTGCCTACGCACTGTCCGCTGGGTATTACGACGCTTACTACCTGCAGGCGCAGAAAATCCGTCGCCTGATCAAGAACGATTTCATGAACGCCTTCGCCGAAGTGGACGTGATCCTCGGCCCGACCACGCCTAACCCGGCCTGGAAAATCGGCGCCAAGACCAACGACCCGATTGCCGAATACCTGGAAGACTTCTACACCATCACCGCCAACCTCGCGGGCCTGCCGGGCTTGTCCATGCCAGCCGGTTTCGTCGAAGGTCTGCCGGTGGGCGTGCAATTGCTCGCCCCATACTTCCAGGAAGGCCGCTTGCTGAACGTTGCTCACCAGTATCAGCAAGTCACCGATTGGCATCTGCGCGCGCCTAGCGGCTTCTAAGGAGAAAACACATGCAATGGGAAGTCGTCATCGGGCTGGAGATTCACACCCAGCTTTCGACCCAATCAAAGATTTTCTCCGGTAGCTCTGTGGCTTTCGGCTCCGAGCCCAACACCCAGGCCAGCCTGGTTGATCTGGGCATGCCGGGCGTTCTGCCGGTGCTCAACAAAGAAGCCGTGCGCATGGCCGTCAAGTTCGGTCTGGCGGTAGACGCCGAGATCGTTCAGCACAACGTGTTCGCCCGCAAAAACTACTTCTACCCGGACCTGCCCAAGGGCTATCAGATCAGCCAGATGGAGCTGCCGATTGTCGGCAAAGGCCACCTGGACATCACCCTGGAAGACGGCACGGTCAAACGCGTCGGTATCACCCGCGCGCACCTTGAAGAAGACGCCGGCAAAAGCCTGCACGAAGACTTCAGCGGCATGACCGGCATCGACCTGAACCGCGCCGGCACTCCGCTGCTGGAAATCGTTTCCGAACCGGACATGCGTTCGGCCAAGGAAGCCGTGGCTTACGTCAAAGCCATGCACGCACTGGTTCGCTATCTGGGCATCTGCGATGGCAACATGGCCGAAGGTTCGCTGCGTTGCGACTGTAACGTTTCGATCCGCCCCAAAGGCCAGGTTGAATTCGGCACCCGCTGCGAGATCAAGAACGTCAACTCGTTCCGCTTCATCGAAAAGGCAATCAACAGCGAGATCCAGCGCCAGATCGACCTGATCGAAGACGGCGGCAAGGTCATCCAGCAGACCCGCCTGTACGACCCGAACAAAGACGAAACCCGTGCCATGCGCAGCAAAGAGGAAGCCAACGACTACCGTTACTTCCCCGATCCTGACTTGCTGCCGGTGGTCATCGAAGACTCGTTCATCGAAGAAACCCGCGCCACCCTGCCGGAATTACCGCCGCAGAAGCGCGAGCGCTTCCAGAGCCAGTTCGGTTTGTCCGCGTACGACGCCAGCGTACTGGCTTCGAGCCGCGAGCAGGCTGACTACTTCGAGAAAGTGGTGAGCATCAGCGGTGACGCCAAGCTGGCGGCAAACTGGGTCATGGTCGAGCTGGGCAGCCTGTTGAACAAGCAAGGCGTGGAGATTGAAGAATCACCGGTCAGCGCCGAGCAACTGGGCGGCATGCTGCAGCGCATCACCGACAACACCATTTCCGGCAAGATCGCCAAAATGGTCTTCGAGGCCATGGCCAATGGTGAAGGCAGCGCCGATGAAGTCATCGACAAGCGCGGCCTCAAGCAAGTCACCGACAGCGGCGCCATCGAGTCGATGCTCGACGAAATGCTCGCGGGCAACGCCGAACAGGTCGAACAGTACCGCGCCGCAGACGAAGCCAAGCGCGGCAAGATGTTCGGTTTCTTCGTCGGCCAGGCGATGAAAATCTCCAAAGGCAAGGCCAACCCGCAGCAGGTCAATGAGCTGCTGAAGAAGAAGCTGGAAGGTTAAGCAGCTCCAATCTTCTGTAGGAGCGAACTTGTTCGCGAGACGATATTCCTGTTTACGCCGGTCTGACGTCTCGCCAACAAGTTGGCTCCTACAGAGGGTGGGCCCCAAAATCGTACAAGGATCGCACTCCATGCTGCGGCTTCTCGCTGCCTCTGCCCTGCTCTCCCTGCTCGCTGGTTGTGCCACCGGGGTCATTGACCCGCGCGGCTACGATGAAACCGGCAACGCTTCGTACTACGGCTCCCAACACCACGGCAATCGCACCGCCAGTGGCGAACGCTTTGATCAACACGGCTTGACGGCCGCCCACCGGCGCCTGCCCTTTGGCACTCGGGTGCGGGTGACTAACCTGAACAACGACAAAACAGTTATCGTGCGCATCAATGATCGCGGCCCGCATACCCGCGGTCGGCTGATCGACCTTTCCCGCGAAGCGGCCGAGCGATTGGGCATGCTGCGCAGCGGTACCGCGCCCGTGCGTGTACAAAGTCTGGTCGACTAAGGACGCCCCGAATTCTCGAACTATTCTCCCTGCCCCCTCTCGACGTCCTGCAATGGGTCATTGGCCTTGTGCTGCTGGTGATCGGCGCACTCTTGTCGGTACGCGCCGCCGTGAGCCTGGCGACCACGCTGCGGATTCGCCCGCTGTTCATCGGCCTGACCTTCGTCGCGCTCGGCAGCAGTGCACCTCAAATGGCGGTTGGCCTGCAGGCAGCGTTCAGCTCAAGCGCTGACATCGCCGTGGGCAGCGTGGTGGGCGGCACCATCTTCAATGTGCTGGTCACGCTGGGCCTGTGCGCGCTGATCATCCCCCTGCGAGTCACGCGCCAACTGGTTCGCCTGGAAATCCCGTTGATGATTGCCGCCAGCGTGCTGGTGTTCGTGCTGTCCGCCAACGGCGTGCTGACGACGCTCGATGGCGTTATCCTGCTCACCGGCCTGGTGATTTATCTGGTCATGCTGCTGCGCCAGTCCGCGCAGGGCTTTGCCTATCGTCCGTCCAGCAGCCCGGTCAGCCCGCGCCAGACCGGCCCGCTGCTACTGCGTCTGGGGGCGTTGATCGGCGGGATCGCTTTTGTGGTGATGGGCAGTCACTTGCTGGTCGCCGCTTCGGTGGTGATCGCCGTGGACCTGGGCCTGTCCGAACGAGTCATCGGCCTGACCGTGATCGCGGTCAGCACATCGCTGCCCGGCCTGACCACGTCGCTGGTGGCCGCACTGCGCGGCGAACGGGACATCGCGGTCGGCAATGTGATCGGCAGTACGCTGTTCAACCTGCTGGGCGTGCTGGGCATCACCGCCCTGATAGCGCCCGTGCCGCTTTCGGTATCACCCAACGCCCTGGAGTTCGACCTGCCGGTAATGCTTGGCGTGGTTGCGCTGTGCCTGCCGCTGTTTTATTCGGGCTACCGACTGACGCGTGTCGAAGGCTTGATGCTGTTGGCGCTGTACGCGGTTTACGGCCTGCACATCGTGTCGTTCACCACCGGCATGCCCCTGGCAGAGCGGCTCGAACGGCTGATGCTGGTTTACGTCCTGCCGGTACTGGCCGCCGTGGTGGTACTCGGCACGATCAAGGCGTGGCGGCGCCAGCATTAACGTCGCACCCAGCCTTCCGACTTACCCTACGAACACACCAGAAAGGTCCTACTGCACAATCTCGCTTCCTGAAGAAAACTGTTCGGCCTCAGCGCGCCCCGCCCATCGCGCTGCTCGACACACCTTCAGGAAGATAGATATGCCACTGCTCCGTTACTTGAGGACCTCGTCAGTTGCGCTTGCCTTGACCTTGCTTGCCGCTGGCAACCTGTCTGCCAAGACCCCTGAGCCCGCACCGTCCGCCGAAGGCGTCAAAGACTTCAGCGAGGTGCTGACCGACTATAAAAACGCTCAGGCTTCCACGCCTGTCAATTACCGGGCAACCGGTGTCGAATCACTGCCTGAGGTCGAGAAACGCACCTTCGAACTGCGCTCGCAACACTGGTCGCCTTTGGCCTTGGTGGAGCCGGACGAATGGGTTCACGAAGTCGCCATCTATATTCCGCAAGGTGCTCTACCCGGCCAGGCATTGCTGGTGGCCAACAATGGCACGAACCACCCAAGACCTGGTAAAGACGCAGAACCCGCCACTGACTTCACTGAAGCCATGGCGCTGTCGATTGCAAAACGAACACGCACCATCGTCATCACCACCAGCAACGTCCCGAACCAATACCTGGGCTACAACGATGATGGTGTCGCCCGCCGCGAAGATGACAGCGTGGCCCATAGCTGGAAGCTCTTCCTGAAAAATCCCGAGCAACGGCCCACGCTCTCTCTGCACATCCCCATGATGCAATCGATGATCCGCACCATGGACCTTGCCGAGCGTGAATTAAAGCCGTGGAAGGTCGAGAGGTTTATCGCCACCGGAGCCTCCAAACGCGGCTGGGCCAGCTGGCTGGCAGCGCTGACCGATGAGCGAATCACGGCCATCGTGCCTTTTGTGATCGACATCCTCGGGATGGACAAGGTGCTGGAGCACACCTGGAAGACTTACGGAAAAAGTTGGCCCGTGGCATTCGGCGCCTATCACCGTGAAGGCATTACCCAGCAGATCAAGACCGCCAACTTCGACAAACTGATGCAGATCGAAGACCCGTTGCGCTATCTGGACAGCGCGTACGCTCATCGCCTTGCCATCCCCAAATACATCGTCAATGCCAGTGGCGACGACTTCTTCGTGCCGGACAACGCGCGGTTCTTCTTCAACCAATTGCCGGGGGATAAAGCCCTGCGGGTTGCGCCCAACTCAAGCCATTACGGCATTCAACACTACGTGGAAAGTGCGCTGGTACCGCTCATCAACCGCTTGCGTCAAAGCCGCCCATTGCCGTCGATCAGCATGCAGAGCGATGCGGACCGAGCCCAGCAACGTTACGCCGTACTGTTTTCAGAGCCGCCCATCAGAGTGGTGCAGTGGACAGCCACGAATGCTCTGGCCCGGGATTTTCGCCATGCCTGCGGGATTCGTTATCAGCCACAAGAGCTGAACGGCGCCACAGACAGGCTGGTGATCAGCATGAAAAAACCCACCCAGGGCTGGACAGCCAGCTTTGTCGAGGCCACGTTCAGCGACGGAATGGTCGTCACAACGCCGGTGCATATCCTGCCCCAGCGCTATCCGGCGCAACCGCCACCGCAGAGCGAACCGGCGTGCAAGACCCTGCCGGGCGCCTAGATCCAGCCGCCCCATTGCAGGATGAAAACCCCGATGTTGGTGGTGACCGCCGCTGCCAGCGTCGTGATGACGATAATTGCCGCCGCCAACTGGTGGTTGCCATTGGCCGCGCGGGCCATGACATAGCTTGAAGCCGCCGTCGGGCTGGCGAAATACAGAAACAGAATGCCCAGCTCAGCGCCGCGAAAACCGCACAGCCACGCCGCCAGAGTGGAGAGCACCGGCAAAGTGATCATCTTCATCACGCTGGCGCTGATCGCCAGCTCGCCACTCTGGCGCAGCGAATTGAGCGACAACGTGCCGCCAATACAAATCAGAGCCAGCGGCAAGGTCATTTGCGCCAGGTAGTTGCCCGAGGTCTCGAACCAGTGCGGCAAGGGAATCTTGAAATAGGCGAAAGGTGTCGCAAGCATGATGCTGATGATCAGTGGGTTACCCAGCACGCTTTTGAACAGGCTCCATGGGTCGGACTTGATCACCGGGCTGTACACCGCGAGCACGATGGTCGACAGCGCGTTGTAAAACAGAATCACCAGCGCAGCGAGAATAGCCCCGAGGGAAATCCCGTAGTCGCCATACATGCTGGCTGCCAGCGCCAGGCCGATCACGCCGTTGTTACCGCGAAACGCCCCCTGAACAAAAATCCCGCGATCCACCAGAGGCACCCGCCAGATCGCCCAGGCCCAGGCAAACGCAAAACCTGCCAGGGTAATCACGGAGAAGAAGATCAGCAGCGACGGCTGCAACGCGGCCCGCAAGTCCGCATGGATGATGCCGAGGAACAAGAGCGCAGGCATCGTCACGTTAAACACCAGACTCGACGCAGTCATGATGAAGCCGTCGTCGATCCAGTTGATCCGCTTGAGCAGCACGCCCAGAAACAGCATGGCAAAAACCGGCGCGGTGATAGCCAGGGTTTGGTAGAAGATTTCCAGCATGCGCTCAACCCTGTCCTGTCGTTAGGTGGCTAATGATAAGCCAGCATAGACAATTGCGGGGCGGGGAATTGCCGTGAACTGACAACGGGCTCTGTGATGACCTGTGGGAGCGAGCTTGCTCGCGAAGAGGCCGGTGCATCCGAATATATTCCTGGAGGTAGGAATATTGTCTTCGCGAGCAAGCTCGCTCCCACAGAGATTTATGGAGCCTGAGGTGCTACGGTTTTGCAGGCAAAGAGAATCTCCAACAGGAGATCGCATTCCAAATCAACCTCTGGCTTAAGCCTCCTGCGCAGGCACCAGCTTCTTCTCGAATACCGAAACCCCGTCCAGATCCCGCAACGTCACGGTCATCTCGGCACTCTGGCCGTCGATGTTCACTTCGCCGAAGAATTGAAAACCGGCGAATGGCGAGGTGTTCTGTGCCGGTGGTGCCTTCTGGAAGACCAGCTCGGGGCCAAAGGTTTTATCCAGCGCATTAGGCCCGAAGCTGCCCGCGTTCAACGGCCCGGCAACGAACTCCCAGAACGGATCGAAATCCTGGAACACCGCTCGATCCGGCTGGTAATGGTGCGCCGCGCAGTAATGCACATCCGCAGTGAGCCACACGCAATCACGGACTTTCTGGGCCCGCAAAAAGCCCAGCAGTTCGGCAACTTCCAGCTCTCGCCCTGCAGCCGGGCCGTCGTTGCCATTGGCGATGGCTTCCCAGCGCGCCACGCCGGGGCTCACTTCGCCATCCGGCACGCCCAGTCCAATGGGCATATCAGCGGCGATGACTTTCCACTGCGCCTTGGAGGCCTTGAGTTCAGCCTTCAGCCAGTCCAGCTGCGTACGCCCCAGGAACGCGGTGGTGATGCCAGGTTTGTCCGCCAGGTTGGCATCGTTGCCATCGCGGTAGCTGCGCATGTCGAGCACGAACACGTCCAGCATCGGCCCATAACTCAACTTGCGGTAGATTCGGCCCCCATTATCGGCCTGCTGAATACGCATAGGCGCGTACTCGAGAAACGCCTGCCGCCCGCGCGACGCCAGCAGTTGCACATCCTTGACCTTGTAACGGTCATCGAGCTGCTTGCTGGGTGACCAGTTGTTGGTAACTTCGTGATCGTCCCACTGCCAGATTTGCGGCACCTCGGCGTTGAAGCGACGCAGGTTGTCGTCCATGAGGTTGTAGCGGTAAGCGCCGCGATATTCATCCAGAGTCTCGGCCACCTTGCTCTTGGCTTCGGTGGTGATGTTGCGCCAGACGCGCCCGCCTTCAGTGACGATCTGCGCCGGGACCGGGCCATCGGCGTAAATCGTGTCGCCACTGTGGATGAAGAAGTCCGGGAGACGCAGGCGCATGGCCTCGTAAATACGCATGCCACCGATGTCCGGATTGATCCCGAAGCCTTGCCCGACGGTATCGCCACTCCAGACAAAACGCAGGTCGCGACGTTGCTGCGGCACGCTGCGCAAATGGCCGAACCAGGGTTCACTGGTCACGCCCGATTGAGCATCTTCGAACTGCACCCGGTAAAAAATCGCCTGATCGGCGGGCAATTCGCTGAGTTCGACCCGAGCCGTGAAATCGGTACGTTTATCAGCCAGTGCCGACACCACCCGGCGCGGGTTGGTGAACATGCTGCGGGTATCCCATTCCACCACCATGCGTGAAGGCCGGTCGCTGCGGCTCCAGACCATGGCGCGATCCCCGAGCACATCGCCCGATTGCACGCCGTCGGTGATTTTCGGGCGATCTTGAACCGATGCGATAACCGCAGGCGCCAGGCCCGGCAGCAACAGGCCCGCGCCTGCCGCCTGAATGATGCGGCGGCGTGTCAGATCGAACTGAGTCATGGTGGTTCCCCTTGGAAAGTAAGGGGAAACGCTAGCAGTGCAAGGTTGGGGAAATGTGACAGCCATTAACCTTATGTAGGAGCCAACTTGTTGGCGAGAGGCAGTTGTATCAATGAAATCGCCTCGCGAACAAGTTCGCTCCTACAAGGGCAGCGCTAGCTCATCAATCACGCCTGCGCGGGCGCAACCTCCATCTCCGCCACTTCCGGCCGCTTGAGCAGCGCGTAGGTCACGCCCGTCACCAGGCTGCCCGCCACGATCGCCAGCAGGTAAAGCAGCGCATGGTTGATGGCATTGGGGATCAGCATCACAAATAAACCGCCGTGAGGGGCCATCAGTTTGCAGCCGAAGTACATCGACAACGCGCCCGTCAGCGCACCACCGGCAATGCTCGCCGGGATCACCCGCAATGGATCCTTGGCCGCAAAGGGAATCGCGCCCTCGGAGATAAAGCACAGGCCCAGCACGAATGCGGCCTTGCCCGCTTCGCGTTCACTCTGGGCAAACTTGCGCCGGGCAATGAAGCTGGCGATGCCCATGCCAATCGGCGGCACCATGCCTGCAGCCATGGCAGCGGCCATCGGCGCGTAACTCTGGGACGCCAGCAAACCCACCGAAAACGCGTACGAGGCCTTGTTGATCGGGCCACCCAGGTCGACACACATCATCGCGCCAAGCACCACGCCGAGCAGGATTGCGTTGGTGGTGCCCATGGTTTCAAGAAACTGCGTGAGGCTTTCCAGCAACCCCGCGACGGGTTTGCCCACCACATAAATCATCACCAGCCCGGTGAACAGGCTCGATAACAACGGGATGATCAGGATCGGCTTCAACGCTTCGACGCTGGCAGGCAGGCGCGCATAACGATTGACGGCCCAAGCGCTGTAACCGGCAATGAAACCGGCCGCGATCCCGCCGATAAAACCGGCGCCCAGGGTGCTGGCCAGCAAACCACCGATCATGCCCGGCGCCAGGCCTGGGCGGTCGGCAATGGAATAGGCGATGTAACCCGCCAGCAACGGCACCATCAATTTGAACGCAGCTTCACCACCAATCTGCATCAAGGCAGCGGCCAGGGTGCCCTGCTCCTTGAATGCCTCGATGCCGAATACAAACGACAGCGCAATCAACAGACCACCCGCCACCACCATCGGCAGCATGTAGGAAACGCCGGTCAGCAGATGCTTGTAGACGCCGGTCTTTTCCTGTTTGGCGGGTGCTTTCGAGCCACTGCCAGTGGATTCGACCTGCGCCTCAGCCAGGGCTTTTTTCAGCGTTGCTTCGGACTGCTTCAGCGCGATGCCAGTGCCACAGCGATAAATTTTCTTGCCTGCAAAACGCTCGGTATTGACCTCAATGTCCGCCGCCAGCAGCACCACGTCCGCTTCGGCGATGGCCTGGGCGGTCAGCGGGTTGCGCGCACCGACCGAGCCCTGGGTCTCGACGTGCAGCTCATACCCCAGGCGCTTGGCGGCCTGTTGAATGGCTTCGGCCGCCATGAACGTATGCGCCACGCCCGTCGGGCAAGCCGTGACCGCAACCAGACGCGGCACGCCAGCAGCACCGGTAGCGGCAGGCGCCGACGAGACAACCGGCGCGGCATATACCTGGGCCTGCTCGGCCGCACGCTGGAGGAATCCATCCACATCCTGCAGCGCATGGGCCGGGGTGTCTTGCAGCAGGCGCTTGCCGACAAAGCGTGTCAGGTCGACCTCACCGGTATTGACCACCAGCACCCAATCCGCCGCCGCGATTTCTTCGGCAGTCAGCTTCGATTCGGGGTTGCGCGGGTCCACGACTTCAACGCAGGTGCTCCAGCCCAGACGCTGGGCAGCGGCATCAAGCAACCGAGCACTGAGGACGCTGCTGACCTTGCCGTTTGGGCAGGCTGTCACAATGGCTAATTTCATTACCTGGCCTCTCTTATTAATAAGCGCATTCTTGAGGAGAGCGCTATGCCCCTGTAGGAGCCAACTTGTTGGCGAGGCGTCAGACCTGCGTAATCAGGGCCATTGCCTCGCCAACAAGTTGGCTCCTACAGGTTCGATGTTTTAGGCGCGAAAGCGCGTGTCGAACTCGTTATTTTTCCGCGAGAGTGCGCACGCTCACACCACCTTCAAGGCGTTTGAGTTGCGCGGTGTCGCTGATGCCAAATCCGATCTGGGTCACGGCCATGGCCGCGATCGCGGTGGCGGTGCGCAGGGTTTGTTGCGGCGAGTGGCCGCTGAGCAAGCCGTGAACCATCCCCGCCAGCAGCGAATCCCCGGCGCCCACGGTGCTGGCGACAGTCACTTTCGGCGGTAGCGATTGCAATGCGGTACTGGCGCTGAACCAGTGCACGCCTTCGGAGCCTTGGGAAATCACCACATGCTCGATGCCCCGTGCGCGCAGATTGGCAGCCGCTTCGGCCTGGGCAGCGATGGAAATGATCGGTGCGTCCAGCGCGTCGGCCAGCTCTTCGGTGTTGGGTTTGATCAGCCAGGGCCCGGCGGCGAGGCCTGCACGCAAGGCCAGGCCACTGCTGTCCAGCGCCACTTTGAGGCCCAGGTCTTTGATCCGCACCAGCAACTTGTGCAGCCACTCAGGGCTGACCCCGCGCGGCAAGCTACCGGCCACCACCACGGCATCAAACTGCTCGGCAATCTGCTCGACCCGCACATACAGCGCCTGTTGAGCTTCTTCACTGACCATCGGGCCTGGGCCGTTCAGGTCGGTGATGCGCCCGGACGCCTCGGCCAGCTTGATATTGCTGCGGGTTTCCCCAGGCACGCGAACGAACTCGTCGACAAAACCACGCCGGGCGAACAACGCCTCGAAGGGCTGTTGATTGTCGATGCCGAGAAACCCGGCAACCGTCAGCTCATGCCCCAGATCAGCCAGCACTTGGGCCACGTTCAGGCCTTTACCGGCCGCGTGGCTGAGCATGGCCTCGCTGCGATTGACTTGCCCCAGCTGCAACGGACCCAACTGAACGGTCAGGTCCAGCGCCGGGTTCATGGTCAGGGTCAGGATCTTGGCCATTACAAAGCCTCCACTAGAGCGCGGACTTCGGCGGCACTGCCCACCGTCAGCGCGGTTTGCGCCAGTTGTTTCGCACTGCTCAAATTCAGTTCCCGCACGCAGGCTTTGACCTCGCCAATGCTGCGCGCCGAAACACTCAATTCATCCACCCCAAGGCCGACCAGCACCGGCACCGCCAGCGGATCAGCCGCCAGCTCGCCGCAGATGCCCACCCACTTGCCATTGGCATGGGCGGCGCGCACGGTGATATCGATCAACTGCAGGACCGACGGGTGCAGACCATCAGCCTGAGCCGACAGCGTCGGGTGGCCGCGGTCGATGGCCAGGGTGTACTGCGTCAGGTCGTTGGTGCCGACACTGAAGAAATCCACTTCTTTGGCCAGCACGGGCGCCAGCAACGCTGCCGAAGGCACTTCGATCATGATGCCGATCTGCAAGTCAGCGACCGGGATTTCCAGGCGCAGGCGTTCAGTCATGTCTCGAGCCTGGCGCCATTCTTCAACGGTGCCGACCATGGGAAACATAATGCGCAACGGGCGATTGTCAGCCGCGCGCAGCAAAGCACGTAGCTGGCTTTCCATGACATCCGGGCGTTGCAGGGTCAGGCGAATGCCGCGCACGCCGAGGAACGGGTTTTCTTCTTTATCGATGGGCCAGTACGGCAGCGGCTTGTCACCGCCCACGTCCAGAGTGCGCACCACCAGCGGCCGACCTTGCAGGTCGTCCAGCACGCGGCGGTATTCGGCTTCCTGGGTCGCTTCGTCCGGCGCCTGGGAGTGGGCCATGAACAGCAATTCGGTGCGCAGCAGGCCGATGCCTTCCGCGCCTTGGTCCACGGCAGCAGGCGTGCCGGCGCTGTCGCCGATATTGGCGAACACTTCCACAGCGTGACCGTCACGGGTCAGCGCGGGCTCCATGCGTTTTTCGGCGGCGGCTTGCAGACGCTGCTCGCGGTTGTCGCGGTCTTCGGCGGCGCGACGCAACCTCTCGGCATCCGGCGCAACGCTCAGGCGGCCTTTCTGGCCATCGAGCAACAGCACCGTGCCAGGCTTGAGCTGCAATACCCCATCGCCTGCGCCGACCAACGCCGGAATACCCAATGCGCGAGCGACGATGGCGCTGTGGGCGGTAGCGCCGCCACGAGCGGTGAGGATGCCCGCCACACGGGCCGGATCAAGGCGCGCCACATCAGAAGGCCCGACTTCATCCATCACCAGAATGTACGGTTCATCCGGCGCGACCAAGGTTTCGATGCCGCAAATCTGCGCCAGCACGCGACGCCCCACATCACGCAAATCCGCCGCACGCTCGGCCAGCAGAGCGTCCTGCAATTGCTCCTGCTGACAGGCGGCAGTGTCGATCACGCTGGCCCAGGCGGCAGCGGCACTTTCGCCCTGCTTCAAGCGTACCGTTACTTCACCGGTCAGCTCAGGGTCATCAAGCATTTCCAGGTGGGTGATAAAAATCTCGCGAATCGCCTTGGCCTTGCTGCGCTCGATCAAACCGGCAATGTCCTGACGGACTTCAGTCAGGGCGTCATCCAGGCGCTGTTGCTCGACCGCGGCCGACTCACCCTGCTGCGGGTAATCGAAGGCCTGCAGCACGTGAATATGCGCCGGGCCAATGGCGATGCCCGGCGACGCGGGCACAGCCGCGATCTGACTGCCATCGGCAGGTGCCACTGCCAGTTTCGGCGCGACGTTCTGCACCGGTTTCTCAACAGCGGCGGCCATCGGCGCGGGCGAGGAGCCAGCAGGCAGCGGCTCAATTTCTTCACCCAGCCCCTGCTCCACCGCCGCCAGCAAGGCAGGCAACGCGTCAGCGGCAATACTCGGTTCAGCAATAAATTCCAAAACCTGCCCACGACGCGCACCCAGGCTCAGCAGCTTGCTCAGGCTTTTTGCCGAGACGGCGCTTTCACCGGTCTCCACGATACGCACGCGCACTTCGCCGTCGAATTCCTTGGCAAGTTGCGCGAGGATCTTCGCCGGACGGGCGTGCAGACCGTGGGCGTTGGCCAGGGGCACGCGCTGGGTCGGCCACTCAGCGGGCACTTCACCGCCCAAGGCCTGCAGCACAGCGCGATTGCTGGTGGCCTGACCCAATTCATGGCCGCGACCTTCAATCAGCAACGAGCACAGCCGCTCAAGCAACGCCTGATGGGCTTCCCCCAGGCTGGCGAGGCAGAACAGCCCGGTCAGCGGTTGGCCCAGATAGCGAATCGGTTTGTCCGGGGTGACGAACGCCAGGCCCGGACGCTTGACGGTCTGCTCGCTGTGCAGCCACCACAGGCCATCACCCAGGGGCAGCGCTTCGACCTGCTGCAAAACGGCAGCAAAGCCATTACTCACGCAGTCGGCCTTGCGCAGCAGACGGGCGCCGCGCCAGACCAACTCTTCAAAATCGTCAGCGGAAACGCCCAGGCTGATCAATTGGCTGTCGAGCGCCAGTTCCTGCGGCGCGCCTTGCAGCAGTTGAAGCAACGCTTCGGGGCTATCGGCGGTGCGCAGAGCCTGGCCAATATCGTCCTCGCCCAACGCGCGGGTCAGCAGTTGCAGCAGGCGCAGGTGTTCGTCGGACTTGGCCGCGATACCGATCGCCAGATAGACCATCTGCCCGTCGCCCCAGTCCACGCCATCAGGAAACTGCACCAGACGCACGCCGGTGGTGAAGACTTGGTCGCGGGTTTCCGGGGTGCCGTGGGGGATGGCGATGCCTTGGCCCAGGAAGGTCGAGCCCTGCTTTTCGCGGTTCTGCAAACCCGTCAGGTAGCCATCAGCCACAAGCCCGTCGGCAACCAGATGATCGGCAATCAATTGCAACGCGGCGGACTTATCCACAGCCGTCTGGCCCATGGATATTTGCTCTAAGGTGAGTTCGAGCATGCCTGTCTCCTTAACAGCGCGGGTGGGCGCTTGTTTCTTGTTTTAAGAACGATCAAGAGCTGATCGACAGCTTAGGTGATGCTCGGGAATGAACATGTGACATCACCGGGGGCGCAATGACGGCAACCCGAAAAAAATTTGCTGAATCGTTTAATCTGAATAGCCCGGCACGTTACTTGATTCTGGCCCCCGGTTGAAGCGCGTTTTTTACGACCCGCCCTGCGGTCAGAAGCGGCCGCGCGATAGCAAATAAACTGAGAACTTCCCGGTGGACGATGGTCTGCTGTCAAGATGACCTCAGATCAGCGAAAATCGCCGCCGAATGACGAGGCGCTCAATAACAAAAGGAATCACGAGTGAAGCTCAGTGATATTGCACGCCTGGCCGGCGTCTCCGTGACGACCGCCAGTTACGTGATCAATGGCAAGGCCGAACAACAGCGCATCAGCAACGCGACTGTGGAACGTGTTCAGGCTGTTGTCGAAGAACATGGATTTCGCCCCAACCCCCAGGCCGCCGGGCTGCGCAGCCGCCACACGCGTACCCTGGGGTTCATTCTGCCGGACCTGGAAAACCCCAGTTACGCGCGCATCGCCAAACTCCTGGAGCAAGGCGCCCGAGCCCACGGTTATCAATTGCTGATTGCCAGTTCCGACGACGACCCGGTCAGCGAGTTGCAATTGCTCCAGCTGTTTCGCGCCCGCCGCTGCGACGCCTTGTTCGTCGCCAGTTGCCTGCCTGCCAGCGACGACAGCTATCGCGAGCTGCAAAGCAAAGGGCTGCCGGTCATCGCCATCGACCGGGAAATGGACGCCAGCCACTTCTGCTCCGTGGTCAGTGACGACCACGACGCCAGCCTGCAACTGACCCGCAGCCTTTTAGTGACCAAGCCGGCGCACATTGCCCTGATCGGCGCACGCCCGGAGTTGAGTATCAGCCGTGCGCGCAGCAGTGGTTTCGAGCACGCCCTGGACGGGTTCCAGGGATCGGTGATGATCGAGCATGGCGAAGCCTTCAGCCGCCAATGCGGCCAGCGACTGATGCGCGAAATATTCGACCGCCTGGGGCATTTCCCGGATGCGCTGGTCACCACGTCATACGTTCTGCTACAGGGGATTTTCGATGTGCTGCAAAGCCGTGCAGTCAATCCGGCGCAGTTCCATCTGGGTACGTTTGGCGATACGCAGTTGCTGGATTTCCTGCCTTTGCCGGTTAATGCCATGGCCCAACAGCACCAACTGATTGCCAGCACCGCGCTGGAGCTGGCCCTCGCCGCCATCGAGAAGAACCATTACCAGCCTGGCGTTCACGCGATTGTGCGGACCTTCAAGCAACGCATTCACGAGGCTTGAACGTGAAGCTGATCGACACCCACACCCACCTGGATTTTGCTGACTTTGACGCCGATCGCCCTGCGATCCTCGCCAACAGCAAGGCCTTGGGTGTGGAGCAGATGGTGGTACTCGGGGTCTATCAGCGCAACTGGCAGCGGGTCTGGGAGCTGACACTGGAGAATCCGGCGCTGCATGCGGCGTTCGGCTTGCATCCGGTGTACATCGATGAGCATCAGCCGGATCATCTAACCGAACTGGGTGACTGGCTGGCGCGTCTGCACGGTCACCCTCAGCTGTGCGCGGTGGGTGAAATCGGCCTGGATTATTACGTCGAGAATCCGGATCGTGAGCGTCAGCAGCACGTATTCGAAGCACAACTGCACTTGGCTGCGGACTTCAACCTGCCAGCGTTGCTGCACGTGAGGCGCAGCCATGCGGACGTGATCGCTACGCTCAAGCGCCTCAAGCTTGCACGTAGCGGCATTATTCATGCGTTCGCGGGCAGCCGGGAGGAAGCGCGGGAATACATCAAACTAGGGTTCAAGCTGGGGCTGGGCGGTGCCGCGACCTGGCCGCAGGCGCTGCGCATGCATCGGGTCATCGCCCAGTTGCCGCTGGACAGCATCGTGCTGGAAACCGACTCCCCGGACATGGCGCCCGCCATGTATCCCGGCCAACGCAACAGCCCGGAACACTTGCCGGACATCTGTGAAGCGTTGGCGAAGCTGATGGGTATCACGGCTGAGCGACTGGCCGAGGCCAGTACCTGCAATGCGTGCGAGTTGTTTGGGTGGGGTGATCACATGAATCCTGTAGGAGCTGCCGCAGGCTGCGAAGGCGGTATTTCCTGATACATCGCTTTCGCAGCCTTCGGCAGCTCCTACAGTTGGTAAGCCTGCAATCAGATCAACAACGTCCACAACGCAAACCCGGCATACCAGACAATCGCCGCACGCACGAGCAACTCCCAGAGCACATCCAGGCTGTTGACCCCTTCCACGCCGACCACCGGCGCTGGCACTTCACCGGCGACACAGCCGATCTTGCTGATCAACTGTGCAGCGCTGATGTTCCAGTTGAGCAGTTCGTGCAGCATCACCCGGCTGACCGCCACGAAGTTACCCACCAGCGCGAAACTCGCTGCCAACAGACGCACCGGCACCCAATCGAACGCATGGCGCAGCTGCCCGGCGTTGTCCGCCACCGCAGGCGTTCTGGCGTGTTCCGCAGCCAGGGCCAGCAAGCGATAGGCCAGCGCTGCCACCGGCCCGAGCAAGGCGTACCAGAAAATCACCGCAAAGAAACTTTGATAGGCCTGCCACAGCAAGTGGCTTTGGACGCCACGCAGCAGCTCTTCGGCGTTATCGGCCTTTACGCCCATGTCACGCTCGGCCACATGCACGGCCGCTTGCGCATCGCCGCGTCGGCAGGCATCACGAAACGGCCCCAGCGCCGCCAGCAAATCGCCGCGCCCCAGGCTGTAAATCAACACCAGCACGTGCACCGGCAACGCCAGCCAGCCATTGGCCACAGAGCCGAGCACCAGCAGAATCAACGCCAGCAGCAGCACCGGCAACAGCACCGTGAGGACCAGAATCAGCCACGGCCGCGAGGCGGTTCGCGGTTTTCTTTCAAGCCTGCGCAATTCCGCCAGCCACATCCCGTCGCGCTGGACGCGTTGACGCAATGCCGAGAATTTCTCGATCAAGACGGCCAGCAGTAACACCAGAAAACTCATTGCCTGTCCCTCATCAATCCTGCAGGGCCGCTTTATAACGCGGCCATTCGAAATAGGGGCCCGGATCAGTCTTGCGACCGGGCGCGATGTCGCTGTGACCGCAGATTCGGTCCGCCGTGATGGCCGGAAATGCCGCCTGCAACTGGCGCGTCAGCTCAATCAGCGCCGCGTATTGCGCGTCGGTGAAAGGCTGCTCGTCGGTGCCCTCCAGCTCGATCCCCACGGAGAAATCATTACAGGTTTCCCGACCCTCAAAGCTGGAAACCCCGGCATGCCACGCACGCTCAAGACAGGAGACGAACTGAGTGACGTCGCCATCACGCTCGATCAGAAAATGCGCCGACACTTTAAGGTCCGCAATCCCGGCAAAGTACGGGTGCTCTGTGACATCCAGTTGGTTCTGGAAAAACGCCTGCACTTTGCCGGTCTTGAACTGAGCGGGCGGCAGGCTGATGTTGTGGATCACCAGTAAAGACACTTCACCGGCAGGCCGCGCATTGAAGTTGGGCGAGGGGCAGTGATGCACGCCGTGGCACCAGCCGCTTGCGCAATCGAGTTGCATGAAGGTTCCTTGAACAGAAATCGATAGCGGCAAGTATGCCCGCGATGAACCAAATAGGGGGGAGTAAATAGGCAGCGGAGGGTGTAGGAAGGCTACAGAGGGCACACATATCCCCTGTAGGAGCAATCGGAGGTTACGACGGTCGCGAAGGCGATGTACCTGACACACCGCCCCTCACAACTAATAACCCCGACGAGAGATCAAGCCCCCTTGAGCTTGCGCAAATTCCCCAGCACCGACTCCAGTGCACGATCGAACAGCAGCGCATCGTCCAGCAGGCGGATGGTGCCGCGACGGAATTCCACGGCCAGGCCCATGCGGGTCTTTTCCAGGACCTTCATGCCCGTGCGATTGACGAACACATAACGCCCGCTAGGCTCGACGATGGCGGCCAGCTTGCAGCGCAGTCTGTGGTCTTCATCTTCCTGAATCTCGACCCAACCGCCCAGGCGCAGCTGGTCAACCTGGACCAGCCCCGCGTCGTCATCAGGCAAGCGCAGCACCGGCTCGTTAAGCAGTTGCTCACCAGGCGCGATCAAGACGATTTCTTCAACCACTTCGATCATCACCGGGCCATTCGTTACACCCGCATCGCTGTCATGGGTGCCGGATTCTTCATTGAGAGCATCGCCGCCCGCATCCTGAATACGCGAGAAATGCTGAAACGCCTGCACATGCAGGGTTTCCAGCTGGCTGAAAAATTCGCTGGTCGCAAACGGGTCGAACGCCGCGCTGGCCAAGCCGTCGCGCAATGCCTTGAGCAGCCCTGGCACCAGGTCCAGCAGACGCTGACGCGCCTCGGCTTCCTCGTGCAGCTCGACGCTCCAGATCAGGTCGTCCATCGCAGCCAACCCGGCCTGCCATTCAAGTGACTCATCGCCGTGCTTGAGGCAGGTCAGCAGCAGCACTTTGCTCCACGCCTCTTGAAGCAGACGCACGACCACCTCGGGCAAGACTTTGCCGAGCAAGCGCTGATTCAGCTCCTGCTGGACCCGCTGGCGCGCCAATTCCGCGCGAGCACGGCCTTCTTCGGCATCTCGGGTGCGCTGCTCCAACAGTTCGCTACGGCGGCGCTCATCACTGGTGAACGCCAGGAAATCCACCAGCAATTCGGAGAAGATCGCCGGGTCGTCGACAAAATCATTCAGCAGGCGCTGCACGATCTGTTCAACACGCATGTACAACGAATCGCGCTGATAATCATCGCGCCCGCCCCAGCCCAACGCGGCCGAGGCAATTTCATTCAGCAAGCGACGCGCCGGGTGGGTGCCACGGCTGAAAAAACTCTTGTCCAGCACCGCCACCTTGAGCATCGGAATCTGCAGGCGCCCGATCAAGGCACGCAGCGAAGCAGGCAGGTTGCGGTCATCCAGAATGAACTCGAAGAGCATGGAGATCAGGTTGATGACGTCTTCATCGACGACCCCGACCACCCGGAACTTGCCGCTTTTCAGGCTGACCCGCGAGAGCAGCTGTTCGAGCTGATTGCGCAGGTCGAAATCCTCAGGCGCATCCGCAGCCGGCACGTATTGCTGCAAGTGCGAGAGCAGGCGCAACAGATCCTGACTGGAGATCGGGCGTGGCTCGACTCCCGCCTCATGATGTCGAGGTGCGAGGTTGCCGCGTACTTGCAGCAGCAACTCCTGCAACGCCGAAAACACTTCCTGGACACTGTGATCCAGCTTGTCCGCGGCCTGCGCCACGCCTGGTTCGGCGAACTGTTCGCTGACGCGCTCACGGGGCTGGCGAGCGGCGCGGTCTGTGGAACGACGCGCTGGCAGGGCTTTGAGCTCAGGCAATACGCCGGTGGCGATCAGCAACTGATTGGCTTCGCCGTACAGTTCGTCGGCGTCACTCAGGACATACTTCTCAAACAACTTGAGGATGATCAGCTTGACCTTGATGCCGACGCCAAGGCTGCGCCCGGCCTGCAGGAAAAAGTCGCACAGCAGCGCCGGACCCATCGGATTGGTCTCGACAGTCAGGGGCTGGGTAATCAGATGGTTCAGGCGCGTGGTCAGTTGGTCGAGGGCAATGCCGTCGCGGCTGAGCACCTTGGCGACCATTGCATCCACGGCAACGGTTTTTTCCAGATCGTCGTTGTGCACCAGCGCCAGTTTGTCGAAGGACACCGGCGTCGTAATGGTCGGCTCGATGATCTGGTATTGGCCGATGCGCAGAAACGCTTCATAGAATTTATCGAGAAACGCTCGCTCGATGCTTTTGCGCTTGAGGCGCAAGTCGCGCATGGCTTCAAAAAAAGAGTTTTGCTCGGTGTTGTTGTGCGCGCGATCCGCCATTTCAAACAGCGTGTCATCGGCGTTGTCGAACAGCTCCTGCAGAGCGTCCTTGATTTGCTGCGCGGCTTTATCGCGCACCTGAAGCAAAACGACAGGCAGCCGCGCCAGAGGCGAATTCAACGCCGGATCGGCGTTGGCCTTGCTCAGCGGCACCACCTTGTCTTCGTTATGCATCACGCCACCTGCCAGCGAACATGTCTCGACCTCATCACAAACCGGGCACTTCGCACCACGTCAAATGTATGACGCCAAATAGAAGGCACATTATGTTTCAAACTATATTCGATTAGCCAGCGCAGTCTTCGAAGAAACAACTATTTCAGCAGGCAGGATGGAATAACGTGTGCAGTCATAGACCGCGAAAAACGCGTTATATCTCAAGATATTTTCAAAACCCGACCAGCTGCAGGGCGCGAGCCAGGGCACTGGCGTGTTGCTGGAGGCCCGGCTGTGGTCAGGCGGGAAACCTGCCTTATACTCCCGCCATCTGGAATTGGAGTCCGCTATGCCGAATCTACAACTCGCCACCCTGAACGCCGAAATCGAAGCCAACGTACGCCGTGCGTTGCTGGAGGACGTCGGCAGTGGCGACATCACCGCTCAACTAATCCCTGCCGAACGACTGGCCAAGGCGACGATCATTTCCCGGGATGCTGCGGTCATCGCGGGCACGGCGTGGGTTGATGCGGTATTTCGCCAACTGGACCCGCGCGTGGCGGTGCATTGGCAAGTGGTAGACGGCGACCGTGTGCAGCCCAATCAGGCGCTGTTCCACCTCGAAGGCCCGGCACGCTCACTGCTGACCGGTGAACGCAGCGCGCTCAACTTTCTGCAGATGCTGTCCGGGGTTGCCACCAAGGCGCAGCATTACGCGGACATGGTCAGCGACACCCAGGTCAAACTGCTCGACACCCGCAAGACCTTGCCGGGCCTGCGCATGGCGCAGAAATATGCAGTGACCTGCGGCGGCTGCCACAACCACCGCATCGGGCTGTTCGACGCGTTTCTGATCAAGGAAAACCACATCGCAGCCTGCGGCGGCATTGCCGAGGCCATCACCGCCGCCCACAAGATCGCCCCAGGCAAACCCGTGGAGATTGAAGTCGAGAGCCTCGCCGAACTGCGTCAGGCGCTGGAAGCTGGTGCGGATATCGTCATGCTCGATGAACTGAGCCTGGACGATATGCGCGAAGCCGTACGCCTCAACGCAGGCCGGGCGAAACTGGAAGCCAGCGGCGGCATCAACGACGACACCCTGAGAGTCATCGCCGAAACCGGCGTGGACTACATCTCCATTGGGACCTTGACCAAGGATGTGGAGGCGGTGGATTTGTCGATGCGATTGAGCCTTTGAATAGTTTGATAAAACCACGGACCTGTAGGAGCTGCCGAAGGCTGCGAAAGCGTCATTCCTGACACACCGCCGTTCGCAGCCTTCGGCAGCTCCTACATTCGGGCGTAGCCCGGAACAATCCTGTACTAACCTGAACACAGCATTTAACAACAACTACGCATCGACCCGGGTCGTTGAGCAGTCGGCATGGATCGAGAAGGACACATGCCCATGACTGCTCAGTTCAAATTCGACCCCACTGCCACCTACGACGTACGCGCCGCCGACCAACGCCACCCGGTGTGGCGCATCCAGAACCGCAGGGTCTACGCCTACCTCGAACACGACCCGCGCCGGGACTGGAGCGGCGACATCGGCATACTCGTCCTCTCCCCACCGCAACGTTTGGTCGACCACGACGGCCACGACATGGCTTATATAGACGGGCCCAAGGTGCGATGCGTCGATGGCAGGAAATTTGGGTTGTATGAGGTCAAGGTTTGAGCGGTTTAGTACCGACCGGAAACGAAAAAGCCCGATCCAGATGGATCGGGCTTTTTGGGTCTGCGGTGCCGAAAACAGGAATCGAACCTGCGACCTTCGCGTTACGAGTGCGCTGCTCTACCGGGCTGAGCTATTTCGGCTGGACATGTCGAAATAACATTAGCCCATCAGGATTATCTGCACAGCTGAGGTGTGGAGGTCAGGCAGCCACCGGTTTGCGTCCAAGTCAATGCGCCTGCGCCCAAAACCGGATTCACAACATAGGTCGCCGTGGCGAGCGTTGTAGCGGATGGGACGACGGTAACTTGACCATTAAGAACGGTTGCGCTTGTAACATGTGTTGTAGCTTGCGATGCAGGAATACCATTGGCGCCGTTCGAGCAGCCTGTAACTGTACCCAACTCTTGGAAGCAGGTAGCGACAGCTGTTTGATAGGTATTAGCAACAGATACCACTTCGGCGTAGCGAGCTTTCATCGTGTAGTTCTGGTATTGAGGAATTGCCACAGCAGCCAAGATGCCGACGATCGCTACTACGATCATCAGTTCGATCAAGGTGAAGCCTTTTTGTACTGCATTCATAGGTACTACTCCGGTGTGTCAATAAGGTGCTATCTGAACAGGACTTAGCATAGGTCGTGCCAATCTGATTTCCATCATGCTTTGTTGCTAATTCCTCTGTGTACCACCCTCGATCCAGCCACCCAAAAGCCGCATATAGTGACAATTTTCGTCACCTTGCGCTGCGTCATTGGCAGCGTCGCCCGACTAGGCTATAAACCACACACTGTATGGGTCTGGTGGTGTTATGAGTGATGTTGTCCTGACCGGTTTGGCCAAACAATTGGTGGTCGCCGAGCTTCTTGAGGAAAAGGTGGCGCAGCAGGCTTATCAGCAAGCGCGGCGCGACAAGGTTTCACTGATCCATTATCTGGTGCAAAACCGGCTGGTGAAGGCGCTGGCACTGGCAGAAATGGCCTCAGATCAGTTCGGCGTACCGTTTCTGGACCTCAACGCCGTGGACAAAGAAGGCCAGCCTAAAGAGCTGGTCAGCGAGAAACTCGTCCGCCAGCACCACGCCCTGCCCCTATGGCGGCGCGGCAACAAGCTTTATATAGGTATATCTGACCCCACCAGCCATCAGGCCGTCACCGATATCCAGTTCAGTACCGGCCTTAACGTCGAAGCTATTCTGGTCGAAGACGACAAGCTGACTGAGGCGATCGAGAAATTTTTCGACAGCCACAGTGCACTGAGCTCCATGGCGGATGTTGACCTGGAGCAAGAAAGCCAATCCGCTGTCGACGCCAAAGAAACATCAATTGCCGGTGAAAACGACGCTGATGACGCGCCGGTAGTGCGTTTCGTCAATAAAATGCTGCTGGATGCCATTCGGCTGGGGTCATCCGACCTGCACTTTGAACCCTATGAAAAGTCGTTCCGGGTACGTCTACGTACTGATGGCATTCTCCATGAGGTTGCCAAGCCACCCATCAATCTGGCCAACCGTATTGCAGCGCGCCTGAAAGTCATGGCCGGGCTGGATATATCCGAACGTCGCAAGCCTCAGGACGGCCGGGTCAAGCTCCGGGTTTCGAAGACCAAATCCATCGACTTCCGGATGAACACCTTGCCGACACTATGGGGCGAGAAGATCGTGATGCGGATCCTGGACCCGACTAGTGCGCAGATGGGCATCGATGCGTTGGGTTATGAGCCGGATCAGAAACAGCTGTATCTGGAAGCGCTGAAACAACCCCAAGGCATGATCTTGGTCACCGGCCCGACCGGTTCGGGTAAAACCGTGTCGCTATACACCGGCCTGAATATCCTCAACACCGTGGACATCAATATTTCCACCGCCGAAGACCCGGTGGAGATCAACCTGGAAGGCATCAACCAGGTCAACGTCAATCCGCGTCAAGGAATGGACTTTTCCCAGGCGCTGCGGGCATTCCTGCGCCAGGATCCCGACGTGATCATGGTCGGCGAGATCCGTGACCTGGAAACGGCCGAGATCGCCATTAAAGCTTCGCAAACCGGGCACATGGTGCTGTCGACGCTGCACACCAACAGCGCCGCAGAAACCCTGACTCGCTTGCACCACATGGGCGTCGCAGCGTTCAACATCGCCACCGCCATCAACCTGATCATTGCTCAGCGTCTGGCGCGCAAGTTGTGCCCGCACTGCAAGAAAGAAGCGGACATTCCTCGGGAAACCCTGATCAAGGAAGGTTTCCCGGAAGACAAGATCGGCACTTTCAAGATTTATACGCCCGTGGGCTGTAACCTGTGCAACGGCGGCTATAAAGGCCGGGTGGGGATTTACGAAGTGGTCAAGAAAACTCCGGAGCTGGAGCGCATCATTATGGAAGAAGGCAACTCGCGGGATATTTCCATTCAGATGCGCAAAGACGGTTTCAATGATTTACGCACCTCCGGGCTGATCAAAGCCATGCAGGGCATTACCAGCCTTGAAGAAGTCAATCGCGTGACCAAGGATTAAGCATGGCCAGCAAAGCAGCAAAAGTCATTGTTTATGCTTGGGAAGGGACTGACAAACAGGGCGCGAGAACCGTCGGTGAGATGAGCGGCCATAACCCGGCGCTGATCAAGGCTCAGTTGCGCAAACAGGGCATCACTCCCACCAAAGTGCGCAAGAAGCCGATGTCGCTGTTCGGCGGATCAGGAAAAAAAGTCAAGCCGCTAGATATCGCCTTCTTCACCCGACAGATGGCGACCATGATGAAAGCAGGGGTTCCGCTATTGCAGTCCTTCGACATCATCATTGACGGTGCCGAAAACCCCAATATGCGCAAACTGATCGGGGATTTGCGAGATGACGTCGCGGCGGGCAACAGCTTCGCCGTCGCCTTGAGAAAGAGGCCGCAGTACTTTGACGACTTATACTGCAACCTGGTCAGTGCGGGTGAACAATCCGGTGCCCTCGAAACCTTGCTAGCTCGAGTCGCCACCTATAAAGAAAAGACTGAGGCGCTCAAATCCAAGATTAAAAAGGCCATGACTTACCCTATTGCGGTGATGATTGTCGCTGTCATTGTCACCGGCATTTTGCTGATCAAGGTAGTGCCGCAGTTCCAGAGCGTCTTCGCCAGCTTTGGCGCCGAGCTGCCTGCGTTCACTCAGATGGTAGTCAGCCTCTCCGAATTCACCCAAAAATGGTGGCTTGGGATTCTAGGCGCGGTTGTTGCCAGCATATTCGTTTTCAAGCATTTAAATAAAACCTCTGAAAAATTCAGAAACCGCAAAGACCGGACTCTGCTTAAGCTGCCAATTATTGGCCAACTCATCTACAAGTCATCGGTAGCCCGCTACGCCCGTACACTGGCAACCACTTTTGCAGCGGGCGTTCCATTGGTAGAAGCGTTGGAATCCGTAGCCGGTGCTACCGGCAACGTTGTATTCCGAAATGCAGTGAACAAAGTCAAAAATGACGTTGCAACAGGTACGCAACTGAACTATTCCATGCGCAGCACAGGGGTATTTCCTTCGCTGGCGATCCAGATGACCGCCATCGGAGAAGAGTCCGGCGCTCTGGATACAATGCTCGACAAAGTAGCTACGTACTATGAAGACGAAGTCGACAACATGGTCAACAGCATGACCAGTCTTTTGGAACCAATCATCATGGCGTTCCTGGGTGTCGTGGTCGGTGGGCTAGTGCTCGCTATGTATCTGCCTATCTTCCAGATAGGGAACGCTGTCTAACCATGCTCATCCTCGACCTCCTGGCCAGCTCCCCGCTGGCCTTTGTTGTATCCGCCCTAATCCTCGGCTTGCTGGTGGGCAGTTTTCTCAACGTGCTGGTCTATCGCCTGCCGATCATGATGGAGCGCGACTGGAAGCTGCAGTCCCGGGAAATGCTCGGTTTGCCCGCCGAGGCGCAAGGCGAAACCTTCAACCTGATCCTGCCCCACTCCCGATGTCCGAAATGCGCCCACCAAATCCGCCCGTGGGAAAACCTGCCGGTGCTGAGCTACCTGCTGCTGCGCGGCAAATGTTCCAGCTGCAAAACCCCGATCAGCAAACGCTACCCGCTGGTGGAACTGGCGTGTGGGTTGTTATCCGGTTTTGTCGCCTGGCACTTCGGTTTCGGTTGGCCCGCTGCGGCGATGCTGTTGCTCAGCTGGGGCCTGTTGGCCATGAGCCTGATTGATGCCGATCACCAATTGCTGCCGGATTCGCTGGTGTTGCCGCTGCTGTGGATTGGGTTGATCGTCAATTCGTTTGGCCTGTTCACCTCGTTGGGCGACGCGCTCTGGGGCGCGGTGGCGGGTTATCTGACGTTGTGGACGGTGTTCTGGCTGTTCAAGCTGGTCACCGGCAAGGAAGGTATGGGCTACGGCGATTTCAAGTTGCTGGCCATGCTCGGCGCCTGGGGTGGCTGGCAGATTCTGCCGTTGACCATCCTTTTGTCGTCGCTGGTGGGCGCGGTGCTGGGTGTGATCACCTTGCGTTTGCGCAATGCCGAGACCGGCACACCCATCCCCTTTGGTCCTTATCTGGCCATCGCGGGGTGGATCGCTTTGCTCTGGGGTGGTCAAATAACCGACTCTTATATGCACTTCGCCGGTTTCAGATGACCCAAGCTGCTTTCAAACCCTGGATTCTTGGCCTCACAGGCGGCATTGGCAGTGGCAAAAGTGCTGCTGCCCAGTGCTTCATCGACCTGGGCATTCACGTGGTGGATGCCGACCATGCCGCGCGCTGGGTGGTTGAACCCGGTCGCCCTGCTCTGCCGTTGATTGCCGAGCACTTTGGCCCGACGGTGCTGCAGGCCGATGGCACCCTCAATCGCATGGCGTTGCGCGGTTTGATCTTCGAAGACGCCGAACAGCGCCGCTGGCTTGAAGCCCTGCTGCACCCGCTGATTGGTCAGGAGATCCGCAGGGACCTGGCCAGTGCAACGTCGCCTTACGCCATTCTGGTCTCGCCACTGCTGATCGAATCCGGCCAGTGGAAGATGACTCGCCGCATTCTGGTGATTGATGCGCCACAGCAACTGCAAGTGGAACGCACCATGCTGCGCGACCATTCAAGCCAGGAGCAGGTGCAGGCGATTCTCAAGGCCCAGGCCAGTCGTGAAGACCGATTGAGCCGCGCCGACGATGTGCTGGCCAATGACCGTGACACCGCCTGGCTGCAAAGCGAAGTCGAGCGCCTGCATCACTACTATTTAACTTTGCCGGGAGAACAGGCATGAGCACACCAACAACTGTCGACTGCCCCACCTGCGGCGCACCCGTGGAATGGAGCGCTGCCAGCCCATCACGGCCTTTCTGCTCCGAACGCTGCAAGCTGATTGACCTGGGCGCCTGGGCGTCTGAAGAACATGCCATTCCGGTCAGCCCGGATGCGGAAGATGAGCTGTTCTCCGGGGATTTTCCGGAGCGGCATTGATTAAGGCAGACACCTGAAATTTGAATTGGAATGCCATTTCTGTGGGAGCGAATTCATTCGCGAAGAGGCCCGACAGTATAAACACCTGTGTCTGACACGACGCTTTCGCGAATGAATTCGCTCTCATCAAACATAAAATAACTATCTGAATTGTAATAATTTTTTGTGGGAGCGAGCTGAACTGGCCTAATGATCCCGGACACCTCTTAAGGGCGATATGATTCGCCCAATCAGGAGGTTCCATGCAAGAACGAAAGACCTACACCCGCGAGTTCAAGCAACGTGCTGCAGGCATGGTTCTTGA
>Ga0247734_1000057_pt1 | contig 102015 bp, 101 predicted proteins | sample UWRJL103311B2_FD_180933 | JGI IMG/M metagenome (GOLD analysis project Ga0247734, IMG submission 180933) | Plant litter microbial communities from Arlington Agricultural Research Station in Wisconsin, United States - UWRJ-L103-311B-2 | ecosystem: Environmental > Terrestrial > Plant litter >... | reverse complement strand
CCGAATACAATACGCACTAAGCACTAGTGCAGTGTATTCAAAGAGAGTCAAAACCATGCGTATGGTGTGAACCGACAGTAATGCTGTGTCTTTTATGTTAATATTTTCTTCTAATTTTATATACATATCTGAGCTTTGTTTTAGTCTTGCATTCAAGTGTTTTAGTTTATTATGAGAAGGGGAGGAGCTGTGAGATATATTTTTAACAGTGGAGTTCTATCACTTGAGAGAGTTTATATTGTAGAGCTTAACTACTAGATTTTTGTGCATCTACATTGAGCACTGATATTTGTTTTTCTAGGAGATTCACCTTATATTGTTCCGAGTGTGGGTAGCTGCAACTCAGTTTTCCCCACTAAATCCTTTCGGCTGATCGTGACGTTGTAGAAGGCTTGTCTTGTGGCAGAGCCTTAACGATTACAACCTCATCCGCGTTACCCAAATATAGTACTTGACTGCCTGATAACTTCGCGAAGAGGGAAATCATTATATATAATAGACAAGGCAATTCGTTTGCAAGAACTTAGTTATTACCCGTTCCCATTGTCCAGAGAAGATAGGTTTAATTATCATATACAGCTTTGTTGGATAAGATGGCTGGACATAGGCAGGACTGGTCACAAAATTGAAAGATTGAGGGAAAAGGGGCTAAGCGACATCCCCATTGAAACCCACACCCTTGAAACAATACACTGTTAATTTACTGAATATCTACCTACCGTGATTATCGCCATTGGTATTCTCAAGAGATATGATTTTACATATTGTGGGTTTGGAATCTAAGTTATGTGGTGGTATCAATAACTATAAATCTTTTTTTGAAACTGTCTCATTTATACAATTTTAGCACATATTTTTTAGGGAGCGCTTATTGCTTTTAGGAGAATGACGAAGAATTCAAAGCAATGTTAAGATTGAATTGGCGGTTTTTATTGTGCCTGCTTTCTCCGTTTTGGAGGTCGAATTATGTCACCGGGGTCAGAAACGGGATCAAGCCTAGTGAGGAAGAAACTCAGATATATCCGCTCGTAGCTAAATTTACTGTAAAGACAGTCAGGGTGCTAAATTATATCTCAAACACCCAGTAAAGAAGACAATTTCGAATTTACAACGGGTAGTAGAGTGACTAACTATAGCCTCAAAGAGATATCTTAACGTAGATCGAAATACTGAAATAAAATGTTTGAAGTGATGGAGACATTCTGGACCTCCTAGCAATCCAGGTCATGTTTACAGATGATGAACTGAAGTGCTAAGGAAGCTAGGAATTATCAACATAACTCGTGGTATCATTCGTGAACTTTCTATAAAACTCCCTAAAACAAGATGCACTCCTTTATCCTACATACAAGTGCTATGTCTGAATCTGAGTCTGAATCCAATCACCCAAAGTGCGTAGAATTAGGTTTCCCACTACCACACCAACAACTTAGGTCTCCTTCCTTTTCTACTTGCACCACGGCATCTATACCGCAGCTAAGCAAATACGTCCTTGTCCTTTCTCGTACTTCCTCCAAATCTGATCCTCGAGTCGCGACGATGTGTATCACACCTTGCACTTCTTGACTATCCTTTTCGGCATTCTTATCACCCAGCCAAAATCGGGGCACAATGTAACGTTGAACCCCACGAAGCTCTGCAACGCCTCCTAAGGCGTCTCTAAGGTTATACTCAACTGCATCAGGAACTGTCAAAAGTAGGTTTTTGGCGCTGCTCTTCAGTAGTGGAATCGATGACATGAAAATCAAGATAGCAATCACACAAGAAGCTAGTGGATCCCAGCCATTCCATCCAGTGAAGTAAATTAAGGCAGTTGATACAATGACAGCAGCACTTCCCATGGTATCCGCAAGAACATGGAGGTATATTCCTACCATGTTTTCGTTGTCATGGGAATGTCCGCTATGCGAGTGGTCGCCATGTGAATGCGAGTGAGCAATTGGCAAAGGCTTCTGGTCTAGAAATGGGGATGTGTGGATATCGTGCTCATGATCATGGCTATGATCGTGATCGTGTCCTATCTGGTTTGATTCCGAATGTGAGTGTCCATGGCTATGTCCTCCGTGGCTATGGTCGTGGCCATGGTGGTGGCCGTGATGGCCAAAAGCGGCCATACCCACCAGATTGACTGCAAGCCCAAGACTACTAACCACAAAGAGCTCCATAAGACGTTTAGTCTCACGCCCTTCTGCGAGACGCTCAGTTGCCTCAGTGATTATTTCAACACTTATTAGCCTAGGCATCGTCAGTGTCGTCTTCTAGCTCAAGTAAAATTCCATTTACTTACATCAAAAACACTGCGTTCCCGAATCCTGACAGGCTCTCGATTTTCCCAAATCCATACGGGAAGCGTTCACTTGCGGGCCACTTACTAGCCACTGATGCGAACAGCCCGACGGATAGAGCTAGACAGTCGAAAAACATGTGTATACTATCACTAAGCAGCCCCAATGAATCAGTTAGAAACCCGTAAGTGGCCTGTACAATCATGAACGCAAAATTGAGACTGCATAAATTTTAGCAATTTCCAACTATGTGGAACAGAAGCCATACCTCATGAAGTAGAATATGCGCCGCGAATCTTTGTCGGCCATGATAGTATGAATAAGTGGCCATCGCAATACGAATGGTAGGAGAAAGCTTGTGAAACGTGACCTTGGTCCAATTGGAGTTGTAGCGACATGGCTATGTCCGTGGTGGTGTTCATGATGTATGTGTTTGTGGTGATCATGAGAATTAAGGTCGTTACTCAGCGGAGCTGGCTCGTACTTTTCATCGAAAACTGGGCCGGGAGAAGGCGAACGTGCATTCTGTTGGTACGGTGATGGGAGATATGGCGATGCTTCACGACTATGACCGTGGTCCTCGTGCACATACTCATGTATGTGAGGAAGATGCGATTCGGATTGGGCGTGAGTATGCTGACTTCCATTTAATCTTTCTTGTTTCAATGACCTTGACTGATTCAAGGCATGACCTCGAGGGGAGTGCGAAACCGAATGGGAGTGCGTATGGTTGCCATGATGACTATGGTGAATCGCAGAAGCTGGCAGAGCATATGAGGAAGCCATTCCCTGGCCGTTTTCCTATGAGATAGCCGCCCGAGTTCTGAGATCCAAACCCCGCATAGATTCCTCAATCGCTGGCGTACTGGTTTGTTCTGTAGTGTCGGCGCAGGAAAAGAATGGGATGGATGAGAGGGTGGCGGTCCTGCTGTTCTTGCAGGTTTGTGTTCTTCTTAATGAGCAATCAGCTAGACCAAGACAAGAGGAGTATCGTCTTGCTTCAAGGCCAGTTTCGTCATAGTCGAAGCCGAGGGAGGAAGGTGAAGCTGGTGAAGTGTGGTCTCATTAACATGATTCCTTGGTGGTTGACCCCAATCCCAGCAAGCCTTGCGATAGGCAATTTCCTTAATTCAGGGGTAGGATCCCCGTCAGCCGGACACATGTTATTGGCCAGTCATTCATGGTACGAACAGTACGTAAGTCCAACGTACACCCTAATACGTAAAAACTGTTGACCGGCAACAGCCTCAAACCACAAGGCTGATGCCCCAAATTAAATGCTTCAGCAAACTTCCCAATTTTGACCGCGACTTCGACATGAGCCGACTACCATCGCAATGGTCTCCTTCTTCCTACTCTTTGGTAGCCTCTCCTTTACCGACTCTATCGATGCGCCTTCCCTGACAGAGCTAGGCGGCTCTTATTGGAATCTCAGTAATGTCGTACTCACCGGATGTAAGTTACACCTCAATTTCACAAGGCTGCGGATGTTCTGACAACGCTAATAGCTATTGCGACCGTCCTGCTCCTCTCCGCGATGTACTATTTGAAACCAAGCCAGTATAATGTCCCTGTGCCAACTACAGTGGAGGGGGTATATAGACCCGAATTGTCTGTGCAGGTGGTGGTTCTCGGAGACATTGGCCGGAGTCCTCGAATGCAATACCATGCCATCAGTATATCCAAACTTTCTGGGACGGTCGATTTTATCGGGTATACGGGTAATGCAAAACACTTGACACAGCCTCATCTTTATGCTGATTTGTTATCTAGAGTCTGCACTCCATCCAGAAGTCGCCAGCAACCCTCTGATAACAATTCGGCCACTTCCTCCCCCACCGCGAATTCTCCGATCGGGAACCCTCCCTTTTGTCTTTGCAGGACCACTTAAGGCCGTGTGGCAGGCATTCACCCTTTTCTACACACTTGCATATGCCACCAAGCCAGCTAAGTGGATGTTGGTTCAAGTATACAATCTTTGAAAATATTGAGGCTTGTTTACTAACCTACCTCAGAATCCTCCATCCATACCCACTCTATTTCTCGCAATTCTTGTTTGCTTCTTCCGAAACACGCGATTAATAGTTGACTGGCATAACTATGGATGGTCTATTTTAGCTGGCACGCGTGGACCAAAGCATCCATTTGTGAAAATCTCCAAATATTACGAGACCCTTCTTGGTCGCTTGGGGCCTACCGTTTCATTTACCGTAACAAACGCAATGAAAGAGCAACTGAGGAGTGGCCCTTATAATTTTAAACGACTATTGGCCGTACACGATAGGCCTGCAGCAATCTTCCAGCCTATCTCAAGTAGACAGGCCCGAAAAGAATTTCTACACCGGTTACCAGAAACAAGCCGAGCTGCTGCTGCCATTGTAGAAGGCAGAACCAAGCTTTTGGTCAGTAGTACATCTTGGACACCTGACGAAGACTTTAGTATCCTTCTAGAAGCTTTATGCTCATATTCAGCTTCCGACAAAGAATTGCCTCCAATATTGGCTATTATCACTGGGAAGGGGCCACAAAAGGACATGTACCTTGATCGTGTCGAGAATCTCGTTCGGTCCGCTAAACTAAAAAACGTTACAATATCTACGGCCTGGCTAACTACAGAGGACTATGCTACTCTGCTTGCGTGTGCAGACCTTGGAGTGTGCTTGCATATGAGTAGCAGTGGAGTAGATTTACCCATGAAGGTTGTGGATATGTTTGGGGCGGGGTTACCGGTCATTGGCTATGGAGACTATGCGAGCTGGAGCGAGCTTGTCGTGGAAGGCGTCAATGGACGAAGCTTCAAATCCAGCCAAGAATTAAAGCTTGCATTGGAAAATCTATTTGGAGAGATTGGAGGTCGCGAGCTATATAAACTGAGAAAAGGTGCCTTGAAAGAAGGCAGTCGACGTTGGGATGATGAGTGGGATTGTGTCAAAACGATCTTGAAATTTTGGGATGTGAAAGCCGTGGAATTGGGAATTGCTCTGGACAATTTACCATCTGAAGAACTTAAAAGCATGCTTACTGGGGCAAATATGGTAGGAAGCTCAGGAGACAGTAATTCAACAGAAAGCCGTTTAGGTTTTGCTGATGCTGTGGTAAGGAATAGGAGAGGAGCTGGTTTCTAGTATGAATATTGCTACAAATAGCGAAGGAATTTAGAGGAAAATATTAGAATTGTAACGCCACCACTTTGTTACCTTTGTTACGGGTGTTTCTTTCAGCTACAGATCACACAAGTAAGGGTATTACATGTCACCTGATCCCCTGGACTTTAGCGAGGAATAGGGGCTGGCCCAGTGACTTGTATTTACATAAGCAGGCGAGTGGCTCAGTTCAACTTGACTCTGCCCTTCAAACAAATAAAACCCAACTTTCAAAAAATACGTAGAAATATTCCTTATTAAAAAGCAAGCTGACAGACTGATAAGTGATCTGTTTCTCAAAGATTCGAGTATAGCCGGGAATCACGGTACAACTTCATTCTCACTGGTGAACAAAGCAACTCCATAAACTCACAAAATAACTGCTGAATTATTCACAATAAGAAAACTCCAGAAGACTTGGGAAAGCTACGAAGGGAGCTGTTAAGACTCGTTACCCAAAGACAAACACTTAGTTGGTTTGCTAGAGATGTATCACAAGTAAATAAAATAATAACATTAATTGTTTAGATCTGTTGGTCATGTTCCTGGTGTTCTATAATTGTATTCCCATACTGGATGCGTTTCAACTTGGTTGCTTCACATAAAACATGTCATCGTGTCCATATCGCTACTCTGAGACAATATACGCTGCATTGCCTTTTTCTCTGCTGCTTTGCTACGAGATCCAGCAATAGCTTTTGGAATTCCTAGTAATTATAGGGAGCATTTGAGAAAAGGGGACTATCACTCCTCTGACATATCTTCACTTCCAATAAAGAGAGAGAAATTCTCCATAGCCACTGAATAATAGATCTCATAGCCTGACAGGTAACTCATAAATACGCCGCCGCTTATTACACAATTAGGAGATGACTTACCTGCATGCCAGTATGCGCAATATAGGCGCAAAGTTAAAAGCTAAGCAAGTGTAAAAAATTCAGGCTGTACCTGCCTAAGGTACGATCAGTGTTAGTAGGAGAATTTAGTGCCCATTTTGTCAAGTGCCACTTTCAAGAACCAAAATAAGGTGACAGGCTGCACTTAAAGTGCTCTCCTACTACATACGGTGTTTGACACAGTCAGGGCTATGTCAATAGAAGCGGGGGAAAGAGTTATCGGTGGCGCTGGATGATCTACCTGAGCCATGCACTATATATAATTGATTGCACATATTTTCTTGACTTCTCGTCTAGGCCGATGACATATCCATCAAGCCATCTAGGTAGGGCTCGCTTACCCAGGAAGCTTGGCGCCAAGTTACATTTTGAAAATCCCCTCCAAAAAAAAGCAGGCAAGCAAGAAATAAAGAGCACGAGAACCGAACCACGGCGCAACGTTAATTCAGCATAGTTTGAAAATCAATCACTGCAAAAGTGCAAAAAAGTAAGCAGATTGATGATCACTACGAGGGTCGAACTCGCGACCTTGGCGTTATTAGCACCACGCTCTAACCAACTGAGCTAAGCGATCTGCTGGTTTGATGATTGGGGTTTTCTCTCTCAATATATATAGTATCAATGCCTGAAAATTATCGCTGACCAATAGCGGACGAGATAAGCAGGTAGCATGTTTTGGACCTCGGCTTTTCTCCCTATCTTCGAAATCTTGCGTTGAATTAATTGTGCATTATCTTGCAAGTCAAGCGGCAAGGGACTGACTACCTTCAGAGGAAAAATTGGTTGATTAGCAAGCCCTAAATCAAAAGTTGAATCAAAATCTGTTAAAAGAAAAAAAAAAGAAAAAAACCTCAGTTGCGCCGCAAGAGTACAAACGATCCGTATAATTTTCATTTTGGTTTAAGTATACTTTCTAAACGCTAGTCTCTTGGATGGTAATTGTGATAAAAAAAAGAGTTTCGCACAGCTTCACCTCACTAGATCAATATACACATCAGAAACTCAATACCATAAGAATATAACTGCTTAACATTCTAGAATATCTACAAGCTTTTGAGGAAATCCTCTTGAACCCAATACGTGAAAATGAACCTGCTATGCATACAAAGAGCGCACTGAACTCCATTTTTGTGAAATGACTGCCGTTACTTCACACCCTTCAGAAGCTTATACCAATCAAGGAATATCAAACAAAGGCTTCATCTTCTTGATCAGGGCCCAGTCATCATTGCTCATCTCGTCTCGGTAAAAGTCCTTTAACACGTCGATGCTCTTCCGGCTGATCATGGAGTATAGTTTGTCTGTCTCTTCTAAATGACGGCCATAGGTTGGCTGCGAGCCTCCCATTTCGATCTTGACTGCCACAGAAGGTTGCCCTTTTTTGCATAAAGGAACGGTTTTCTTATCGCGTTCAATGGTGGAGACTCTGCCAAGTTTGACAAATTCCTTCACGCCCGTGACTGCATTTGTCTTGACTGCAACTATTGGCGTGAGTGGTTTCAATGCACCCTCAATAACATCGACTCCTACGACAATAGGGCCAGTCTTATTAAAGACAGCGACGACATCTAGAACGCAAGGGAAAACTGCATCCAATTTGGCCTCTTCTTTCTTCTTTTCCTTGATGAGCTCCATGTGTTTCGTGAAAGCGTCAAAAAGATGATAAATAATATCGGCGGTGAAGATCTTGATGCCCTGCTCATCCGCGTAGGCCTGTGCCTCTTTATCGATCTTGACATCAAAACAGAGCATAACTGCGTATTCCTTATTCTTCTCTAACATGGTTCCACAGTTCATGACATCGCGTTTGAAGACTGGTCCGATGCCAACATTTGCCACAGGAATTTTGGATACCTTCAAGAAATCCAACAACGCCTCGAGAGATCCTAGCGTCGAAGCTTGTACGGTAACACCTCGTCCTGACTTCTCTACTCGGTTAAACAGAGCCCCCAGATCGGATTCCACCTCGGCCTCAATATCAGACTCATCATCATCAGGGCCGACAACCAACAAGCGCGAACCTGCAATCGCCCCCTCAAGACCTGGAGCACTAATCTTAACACCAAGAGCTGCCTTTACTTCCTTGTTGTGCACATATTGGGATTTTAGTCGAAGTTCTTTCATCGCAGCAGGTGTTAAAAGCGCTCGAATATTAGTTGTAATAGCGCCTTCAACACCGCAAAGGACAATGCGGTCACCCTCTCGAAGAATACCATTCGACAAGATGACATCGATAGTCATTCCAAACCCTTCAATGGCCTTTACCTCTAGAACCGTGCATTGGACTTCTGAAAGATACATCAAGGAGCCAACCATTCTTTCTTGAGTAAGTTGTAAAATTAACTTAAGCATATCCGGGATACCCTCACCTGTGTGAGCAGATGTGGGTACCAAAGAAACAAACTTGGCCATAGACTTATTTTGGTAGTAGAGTTCAGAGTTGAAACCTTGCTCCGCAAAGGCAACCTTAGTTTTTTCCAAACGATCTGCAAACTCCTTTTGGACACTAGACTTTTGACGAGTCAAACTGTCCTGAAAGCCGTTGTTGTCAATCTTCTCCCAGCCGTAGAGACGATCGATCTTGTTTAGTGCTACGATAAAGGGTGTCTTCCTGTCCCGAAGTAATTTCATCGATTCCAAAGTTTGCGGCTCGAGCCCGTGCATGATATCGACCACAAGAATGGCAATATTACAAAGAGAAGATCCACGAGATCGAAGATTCGAGAAAGATTCGTGACCAGGAGTGTCGATTACAAGTAGACCGGGGACATTGAATTCAAATGTGTTGTTCTTGTTAACCACTTGCGTCTTTTGTTTAATGGCCTCCACTGGAAAGTAAGTGGCACCAATTTGTTGAGTGATACCACCTGCCTCTCCTTCTTGCACATTGGTCTGCCTAATCTTATCAAGAAGCTTTGTCTTACCAGTATCGACGTGGCCAAGGATGCAACATATAGGGGATCGAAGATTATCCTTTGATCGAGCAGCCATTGCTGCTTCGTGCGCTTTCTCACGTCTCTCGGCAGCTTGTCTTTTGCGTAACGCTTCAGCTGCTTGTCTAGCGCTTGATTCTTCATCTTCGGATTCTGATTCATCTTCGGAATCTGATTCTGAGTCCGAATTCTGAGGTTTCCTGTCTCGTGAGGGCAAACTTGTTTTCTCCGCCTTCTTTGCAGCAGCCTTTTCTCTTTCCTCTTCAGAGTCAGCGTCCCAGCTTTCCTTTACATCCTCGTCATCGGTATCAACTGCTGCTTCCTCCCAGTCCTCAAGCTCACTTTCCTCTTGTTTACTGGCTTTGGCAGCAGCTAGCTCAGCGGCCTCTTTCTCAGCCTTCGCAGCAGCCTCCGCAGCAGCTCTTTCTGCCTCTTTTTTGGCTCTTTCGGCAGCCTCGGCAAGCGCCTTCTCTTCTTCCGCCTATCGAGTATTAGACAAAAGTGATTGGTACTTCAAAATATACAGGAATACAAGAGCAGATCAACATAAACATATGTTAGGGCTAGGAATGGTGATGTGACGCGTACCTTAATTTCCTCTGGATTTCGCCGGGCTCCCTTTTTCTTCTTGTTATCATAGACAACCTTTTTCTTCTCGCCTCCAGCAATACCGCCGACTTTCGCACCAGCTTCGACCATCTGCTTCAATTTCATTTCATTTTTGAGTTTCTCTTCCCGCTGAGCTTTGGTGAGATAAGTGCCTTCTTTCTTCTGTTGCTCTATTTTCTCGCGTTCCTTTTGCTTTTTCAATGCCTTTGCCTCCTCTCTTCTCTTCTCTTCCTCTGCCTCTTGTCGCTCAATCTCTGCAAGACGAGCCGCCTCGGCAGCCTCGGCTTTCGCCCTCTCCTCTTCCAGAAGGCGCCGTTTCTCTTGCTGTGCTTGAAGCTTTGCAAGTGCAGGTGTAAGCTTCTTCGGCTTACCACCTGCAGCAGGCTTTGCTTCTTCAACCTTGGCCTCCAAAACCGCCTCAGGAGCCTTAGCTGTAGCACCGGGGGTTTTCTTCTTAGCAGCCTACTCAAGGTTAGTAACAATAGCAGAATATTTAAGAGGTATGTGGTTTCTACATTTTCCTTCTTCCGCTGCTTCTCTCTTTCCTTTCTAGCCTTCTCCTTCTGTGCTTTGGTCATAACTTTGCCATCCGCACCCATCTCATCGTCCTCGGCCCCATCGGTCTTCGCAGGCCCAGCTTTGCCCTTGCCCTTCTTATCAGGCAAAGCAAACTCGTCGTCAAGCGACGCTTCTACGGGAGCCTTCTCATTCAGATCTTCATCAGCCTCTTCTGTTGCCTTGTTCTTCTTCTTTTGTTTCTTGCGCATCATAGCCATTAGTCCTCCCGTGGGAAATTCCTCTTCTGCATCTGCCTCCGCTGGCTCATCCTTCACATCTGGCGCTTCTGCTGGGGGTGCCGGTTCCCCTAGCTCCTCTTCCCAACTGTCATCCGCCTTCTTGTTTGACTTCTTCTTGGGCGGCATTTTGTGAAAAGTAGGAGTTGTATAGGAAGATATATTTTTGGTGTATAGCGGGGTTGCAATATGGTTTTATAGTTGGGGTCGTAAACGTCGTCTTATTTCATGGGTATCTTTGTTTAGAAAACTTCGTATCATTCGTGAAACGATTCTTGTTGTCAAAGTCCAATCCCAACATTAAAATACTTCTGCTGCGAGGTGCGAATGGTGGGTGGCGCGGGGTATTTCTGAAAGTGATAAAAGTTGACGTTCGCTTGCACCCCAGAGTCTTGGCAGTTACTGTAGTCCTCAGTCAGTCAGTCTTCGGTGCGTAGTACTGCTACCGGTCCAGCTTTAGTATCGGGCCTATCTGTAATTTAAGGGAAGTGCCCAAGTAAGTCAAGCAAGTGCAATTCAAAATATTACGTCATAAACTCTAAGCAATCTTCTCCTTGACTCATAGCATATACTGGTAACCAATACCAGGACTTCAGTCATTCACAAACTGTTTCCAAACATAGGGCAGAGTCATTTCGTTCCACTACTATTCTGTGTACATTATTTACACTAATGCTAGACTATTTATAACTGCTCTTAAATTCAGCATTAAAGCAAAGCACACCCACATAGGATTGTCTGTCATAGCTTGCCACTATTAACGTGCAAGTTGTGGCGACGAGGGCGAGTATGTTAAATTATAGAACGGGGCGGAGGAAAATATGTAAGATATTGTAAGCCTGAAAGACCAATTGCTCCATCGTCCTGCCTACAATGTTGCCTGATATTGAACTACTTTCGTAAACTTCATTAGATCCTTCAGCCAAAGTACCCTCGGGCGTTGGGATTTGCTTGAGATTTGGTGAAGGGACAGGTTTCTTAGGTTTTTCTCCAAGCAAGCTATTCAGCAAAGTTCTAAATACTTTCTGAATCTTGGCTGCATCCTCTGTGGTAGCTTCAATTTGAAGAATATCTTCCAGCAGTTGGCGTTCGAGGCACTGTTTCAAGATATCCCCATCGACATGCATCATAATATGAGGGGCAGGAAAAGGTTCAAGCTTCGAGATATCTTGCTTTGGCTTGATAGGCTCTTCGAATACATGTCTTTTCGGATTTTGCATAGCAGATAACGACTCGCAGTACTTTGGTGATTGCAAAGCCACATTGACTAAGAAACGCAAAAATTTCCAAGCGTTGTGATCGATTACAGTAAAGTGTGAAAGTGATCCGTTGAGAGATAAGCCTAGGACCTCAGGATACTTCGCAGTGTTGGGAGGCATCTCAGTCGTAATCGATCTATTGCTAGTCCCGTAGTATGCCCATGTTGGATCCCATATTGGGCGACATTTGCCATATCTAAACTTCAGGATGGAATATGGCAGCTGTGCCTCAAATAGTGTTTCAAGGGTGTCCGCTTTAGTATTGCTTATAGCCCATAATCCCGTTACAGAAGCTTCTCTGTCAGAGACAAGGTGAAGTGGGGTTTCCACCGAAGAATTATTACCTTGTGGTATGCGATTCCTCTCTGGTGATGAAAACTCTAATATTCTATGGTGAAGTGGATCCCGAGTGACCTGATCACCATGTGTCCGGACGAATGCTTTACCTCCATCTGGAGACGTAACCAATTTCAGTATCTCTAGAGAATGAGAACTAGTTAAGACATAAACACAACCGCCCTCTTCATAAACGACATTGATGGCGGGCGAAGGAAGCTGATATTCGGTAAGTGACTTGAATTTCCTAGCCTCGAGATCTAGAACATCGCAGTGCAATGTAGTCCCTGAGCAGTATAGGAGGCCTTCTGGGAAGGAGGTGACACAATAAATAGGTTTTCCGCTTTTGAATACATGTCTCATCCAGTATCGTAGTCGGGGTAGCTTTGGATGCTCCTCCTCGGTATCGCTCGGTGGAGCTCGCTCTTCACGCTCGGCTGAAACTAAAACAAGTCTGCCTGAGCTGGTACATAGAATAATGAAGTTCCAAGTTTTGCCATCTTTCACAAGTGTCCATTCTGTCAATCGAAATATTTTATCATTTGTCATACCAAGACCAGTGATAAACTCAACTGTGTCATTAGTTTTCGTGTCGAATGGCCTTGAAACGTCTTCCCCTGTTTCTGGATCAATGAATAAAAGAGTAGATCTCTCATGACTATGTTTCTTCTCGGTAGATTTCTCATTCGTTGACTTCTCCTTGACATTAGCAGCAACCACTAGAAGCTCAAAATTGTGAGAATATAGTAGTCGTGATGGAGTACATCCGATAGGAATGCGGCGAGGGACTGGTTTCGGTTGCAGGCTTAAGCCAGCCACAATAAGGAGTGAACCCGCTGTCATCAAGATGGTATCATCAATACCACCTAGATTGTTTGGCAGAAACTTTGCAATTGAGTTGACGTCGGGTTGGGTATAGTTCGAGTTACGTGCGTCAGTGAGGTAAATACGATGAAGTGTTCTCTTCGGGATTTCAACGCGGTTTCCAGAGCTTTTGATTCGAAAAGTTTTGATAGTGAAAGCATACAGCTTTGAGTCGCAATTCCCGAAGACTAAATTTTGTGAACCTGGGTATTCATCTTTCCGGACGTGAGCTGTCGATAGTCCGATTCGGTCGTAAGTAAAAGATACACAGCGTAAGGAGGCTATCTCAACCTCAGCCATAACCACGTACCCGTTACTTGTGCCACAGAGCAATAACACAGCATCACTACTCAAGGGTATTGGGGTAAAATTGAGAATCGTGCCCAGATCTGGTTTTACCAAAGAACTGGTAGCTATAGGTAGTGCAACCTCTCGCTCAAGACTGCCGTCAGTCCGGACAAACAAAAGCTTTGTGAACTCTTCAGTTGACACAACTGCAATTACCCAAGGTTCCGTCCCTTGTATGTATGCAGCTAAACATGTAATCTCTGAGGAAATCTTGGCCAATGTTTGTACCATATTTAGACTATTGTTTTCATCGTTGACTGATCCAGCTACAGGTTTGAACTTTAGGAGATAAGTGCTACCTTTGAGCTGTGTTGTGAAAAGCACGGTGTCTTCGTATATTGCCGCATGAAATATTTTGGTTCCATGGCCAATTAGACACCCTTGTTCAAAAACTCCAAGAATATTATTTCCCTCTAGCATAAGTCTGTATGTTATAGTAATTAGCTCTATCAAAGTTGAATAGTAGAATTGAAGCTGCATCTAGACCCTGTTGCAGCGATATGACTTCCTCCAAATAGAAATCGCTTACCTGTATAGCCCATCTATGAACACTACTGAATTCTCTGTGACATGTATATGACTATTTCCATGCATACCAGCTGTGATAGTCCGATATCTAAGGTCAAAATTTGTTTCTGATTCATCCACTGCTCGCACTGATCCTGCATCACTGGACAAATGAAGCAGTGCTGACCGCCCCCCTAAGGACAATAGGAACAGGGATCCAGTATTGTCGTCGAGTGTAACTGGAGGAGCTAAGACCCAAATATTCTCGATAGGAGCCTCAAATTCCATGTCCAAGCCTATGTGAGCCTCTAATCCATATCTATGTTCTAAAATGGCTCCATTGGATCCCTTTCCAGCGCAGGCATATATTTTGTCTGGCTTGAAAAGATGCTTGATCTTGTTACGACCACTAGAAACTGGCTGGTTAGCTTCATGGTCCTGGCTTCTAGAAGTTGTGACAAAATCGCTGGCTGGTGACCAATTTGGAATAAGCTGTTGAAAAACTGGAAGCTCTCTCGCTTTTATCTGACATCATATATTAGCAAAGACGCCTCCAAGACAACTCGGATGTTTCGATCACGATAACAACTTTAAAGAATTCTACTGTGGACGAGAAGACTTACAAGATATGCAGCACCTGCACCCGAGTCCCCTCCTGTAATAAGATAGTCACCTGTCCGAGGTCCATGATGGTGATAGTCCAGACTAGCAAGGGCTGTGCCGCAATTGGATTGGATATGTCCGATGTTCATTTCAGCTTGTATGAGTGAATCGTCATTATGAATCTCCAGGCATCTAATCACACCGTCCTCACGAACAATATAGATGCAATCTTGATCTCCTTTAAAGTAAGGAAAGCGATAAGGGCGCGTCCAGGCTGTCCACAGGGGTTTGCCTAAGCCATGATGAAGTGTTGTCGGCTCGTCTTCTTCAACAGGAAATTCTTCGAATTTCGGCTGCCCAATCAAAATATCCTTACAAACCGCTAGCGAAATCTCAGATATCAAAATGAAAGAAGACTTAATCGGCAAGGGAATTAATAGTAGCGGAATCTGGCGAGCTTGTGCCAACATGTGGCCCTTCCCAACATCCTTTTTGACCCTGCGAAGGTCATCACCTGCCATCCAGTCGTACACTAACATGCGTGTTCTCCCACGGAGAATATGGAGAACAAGGAGTATAATATGGTCTTCGTCGTTTGCTGATGGGTAGAGAAACTCCATCTTATGAATTGTTCCAGTGAGAAGAAACTGACCTTCAGATTCCACCGGATATGGTACTTTTCCTTGGGCATATTGCTGCTCTAATTCTTTTCTAGGATGCAGAGCCAAGACGGCGAAAGTGCCTTCTTGGGGCCCAATGGCAATATATCGAGAGCTTGGGTCTACCGTAAGGTGTATACCAGGCTGGTATGCACGTATGAATTCTTCGTTACATCGATACCGCGAAGATATAAATTCCCATTGACCACCAGCACTCTTCCGTAGCATCAAGAACACCACATCCAAGTTCTCTAAATAGAGTATGATTAATTGAGGTGGCATCTCAGAGTGCTGCAATTCAGGATCGGGCTTCACTTCAGCCTGCCTCATGTCAACATCCCCATCCTCATCCTTGGGCTGGATATCTATAAATCCGTTGCCATGAATAGGTGGATTTCTTTCATATGCGTGCAGTGATCCCAATATACGTGCATTGCGTATTCGAGCTCCAAAGTCATCTCTACGAATGATGTCCCAGAGGTGTCCATCAGGACGAAGTTCCTTGATTTGAACAAAGCTATCCTGTAAAAGGATTAGAGCAGTTCTGGGTCAACCAGGGAGTTTAGAATTAAGAAAAGGATTAAGGACAAATTTTTCCAGCGAACTCAAACGGAGCATAGTGATATTCGCACCGCAATTTGCATTGCAGCTTGCTTGAAAGGAAAAAAAATACAGCAGCAATTGGTTTGGAATATTGGTATAAGTATCACTTACTCCTATAAATGCCACATCATTGAGGTTGAAATGCCTCGCCTTTACTGGGAGAATCCAGTGCGCTAGTGGGCTTTTAAGTACCGTCTGAGAAAGTATCCCTAGGACGGGAACTGTCTCAACCCTTGGTGTTTCTTGTTGAGCATCCTGTTCATTGTAGTGTCTCAAGACATCATTGACATCAACTGTCCTGGTTGTCCATTCTCCATCGATGTACTGGTTGGTCGCGAACGCCATAATTATAAATCAAGCTCAGGCTGGTGACATTGAGAGTATGGCAATTTTCAAATTAACAGGTCGAAAAAGTATGGTCCATATCAGCAAGTACGTTACCGAGATCAGATGCGCAAAAAGTGCCCTAAATCAACGGATGTAGGATTAGGCTCTGAGTTATGGCTCGGTAATGTATGCGTGAGATCAACACCGACAGGTAGATAGAGGTAGAAGCAAATGCGAGGAGTACCTGTAGAAGTTGCCGGGGATCGAAAGGAGAAGAGAGGCTGTGTGTATAGGTTGCCAGCCTTGCCTGTCGACGAAGTTAAGGAGATAGCCTCGTTGCTGTAGCACAAGGCTGAAGTCCTGGGATTAATGTTTAGCTTCTAAAGTCAAAAACAAATGCAATCGCGCCAATATAGTGGGAAAGACGCAACGCAGACGTTGGTAAGAGAATAGGAACGGCTTATCACTTTATCTTGAAGTTCCGACCTGAGATAAATATTAACCGCTCATGTGAGCGAGCTCAAATCACATGGTTGCACAATACAATAAACTCCAAGTTGATCTATCATTTTCATTTCTGACACATTTTCATGGACCAGACCCACCCAACCAGCGCTAAGGAACAAGGCTTGACAATTGCTAGGTATTATCAACACGTTATTGGAAGTGATGAATTCTACAGACCTATGTAACATTGTCTCCTTGAAATGGAACCGTTTACAAGAGTCCCAGAAAAAGACATCGATAGTTCTGGAGACATAACGCGGTCAATTTCTCCATCACCACAACAACAAGTCCGCGATGCAAAAGCCGCCAATATACTAGAAGCATGCAAATGGAGGGACATAGAAAGACTGAGGCTTCTGGCAACAGATGGGGAAGGACTGATCTCAGACCATCTTAGGCGTCAGGCATGTAGGTGTCACTGAGGGGTCTGCGAGGACAAAACTGACGTTTTAGAAGGGCCGTTACTCCTTGGTAATACATATATCACAAACGAACTACATGCACAGCTAGATTTGGGCCATGGCATGAGTTGGAAGGACCTACCGAAACATGGGGATGAGGATCAGGTACAGTTGGATGTGGATAGATCATTTATATACTATCCAAATGGTGACCTATTCCAATTCATCTACAAGAACAGAGCTGATACGACGTTATAGATGAAAGCACAAAAGAAATCACTCAGCGGAAGCAAGAGCTCTCTGACCTCATTCTCGAAGTTCTGCGTCGGCAGCCCTATTTGCATTATTTCCAAGGTTATCATGATATTTGCCAGGTCTTCCTCTTGGTTCTCGATCCCTCAGACCGTGCTCCTGCTGTAGCCAGACTTTCTGCTCTTCGAATAAGGGATTACATGCTACCTACACTTGCTCCATCATTAGCTCAGCTGCGCCTGATACCCACCATCATACGTGCTGTAGACCCAGACCTTTACAACCATCTTCCGTTAACACAACCATTCTTCGCCATACCTGGTATACTTACAATGTACGCACACGACATTCAATCATATGGCGAGATAGCAAGGGTGTTCGACGTTTTACTGGCCCGAGAGGCCGTGTTCTCGGTCTACATGTTTGCTCAGATAGTGCTGCAGAGGGCCGACGAGCTGTTTGAGATTCCATCTGACGAGCCGGAGATGCTACATTCTGTATTGTCCAAACTTCCAAAATCTCTAAATTTAGACGTTCTAATCACAAACACAACGATCCTTATCAAACAACATCCGCCCGAGAAACTCAGTACATGGCGAGCGATTTCAAAAGCAAGCGTGCTTAAAACAGCACGTTGGCCTGATCAAGTCACCGACCAGACCCTAGAAGATGGTAAAGTATATTTTGAAAGACAGGCAAAAGAGCTTCGTTGGCAAGAGCAGCAAGATAAGACCTTGACTATGATGTGGAAATATAGAAAACCTGCAGGAAGATTGGGACTAGCTGTAGTGATAGGAGTTTTGGCATTCTGGCTACGAAAATCCTCTGCAACTACTGTTATATTTGGGATTTTCCGGAGATGTTGGTCGAGGTATGATGCGCTTTAGATTAAGATACCACTGGGTGATTGATTATGGCGTTTTTGGGCTTAATATTCTTTTTACTGTGTACCAATATTTGATTTAACTTCAATTAGCTTTGGTTCTACGTTTTAATGCTTAGATTTGCGATAGCAGGCAATTGTGAAAGCTGGTCAGGTATATACTTATGAGAGATCTTGATCAATATTTGACTGAACATTAATTTGCTCAGTATACTGTACCTTAAGTCTAAATCATTACTCTAATCCCCAAACGCTCTTTTAAGACCCTCAAAATGCTCTTGTTGCTCCAATGCTAGCTTCCCTTCCACATCCCCTACAATCGTTAAGATCAAAGAATAATTGTTGTATAAAAATCTCTCTCTTTTCCTTGCTTCCCCAATCCCCTTCCCTGTTTTTGTGAGGAATGCTTCCATCTCACTCCGCAACCTGGTCAAGCTTGTCGAGACGGGTTCATCATCTCCGGCTTCTGTGCTGAGGGCAAGAATTCCTTGCATGAATTGACCGAAGCGTTGTGTCATGAAATGTGGTGCCGCAGATTGCTTTGCTGATTCCGATGCGGATGGTTTCCGAGTGGGCACACCATTTGTGGCACTTCGAACAGAGTCGCAGTGTTGATCCATAACGACTTGAAATCTAGGCCATAACAGCATGCTTGTACCATTAATATACCCATCCACAGCCGGTATTTTACGCCGCTGGAGCTCGAAGGCAAAGTGCTGGGTAAGTCTGACGCAAAGAAGTAATCCCAAACCATCAACGGTTTCGTTGATTAGAGACCTTGTAAGACTTTGTCCTAGAGCAAAAGTTGGCTCGAATATGTAGTTGAAGTGTTTGGAAATTGAAGCGTAAGATAGAGAGGGCGAGAAGAACGATGTAAGAAAGGAATATTCAGCAGATGCGTTGTCAACTAGTGCAAGGTTGAAGTTTCGAAAAGGGAATTCGAGATAATGTGTCGTTTTGTCCTCTTCTGCTAGAAATGAAGAGAGTGCGTTCTGGTTCGAAGCTTTCAATAAGTCAATTCGACGCCCCAGATTGAAAGCATCGTGTGGCGGGCCAGATGGTTTGGAGGAAGTTAGCAAATTTGTTTTCCTGGTTCCATCATCGTTTCCTAATACATCATGCTTATCGAGAATGTGAAGTTTTATTTTCTCTAAAGCTTTTTGATAACGGGTAAATTGATTCAAAAAGTACCATCTCATTGTATTCAAATAGGCTTGGCCAATCTCTTCAGCCAGCTTTGCATGGTGCCTATGTAAAAAAGCGTAAAGGTCTTTATATCGTATAAAATATTGTTGCTGTATGATCTGCGCATTGATATTTGGCGATCGCATAGCTTTAATCTGTGCAACAAGAAAGTCTCTGATTCTCTCCAAGGCCTAGCAAAATTTAGCACGTCCCACATGTTAATTGAGCAGACTGACCTTATTTATAAGATTTTCCAATAGTGGCTTTAAGTCGTTGATACCCTTGATATTGCGAAGTTCCTTAGATTTAGCATCCATGGCCTTTGAGCGTTTCTCCACTTCTGCCAGTGCTCTCACCCACGCTTCGTCTATTCCTCCATCAACGATCTTTTTCACAACCGCCGGAGATATGCTGATTTCTTCCACGATAGGACCCAAGCCGTTCTCCACTAGTTTTCGATTCTCTAGCCTGATACCTAGGGCTGTTGATCGAGCTTGCAGTGTTTCTATCTCAGCGGATACAGCTGCCAAATCATTCTGGAAACTAGTCAAGTTGATTTCGACTGAATTCAAAACATCATCGCAAGCACGTATTGATCTGTGCAGTTCTTCAAATTTCTCTTTATCACGCCCATCTGTGATTCATATAAGCAACACGAAATATTTGAGTGTGGCAGTACGTACATTCTTCAATTGTTTGCGGTCTAAGTACAGGCACCTCCTCATCTTCGGAGAAGCTTTGTAGCACCAGATCCTGTAAACCTAAGCCCCCTATATCTAGTTCGAAATCGTTCTGCTCGATAACAATATGCCCTCCATTCGTCCCTGAATTATGTGCTTTGCTGGCCTGCCTCTTTTCCGAGCCGATCACCGCCTGCAGCACTTCGAGTGGGTCGGGAGCACCAGGTGCTGTACCCGTTTGTCTTTGACCAGTGCCATTGGATCTTTTCGAGGACAGTAAAGAAGTCGAGGAGTCGTTGGATTGTAGTGATAGAAGAGAGGAAGACCGTGGATTAAAGGGGCGCTGCGCAGTGGCGGGGGGTGCAAGGTTACTTTGTCGTCTCGGGGAATATGATCTGTTCAAGGGAGGAGGGGAACCAGATGGTGTCGAGTGCGACGATAGACGGTCGAGCCACATTTCCTCTTTATTTTCCTAGTGTTTGGAGCTGTGCTGTCTACTTCTATCCCGTCAACTGCTGGTGGTGCTGACGGGTGAAGCCTTCTCGCCGTCCCCCCTTTTCCTACCACAAATGAATTGTGAGATGATTTGAATGTCTGCTCTTTTCAGCGCTGCTCTCCCTGGATTTGGCTAATTGGCTGGATGGAAACCTCTATGGTCCCCTCCGGAGCTTGCCCCTACCGTGGTGTTTCCTAAACTTAACCACCTATGCGGACGGAAGTTGAAGCTGAAGCTAGGGTAAGTGTCGTATAAGGTTAATCATGGCCGATACGCAAGATTCATTTGGCAAAATATACGATTGACTATGAAAGGTAACAATTGGGATTTTGGCGCTTCCTAGAGCTATCGGACTTCGCGAGACACTACACTACAGTACGATTACAGGACACCACCAGCGAGGCTCAAGCTAGCTGTCTATTTGGTGCTTGTCTGTGAATGGCTGGTAAGGCGGGGGGCCCCGCTTTCTGGTTTAGCCCACAACAGAACCTCCAAATCCAGGCTTGGGTTGAACCGAGTTGCCAAATCTTTCCTTTACAAAATCATCCCCGTCCCCCATCCCCAGCAACACAAATCACTCCAGTCACCACTTTCATCACAAATCGTAAACGCCTGCCCCCAAATCAACCCATTCTTAACTCTCCTACCTTCAAGATGGCGGACGATGCTCAAGTAAGAAATTCTCAATTTCTCCAAATCACCCCGCACAATCCCCCCACCAAACAGGTTGGGCGCATGTTCAAGGCTCCCAATCTGTGGGTGTGCACATGAGAATCATGAAGCTGACTTGACTTGTCTCTTTAGCATGAACATACGTTTGATGCCGCTGCCGATGCCGGCGCGTCCGCAACTTACCCTATGCAGTGCTCTGCTTTGAGAAAAAATGGCTTCGTCTGCATCAAGAACCGTCCCTGCAAGATCGTCGATATGTCCACCTCCAAGACTGGCAAACACGGTCATGCTAAAGTCCATTTGGTTGCTATCGATATCTTCACCGGCAAGAAGCTCGAAGAACTTTGCCCATCCACCCACAACATGGACGTCCCAAATGTCACCCGCAAGGAGTACCAATTGGTTAGTTGAGCCCCTTCCCCGTTGCGTGCCACTATACTAACATGGTGCAAGCTCGACGTTTCTGATGATGGATTCCTGTCTTTGATGGCCGATGATGGTGAGACCAAGGATGATGTTAAGGTCCCAGACGGAGAGGTTGGCGAGAAGATTGACAAGCTCTTCACCACTGAGGAGAAGGATACCAGTAAGTATTTGCCACCGAGTAGAAAATCAAGTGTTGGGATTAAAAACTAACATTTCTGCTAGACGTCATTGTTCTTACAGCTATGGGTGAGCAAGCTGCTATCGAGGCTAAGGAGGCTCCCCGTAATTAGATCTTCGTGAGCTTACTGCAAAACCGACCTCTGATTGCCCTTGCTTTTGTTTCTACCTCATACAAGCGAGATATCGAATACTCTGGGCTGTTTGGTTTTCGGGACGTGTGCTCAATGGTCATTCGTAGGAGGACTCTATCTGGACAGCGATTTTACTGGTTACTTCTCCTGGGCTTTGCGATCATCTCTCTTTTGTCATTCTCGATACTACAAGATCACAAATGGCCGGCGTAGTCAAAAAGTGAGCGCCTTAGGATGCGGCGAAACATATCCCGTAGAAATCGATCCTTTTACACGGATATCCATCTCGTCTATTTTTTTATGATTGAAAGTGTGCGTAAGTTGAAGCTTGAAATCATTGGGAAAGATATGAAATGACATTGGTGTATTCCACAAATAAATCTGAACTTTTAGGCAGGAGAGGCTTTCTTCAGTGTGACCCATACTATTGATGAAATTTAGTATTGTTGGAGTTCAATCTTTAAAAATTCCTTTAGCCAGATCATAGCCTGCACCACTATTATTTTTAAGACTTTTAGTATATTGTGCCACATCATTCAGCACTGTGAATTTAAGCCTAAATTGTACATTCTAGAGTGCCTGTATGTATTTACCTTTCTCTCCTTTGCTAATTTTCATGAATATTTATCTTTGAGACTCTGGTTTGAAAAGGCATGACTGGGAGACCTAAATCAACCTGTTTCCGAAATATTTTCAACTTCTAAGCTGCTTATCCAATTCTATTGATAAGTATACCAATGTTATATACAGACTTGATCAAAGTTTATTGCTCTCAAAATTACCACAAGATCAATCTCAGAATGCAAATCACTTTCAAGCATGAAAATAGGTAATCAGATAAGGCGAAGGTCTTATACACCGATAATAATTTACCAAGCCAAGCTTCTGAACCAAAGACAAAGCAAGACGTAGTCAATCCCATCTACATCTCTTTGTGAGTGGATGTTATCTCCACATTTCATGGGCTAATTATGATTGCTTGGCTTTTTAGGCATGGCAGGAGAGCAAAAGTTGAAGAGCTAGTAATTCATCAAAACCATACACGTAAACATAATATCTTTAAAAATTATAGATTAGTCTAGCCTCCTCTATATAGACTTACCTAAAAGAAAGTCAGCTGGTTTCCTTGAATCCTCTGTCTATAGTTGCTTTAAAGGTTATATTATTGTGGCTTTATTAATATATTTTTGGTTTCTGCCAATGTCGTATTTATTTATAAGGACATTCTGGCAGATTATAGTTCAGTATATTTTTACTACTTGTTGCACTTCCCATCTTAGGAAGGATTAGGCATAGGCTATTCTAAATAAGCACGTACAATATATATTAGATGCGTGTGTACAAGCCAGAAGCAGGATATACAACGGCATGAGTGAGTTTTGTTAGTTGGCCCCTTTATGGGCTTTGTCAAGGACGCTATATCACAATGCGAGGGGAGGTTCCTCAAATGTAAAGAAGGGTTCTGTATATGGTGTAGTCTCAGGAGAAGAAGAGGCAACGCCTCTTCTCACGATACTACTTTCGTATACTGTAATACTAGAAAGTGGGGCGAAGGGTGCCTTAGGCCACAACAGACGTGTTCGAGAAAAGTGGCGGTTTGCCAACTAGAACGGATATAAATTTGCTGCGGTAAGGGATTCTCAACTTGTTATTCATGGTTAGACTGAACCGAGAGGTATTGGCAAATGTAAGTCAAGTCTGGTACATAGTGTTGACATGATTGGGCAGCCACTTGTATTTAGTGCTCTTGGCTCTGCTTTGACCTAGGGAATCTATCTATTCTTTCTCAACAGCGGCATTTTAGTCTTCTAATGTCTTGTGCCATAAGGATCAGTAATAGTGCGCCAGCACAGCTTTATCTCGGTTAAGGAAGGTAGAGCTGAGATTATTAACGTCAAGGAAGATTCGCTACATCGATATCACGAGAGATGATTGAGAGGGTCGGCTGGAAATATAAATACTCGTTAGAGGTTATTGATATACGGAGTCCTAATTTAAACAAAATGACCAAAGAGGAGATGCGCGTGCAGAAATGAGAAGTATGGGTTGGGAACTTATTGGGTTGCAGCAAGCGATGGGAAAAACTGCCGTGTTAGAATACAGTGCAGAGTGGTGGCGCTTGATAATTGTAGCAGAAATAAACAGAGCTGTTATTTTGCAGCATGGAATCCCAGTAATGCAATAAGGTTAATATAGTTAAATTCAGGTCCATATTGTTTCCAAATTGGTCAACAACGTGATCCACTAAGTAGTCAACTTTATACAATTCTTCTAGCATCCTTTACAAACGATGAACCGAACATATTGGATAATCTGCTCTAAGAACAGCTGTTGTCACAGTCTAACTTAAGATTTATACCAGTTATCTTCTATCATCTAAAAACCTGAAGTTTGATTCTATAACTTTGAATTCTTCAGTCTTTTCCTTGTCATAATCAATTAGCCACATTGACAAACTAGCGTTGGAGAATATCTGTTGGTCAGGTTGAGCATCTCATATCATCTGAGACAATCTGTTTCCTCAGTTTGACTTTTCTATACGCTGCGCCTGAATATTTCCTTTAACATTTAACATTTAACATAACTAAACCGCTCTGCAAGTAGCTCGTTTTAAGTTCCTGAATTCATTCACTGTGAGAACCAATCTAGTCTCCACACTGGTACGGATATGATCAATTGTGTATATGCTAAACTGTGACCCTTTAACCTTTACACCATCTTCTCACGCCTCTTCCTCCTCATGATTCTCCTCCTCACTCTCCTCATCTTCCTTGTCCTGATACTCAAATTCTATAGCATCTTCCCCCCACCCCCCCTCAAAAGCCAACCGCTCCATGTTGCTAGAACCAACAACTGAGTAACATCTGCATTTAACTTGCTCGTCTGCGAGAATAAGGCTAGTAAATCAGTGTCGCTATTTGTTAAAACTATAGGCCATTTCTATATCATGGGACATTTCAGAACCAAGGGGGGGACTCCAGCATGTATTCAGTTACCAAGCAGTCAGAACAAAGGAGAAAAGCGTGGAACAAAGCCTTCACCGCTTTGTCGTCTGCTGGCTCAAGGTATGTAGGGCACCTTGAGTATGAGGCACCTGGAGGCTGGATTGCAGGCATTTGTGCTTTCTTAGGACGATTATATTGGTAAGTATTATTTGTCTACTTAGTTCTTGGAGTCAGTTCTTGGTGTTTGTGACTATAGGTTAGTTTGGAAGGAAATTGAGTGGGAGTGAGGAGATGTTTTGTAAGGCAATTCGGATGCCGGTTCTCGCTTAGCAAGAAAAGGGGGTTAAATCCTTAACGCCTAAAACATTCAATCGAGTAACAAACGTAGCCTTGAATCTCCTCATTATGGAAGGTTGGAAATATTTCTTTCAACTTCCATGGGATTTAGGAAATGAAAGCAAAAGATACTCCCAGCGGTTTCGTTCCTTCTTTCTAGCACGTTCTAATTGTCATGTTCACACTAAACGAGTAAAATTCCTAGACTAGATTCCTCTTGACTCGGTGACCATTTCTTGGTACTATTCTGTCATAGAATTTAAGTCAGTGCAGACTTAGGGAAACAACTACTGCTCTGTGGTTTTGTAAGAGCATGGAGATATGTGAGTCTTGGGCACTGAAGAGCCTCCCAGAATTCTGGAAGAGAAATCCCTTCACCACTGCACTCACAGAGCAAAGAAAAGACAAGGCAGTCTACTTTCATGTACCTAGACATTACACAGATTTACAGCCGCACGTTTGCTCGTGATTAATAAGAGTGAACGCCTTGTAAAATAGGTCTGTGATCATGTACACAGTTTCAGTGCGCAATTTTATTACAGATGGAGAGCCACTAACTTTTGTGTGAGAATGGCATGACTTGAGGATAGTAAATGAAAATGGATAACAACCTAAATATAAACCAAGGTACTGACATTGAGCTGCAAACCCCACGAGTCTCTACATGCGCTAGCTAAGAGCATGCCCACAAGAAAGTCAATATCCCATAACCCATAACACTCAAGTGGTTTACGATACACGTGATCAACACACGTGACTCTCGATGGAAGTTTGTTCGAAGGAAAACAAGTTTTCTAGAATATACACTGTGACACTCTTAGCGCTGCTGTCGGTTTTGAGGGATAGTTTGTTGAGTACGAGAGGGAAAAAAGACCTTTGACGTGGCAGCTCCTCTCCCGAATCCTCCTCCCGAAGTCGATGATGCCGCCAAGCAAATTGCACAAATAGCTTTAAATTTGTGCATCCAAACGTAACTTAAACTACACTTCATTGTCGAGATGGCTCCACATCTTGAATACAAGCGCTTTCCAAAAGGGGACAGCTGTACTGAGGAGGGATGTAAGTCCAAAAAGTGGTACATTGACGCAAACGGGAGGAAATATTGTAGGAATGGCCATGAACAAGTGGTATGTTTGATTTGTTTTCTAGGGTGAATCGAGAGCCAAATGCAACATCAGCATAATAATATTGGTGTTTGGCAACACTAAAACATGAGCCTCAAACTCACCACCATTGTCCGAGCTCTGCTTCGAATTCCCAAGAGAAATAAGCATACCACAATCATTTTGCAGCATTACGCAAATACTTTCTTTTAGATATAAATTTTTCTGACGGAAGAAAACTAGGGATTCACGCAAACAGCGCAAGATGAAGATGATTGGAATATCACTGGTCATGGCCGAACCACGAGGAAAAAGCGCGAAGTAAAAGAGAAAGTACAAGTAGTATATAGTGGCAAAGACGCTACTAGTCTCTACTTGGAGTGCTACCAGCTTATATTGTGGAAACAATGCCACTGGCTTGTGGAAACCAAGGGCTTCCCTCCTGAGCTTGAAACGATAGTACGTGACCTGTGGGGGCTGAGAGCAAAGATTTCCTTTGGTGAGAAAGAAGAAGAAGAAGGGTTTGCTTCACGAACCGAGACACAAGGATTCAGCTCTACGGAGGACGGAGAGACAACAGATGGAGCTACAAGTTACTCATCACGTTGGAGCAGGAAAACGGATAGTAAGGGGAGAGACCGCCTCCCAAAGTTGCCTGAAACCTTGGCTTTGTGTTACTTGGGAATATTGTTGTTACGATTGCCTACGAGCTTAGGGGAGATCTATAAATGGGCTGCGCGGGATGAGATCGTATATACACGAGCTGTGAGTTCTCTTTTCATTGCGAAAACGAAAAATCATCAACTAATATAATGGCAAGATCAAAGAAATACCTTTAGAGATGAGGAGGCGACTCCCCGCTCATTTTCATGCCGCATTGGAGATTCATACCCCTCTGAAAGGCTCCCAGATATACAGTGCCGTTCTTGAATTAATAGAGTTCTACAATATCCAGATCAACATGGTTTTCCCTCCACTGAACGCACCCCTACTAATTGAGAAACATGTGAGGGATTTGGGGCTTCCAAGTAAGCTTTTCTACACCAGAAAAGATCACTGATACTAATATTGAGTAGTCGAAATATTTCAGGCAGTTCGTCGACTAGCCGACATTCTTAAGTTTGACTTTACCTACCCTATCCTCTATAAAAGAAATTATGGTGTTCTAGCATATCCCGAAGTTCAACTTATGTGTTTGATCGTTGTTGCAACAAAACTGAGCCAGCCTTTTGACGACATCGTACGCCATCCAGAGAGCGATTTTGATCCGTCAACCGTTAGGATTGACTGGAGCAGGTGGAGTGAGATTATGAAAGAGAAAAAAGTCCCTGGCTTAAAAAGAGGCGAAGAGATTATGGTCACGGATATGGATGTGCTTGTCATGAATAAGGAGGCAATAGATGATTATATGAACTGGTATCAACGTATATTTCTGGATGATAAGCCACCGAAAAGTAATTTTCACCTTGCTTTCTCTGCGTTCAGTTTCAACATCTAATCAACATATTGTAGTGCCTGAGAGGATCCTGGATTTCTTTCCACTTCCAGATTTACCACCACAGGAACCTATTGACTCCGAGTTTGAAGTGGCACTAAATCGATTAGAACTCGTCCAGAAAGATCGAGTCTTTAATCAACCGGTAAGGATTGATGAAGATGAGAGTGTCAAACGGCTGGGGGAATTTTACAAAAGGTATGTTATTGCTGCCACCATAGACATTGTGTAACACTGTCCTCATTTTCAGCATTCGTTGAAGGAGATGAAGCATGAAGTGCTTCCTAGATTGCTTTTATCATTGGTGGAACCACAATCTTAAAATATGTATTCCATAATATTAACTAGTTTTCCTGCAGATATAGAACTATTGAAGAACTGCCTAAGTTTGGAAAAAAATTCTATGAAAAAGCCAGCCTGAATATTGGTATCAGTCTCAAAGGCCTTGTACGAGGAGTTTTCCAAACTGAGGTTGCCTTAGACAATTGGCGCCTCGAGGAACGAAAAAAACTACTCATAGATATAGAAGAACAGGGGCTGAAAACCTCTAATTGAAATACCAAGTTGTGATTATACAATCGATTATCTTTAGATTTCCAACCATGACGTTTCCAACTCAATAGCACCTAATTTCAACTGCATTCAAACAATATCTTTTCTTTAATATATAGAGAAAGAATCTGAGGATTTGAAAAGCGTGGTCGCGGCCTTATTCGCTCGCAATTAACTCTTGTAGATGGGGGCCGTCAATTTGAAGAATAAAATTTCTTTGGAGGAGACAACCTCTTTTAAACAAAATGTTCTAGAGCGAGGGGCAGTTTCATTTGTGGGTACATCACGTGTTCTCGGCTCGCTCGGTAGTGGGTCCTGGATGTTTGGCCGCACTCAACAGCTTCACATTTTTGAAAACAGGAACAACGACAAACGACGAACCACCGCAACCAGTCAGTATATCCCCCCTGAATGGAGCTATCGTGATCTGAAAATTATGCTAACTTATTTTCCCTTTCAGTGCAGATGTAAGACCCCTCAAAGCATTCCAAAGACGACTTTACCATACCATGCGCCGTCAACATCAAATATAGGACTAATGTTCGATATATAGCTTCGTCAAAACCCTTACGGGCAAGACTATCACCCTTGAGGTGGAGTCCTCCGATACGATCGACAATGTTAAGTCCAAGATCCAGGACAAGGAAGGAATTCCCCCCGACCAGCAGAGATTGATCTTTGCCGGAAAGCAACTTGAGGACGGACGCACCCTTTCGGACTACAACATCCAAAAGGTACGCATTTGAGAGAAGCGGGCGTTGATGAGAGTGAAAAGGAGGAATGAGGATCGAAGGGAGCAAATGCTCTAGCCATAAAGCATTGAAGAGCGGGGCAAATTTGCGTGGATCTTTACTGACGATGTACCACAGGAATCTACCCTCCATCTTGTTCTCCGTCTTCGTGGTGGTATTATCGAGCCATCGCTCAAGGCCCTTGCTTCTAAGTTTAACTGCGACAAGATGATCTGCCGAAAGTGCTACGTACGAATTCACAGATCCCCACTCGACATTAACAGGAACTAACAATCCTCACAGGCCCGTCTCCCACCCCGTGCTACCAACTGCAGAAAGAAGAAATGCGGCCACACCAACCAATTGCGACCAAAGAAGAAGCTAAAGTGAACGGTTCTCTGGTCTGGCGTTTGGGTCAACTTCGTTTGGAGGAAGGCAAAGTGGATGGTTTCTTTTGCATCGCCGGTTGTACTTCAATGATAACATAACAGGCGATGAAACTATGGCTCAGCAATGCACACAATAAATATCAAAGATATTAAGCCCGGCACCTAGGCTAGTACTCGTGTGATTAGAAAGCAATGGTTCAACGATCACTTGTGGCATGAAACCATGCTGGTGCGCATGTATACTGTCTATTCCACTCCTGCGCTTGTAGCCCAATCTTCACGCATATAAGTTCTCATTATTTTGTTGGTCAACTGTTCGGCTCCAGCTACTCTTTCCGTGCTACTCAGGGTAAATTAGACACGGCATCTGGGCGACATAGTAAGCGAACGTTGTAAGCTCAGAACTATAGTATTTTATAGAAGAGCTCTCGTGAATACCTAGTGGTGGTTCAATGAAGCTGGGAACCTGAAATATAGAAGTCGTGATGGTTCAAGATATAAGTAAGATTACACTGGTGTTCTAAAAAAGTGTCTTATTTGGAGATAGATGTGAAACTCTTAACTCAGTACTGCTGAGTTTGGTAAATGTTTGTACCATGAACGAATGGTTTATATTCCCACCAATGCCCGCCACAATCAGGGCTCTATTTTTCTGTAATTCCAAGGAAGATTACTTTGGGAAGTTCGATATGCACACAGAAAGCGAGCTAGTCATAATGAAGGTTTCAAAACAGGTAAAGTTAATGTACTGAACTCTAGTATGAGACCGTTTGTTTGCCTGCTTGTAGGTGAAGCAGCTTTCGCAGTTATACGCCTCCATATAGTGCCACTCAGCTCATCATTTTTGAACAGATCCTCTCTCTAACTCTAGTCTTAAACACTCTCGGTCTTCCCTCCGTTCTTCTCCCAGTCCAACCAACTACCACTATATTCACTGACCCTCTTCCACCCTCCCTGCCTCGCCAACTCCGCCGCCGCCCTACTCCTCACCCCAGCCCGACAATAAAAAACAACCTCGGTTTCCTTAGACGGTCGCTCAATCCCAAACCTGTCCGCAAACTCTTCATCCGTTATATAGAAAGCATCTGGTTGCGACTTAACGGGGATGTTTATAGAGGTTGGGATTGTGCCGGTAGACTTCAGCTCATCTGGTTCACGGGTATCAATTAGGATGCGGTCTTTAGAGGGTGTTTCGGAGAATTGTTGGATCTGATGAAAATATTAGTGGATGTTTATTTGGGATTTGGGGAGTCTTACTTCAGCGAATGTGTATAGATTGCTTGGGTTGGTTGTTGAATACGCTTTGAAATGGGAGGTGGTGGGGTTGAGGAAGCGGGGTGAGTGTGTTGGTAATTCTCTTCTGAGGTGGCGAACTGTATGAGGTATGGAAATCCTTGAGGTTCTTAGCAGCAGTGAAGCTACAATACGTGGTGTAGCCATGATCAGATATTTGTGTGTGCTTAGGAAGCTTCATGTGAAGATGAAGTTGGAGCTACCCCAGATTTTGTTGATCCTTGTCCTTTGGCTTTCCTTGGCCAGCAGCTCAATGGGGCTCACAATCTTGACATATTTTATATATGGATGGTATTACACGTTCAAAGGGATAGAATTAGAACAAAAATAAACAACAGCCTCGATGTCTCATGAACCTATCTCTTAGCGTTATCACTTTGCTATCTTACAATTGATGTAGTAGTACTCCTTTCCTAGTGAATATCGACCAAATTGATAGTAGCAAGTTTCCGCAATCCATACAGTACTTTCACAACCACCCTAGCCCAAACTCCATATTGCCATAATCAGAATCTAAAGAGCTTTGTAGTTCCATCACCCCCGGCTTCCGGCTTTGGATCTTCTTGTTTGGCTAAGCTTTGGTGTGCAAAGAACGTCCACTTGATAGCAATTGCCAGCCCAGCGTGAAGACAAACCACTATGATGAGCAGAACCTTGCTAGTCTGCTTATCTGTAGCACTCAGAACGGGATATAGATTTCTGAGTAGGAATGCCACGCTCAACCCAAAGCCAACTCCCACGAAAACCCAATTCAGAAGAGTAAGATTTGACCAGGATATCAAAGCGACTGGAATCCATATAAGATTCGAGTAGCCGTAGAGAGCCCAGCATTCAAGGAGATTTGCGGACTCGCTGCCGAAGTATTTAAGGGCCAGGAATAATATAATGGGGATGATCAGTGTATATCCGTAAATAAGTCCAGCGGCACCTATGAACTGTTAGAAACAATATATATATCACTTCCAAATTCATCTAAACGTACCACTCAAGAGCGTAAAATCATATGCGAACCGCGTGTCGTGTTCTCTCGCAAGATATTGACTGATAGTTCCTCCTAAAAACAAGATGAACACGACAGTTGTAGCGATCCAGAATGGGCCATAAAGATCTGGATTCCCTTCTAACACATCGAGAAAATTCGCTCGGGGGTACAATGCTGCCCAGCATCTTGATAACACTGCATTTGTATCGACATCGAAGAATTGCGCGTAAAAGGATATAGTCCAAAGCAAGCGTTTTGAGGAGCTGTTACTAGCTGTCGCAGGAGGAGGAAGCCCGGCACCTCCCGGGCTCTTTCTGGCAGATGATGCGCCTTCAGTACTGAAATTCGAAGAATGGAATTCAAGGTCCTCTTGAAGATCAGTATGTCCAAGATCGCCCTATTTATCTTGATCAGTGAAGTTCAAACCAAGGCTCGCGGGCGGAGGGATGTTTTGAGCTTACCTCCTCGTCAACATCAACTACCACATCATAGCCACCTGCGGACATTTTATTGTTTGATACGGAGAACTCTAGCTTTTTTGGATGGGGTTCGCAAGCAAGATATTGTCGTCTTACATTGTATGCGAGAAGGAAGTGACAGTTTGCGAACCACTTCTGGAGCCGTGCCGCTAATAAACAGGGGTATGCCGAGATCTAGAAGCCAACGTCAACATTTGTACATTACAGTAAGGTTAGAGTTAGACAACAAACAAAGTAGATATGTCAAAACTTACGAAAGTATGCGCAGACTTGCCTAATTGATCTATTACATCCGAGAATACTGATTTGGGATATAATAATGTTTTGGGGTCTTTCCATGCTATTGATTGCTAGATAATAATCAAGGGCTTGCTGAGAAACGGTCTTTCTTGCAGATTCCAAAAAATACTCTTTTTGCAATTTTACGGTATCAATCCTTTGAGTAAGTATAATTAATTTTATGCGCACTTATCTATTAAAATCTAGTATATAATGTCAGTATTTCCATAACGCCTCCTCGAGACTGTTCTCTCATATCTATCGTATCACGTATCAAGGCTATCCAAGCTTATAACAGAGACATAGTCAATCTTCACTATTCTCCGAGACACTGAAGGAGCACCCAGTATCTAGTATTAGGCAAATACGAGCAGACCCAACTGAAGATATAAGCAATATTTGGCATGCACTGGGTTGCGCATGTAGGTAGAGTCGTATTGCCAACCTTCAATTCTACTATACTACGAATGAGGTGGTACCAGCGACACTTCTATTGGTCATTGCCTGGAAATATTTATCCTTATTTTACATAGCTACTGTGGTGATGGTCACTATATCAGAACTGTATGCTGGATTGGTGATAGATGTTCTACCGGAATTTGGTAGCCAAGAGATCATGCATCTGTGAGAAATAATGGACGGTGCAGAGTCAGATCAATGTCGTTTATGAAGCGCATCAGGTACAAGATATGGTACTGTGATGCTAGGTATAGGTGAAACAATGGTCATTATGGATGTTTTGGGAATTAAAGTATTGTGAGAGATAATGGATGATGCGATGCTATATAAGAATAAGCCTCCAGACGCCATTGATGTTATGGAAATTGAGAAGCTCTCACCAGTGAGAGGTGTTTAGATCCGCTAAGAATGACATAGCGTTGCTAGACTTTGAGCTTAGATTAGAGATGATAGATCAGTTACAACAACAGTTATTTACTCAACATTTGGGTCTCAATATTCCGTGGCGATGTGGGGTCGGGATTTTCTGGTGTGCTTGACGATGCGCTTGATGTGGTGATTATGGTGATTGACATTAGCGGGCTAGACTTTTGATGTTTTTGAATACTTGTATTTTATATGTGTATTTTGCTAATAGTGCACCACTTTAGAACTGTTGCATGAGTTTCAGATAAATTGAATAGGGTGAATTTAAGATATGTTACAAAGAAAGTATCTGGAGAAGCCAAGAAACCGAGTTCATGTGCCAAAGTTTTCTTGAGAGGGAGTTAACTTGAATAATCAGATAATATGAGTATTCAATATTGATATATATTGCAAAGAACGATGGTAGAAATGCCCTAGCCTATTAGCTGGTGTTACTCACAAACCACGGAAAGCCCGATAACTCATCTACAACCCAGGGAGGTTTTTGCCTCATGGATTACTGTTGCCAAAATACTCGGACTTGAAGCTGTATTGTTATTCTTGGGCTCTCCAAATTCTACTAAATTAGATTGTTAGTTGATCGAAAAAACCCTTATCTTATTTATGCCAACTACTTCCAATTCGATTGGACAGGTAGATCTCCAATATCCAACATGTAAATAGAGCTGCTGTTGCGATTTCTGGGTTAGATAAGTATACTTGTTTGAATTACTCCACAAATCTCAATGTGTCCATTTTTGTGACACATTCGACTACATTGTAATGGCACGAACAGCAGAAACTCATTTCTGTATTATGTCATCCCGCTTAACCAGAATACGACATGAGTCAGAAGAAGTGATGTTGCGCTTTAACCCGACGTATGGGGGGTTCTAACGTGGCTAAACTATATGTTGGCTAAATGATATGAAGCAATGCTAGGATCCACAAATATCAGTAGTAACTTGATATAAAGGTACATGCCCAAACATCAACCTATAACTTTGAACATGGCAGAAAGTTTTCCCTCGGAGCATGTGAATATTTCCCTCTTGCTTTATTGTGAGCATTGAGTATTCTACATGAGAGCATCAGGGAACCACTCTAGGATGAAATGGAAGCTGTTAGCGTTAGCTCTTTCTAGATCTTCCCACCAGGATATATTTATTGGAGCCTGAAATTTTGTCAGTATCCTGTGTAAACTTTTTTAAATCGTATCGTTTTCCATTTGTGTTGAATTGCAGCGTTCGGAATCACGGCACCGCCAACGAGTGACCAGATCCTTTATCTCTCGCATCTTAGATGTATACCTATCTTAGATGTATACCTATCTTAGATGAGTCGTAAATGCCTTTCGAGTTTTGCTTACATGCCACTACCGGAGTAAAAGTTTGTTCCCCGTAGTTACCGGAGTTCTTTATGACAACGACAATGCCCACGTCACCTTCCAAGGCATCAACGGTTTGAGGTCTCAGGAACTTCGCAAAACCTTCTCAACCTTGATGACAGTATGTTTCTCTACCAATGATACTTTTACCCGCTTGCGATATCGTGGATTTTAATACACGCCCTGCTGGAATAAACCACCGGTCTTACTTTTTCTGCGCTTCGCTCATGGGGCTTAGCAAGGAAAGATGGGGCGGTAATTCTTTAGCTACTCCTCATTTGCAAGAGCAATGTCACAATGTTTCCCCGGTGACTCATCTTTATCATATGAGGCTTAAGGGGGATTTATTTCCTCTCTTCGCCATTCGTTCTATCCACTATTCACAGCCTGGTTTCTAACCGGATTAACCTCAAACTCCTGCTTATATTATTGGTCACTTTGTCATCAATCGAGAACCGTACACCGGTAGGCCGTCGGAGTTCATGTAATACTTCCTAATAGGGGAACGACGGCTCTCGCTTAATCATACACGGAGAACCAATCATTATACGACTGACCCAATAATTTGTTCATTGTTAAGCGTGTTGATGCTAGTAATGGCGCAAGGGAGCTGATGAATTGATGAGATGAGTCGATTACTTCGACGCGCGGGTTTGACAACTCACTCAGGTCAAAGCTGAGCTTTTACTATATAATTGGATATGTTCCCTGATAAGTTGCATTTTGTATGAGTATAGATTTAACCTTAACTTCACATCGATTCCAGAACACTCGGAATACGTTCATATTATTCGTAAAGCACCACTCAGGATTTAATCCACAGTATTGTACGTAGCACAAATTTGTGTACCAACCGCCAAAAAGGCCATCACTAAAACATCTAGATTTCTAGGATGAGCAATATCTGGAACATGACTTCCACAACACACTCCAAGACTATCAAAGATAGCGATGCCACATCGATGGCTAGCAACGCAACCTTCGCGTCGACCATCACCCTGATCAAAGAGAAGATTCATCGAAGTCATAAGACTCCCAAAGCTCCCAAAGTTCCCAAAGCTCCCAGAGATCTGAAGGAGCAGCCACAGAAGAAACTCCTGCTAGCAGATGTTGCGACAGGGGCACACAAGACACGTATGTTACCACCAAATAAACGGAGGAGAATGTTACAACCATTCATCGTAATTTCGAAGTGAATGATCAGCTAATTTGCCTGGTTCAGCGATGCAGAACATGGCACAATCGTATATGATCTATGCGTCGCTGAAGTAGATCAGTCACCTGGTAATTTGGATAGGCGTTTTCATAATGAAGGGCTGGAGTCTTGGCGTTGATTGGGTAGTTGAATGGACAAATTAAACCCACGTACGATAGTGTAGGTGGTGAAACAAATTGGTTTGGCTTGGTTGTATGTTGGAGTATATATACCTACAGCATCAAATTGTTCAAAAGCTATCATCTAATGCATCTTTCTTGACGACTAGACTTGGACTGTCGAGATCATCTGTGTCGTCAAAACTTACCCCTGCCGTGTGAAGTAAATCTTCGACAATTTTCTTGCTAGCTTCACGTGCTATAAAAAGTTAGGAAATTCATCTCTATATTTGCTCAGTAAGACTTACCAGGAGTTTGTAATAGCCTTGACTGCGGTAGATTGAATTGAATGGTTTTTGGAGGACCTGAAAATTGCATAGTCAGTAATGTTATACAACTTGTGCCTGTAGGCCTTGACAAGAGCCAAACCTCGGACATGCATACTCAATCCTAGTTCTTTGTACACCCCTTCTGCATCCTCGTCACTGTCACTTTCCCAGCTGATCTCATCTTTGTTGCTAGTAGGCTTGGGAAATCTCTCTTGTTCCTTTCTCCTAGCCGGGCTTGGGTTGACACTTATCCCAGGTGTTCGTAGAGCGGTCTGTACATATGGTCTTCTTATGGGAGAGCTGAAGATGTTAGGATTCAGTGTTGGCGCTGCCACGGGAGGAGAAGACATTGGTGAATGTGTATCTCGCCAGGATGGCTTATTTGATGGGGTTTTGTTCTCCTTGAAGACAGTCTTGTGTGGGGTGGCTTGGATGCGATAATTCTTATCAAGCACACGGTGGAGAAGAGGATCCTCTCCTGGATTCCGTTTTGTAGCTTGCAGATAGGTAGTTGGATCAAAGGGCGATGACTCGGGGTTCATAGACATATCTGGAATTCTCGACTTCGTGCCTGGGGTTGTGGGGAGTATTTGTGTATCCTCATCATCTTGGGAAGCTGGTCCCTTTATGTCCCGCTTCAAAGATTCGTACGGAGAGCCATAATTGGCAAATTTGTATTTTGTGATTGTATTCTCTGGCCGTGGTGCCCGAGGGGTACTTCCACTAATGTCGGCATTGTCTAGGAGAGAATCTTCGGTTTCGTTATAAGAATCTTGTGCATCTCCGTCCGTTTGCATAGTGTCATCCCCGGTGTGCGAAGTGGGTGCACCGTATGTGCTAGCATTATCACGCGATTGTTCGTGCGAGTATTCATCTTCCTCCTCATCTCGCTCTTCTACTCCGGACAAGGAGACATTGGCACTGGCTTCGAAGAACTGTTTCCAGAACTACCCCGCAGTCAGTTTTGATTCTGCTACTTTACTGTTGTACCACAAACCTTAGAACCTTCCCATACCGCACTTGAATGCTCTGCATACTGCTCAACAATAGGCAATATACTTGACGTCACTATACGATGTGCTCTGCTGAAGTTATGATCGATTTCTGAGACTCAGTTAGCATGTCAACAAATTCTAATGTAAACCGGCTTACCTTGAAGTGTAAGAGTAATTGATTGCTCAAGTTTCTCGAGCTCCTCTGTGAGAGATAGCGGTCGAGCTGCTGCAACACTTGAGCGAGACATAACGAACTAGACTCTCAAGTTGCTTAGAACGTCAACTGCTGATTGCCCTTTGCCTCAACGATTACGCGACGTGTTTTCATCACGTGTTAGATGCCCGTACAAAATGCGCGGCCGATTTAAGCTACGTACTACTCCGGAGGTAGTTTACAAACACTCTGTACAGTACTTGAATCTCAATGTTCAGCTTTGCTCTAAACATAAATAAAAATAAGCAATGCAGAAATATTTGTGCTATGTTAAAATAAACTTTTATGAAGAGTTTTCAAATAAAAGCCGTTGATATTCGTTGTCATCTCGGAAAAGAATTGAATTGCTAATTCCTGCCACAAACAACAACCCGCTTCGCTTAATTTAAAGTATGTGTAGTTATACTTCAACGGGTCGAGCGGATGAGAATGGAACACAAGACAACTTATATCTTATATGACCTCAATTTTTCAGAAGAAACACCCAAGTCTGTAGACCGTTGCAACGTTGAAAAAGATGATCAATCAGTTGAGAAACATTTTCCAACATCCCTGACAAAATGCTTAGGAGGTTCTCAGACAGCAAATACAGTACATTTATATTGCAATACTGTGCTGCAATGCAACATACTTATTTTAGCCTCTTTCGTCACTTAACCTCTTGGTCTGCTCGGATTCGGACGGACGAGCAAGTACAGTTGTATAAAAATATTAAAAACATGCAATGTAACCTACCATGCTTCCTGCTTCCCCGGAAAATCACGCACAATCAGGCTTAAATGATATGCAGATCGCTACCCCAAGGTTTTTCAATACATCGGTTTGTCACTAAATTGGGATTTTTTACCAGACTATTCGCAAGTCAACTGTAGCGCCTCATGCACCGGAATCCCGTTCCTTCTACACAATTTTGGTGACGTTCTCGCTGTTTCTATGCAAACCTCTTTTTAGTGCAGATTAGGAAGAGCAGCTGATTCGGAAGAAGTAGATGCGATTGGATACCAGGAGAGAAATGATTTCATTCTTCGAGGCTTTTCCATGCAATGGTATGCAGCGATGTCTGGTTTACCTGTTGTGAATATGGGATTATGGTATTTGCCATACCTACTGGAGCACTGCTTCAAACATATAACTTGACTACTTCCATTTTGATTTCAGCTTTGATATACATCCAGTAGTCCTGATACTCATTTTACCTTACATTCAATTCCGATATCTCACAATGCGCTTTCTTATAGCTCTGTATCTCAGTCTCTCGCCCTTCATTCATTCCATAGTAGTGAATGCCCAGCAGACACAGCCTACTGCCAATGCTACCGCAGCCTGCCAGTTGATCGCTCAAGGTTCCGCAGATACTCGGATTTGGCCTCTCGACCTAGCAAATTTTGACTATCTTGATGCCAAAACCCACTACTGGTCAGCAACAAATGGAGACCTTACCCCGGCGTGTGCAGTATTTCCGACTACTGCCGCAGAATTATCATATGTTGTGAAGTCTTTGTTAAATTACCCAGAAGTTCCATTCGCTGTCAAGAGCGGAGGACATAACACGAATGTTGGCTTCTCTAGTAAGTGGAACCGGAAACGCTTGTGACAAGAAATAGAAGTTTGCTCTTCATGCAAGTAAAGAGTATCAGCATCTTTCAACTGAAGGACGATGTTATCCTTGTTTTAGTTTCATATAACCTCTATGATAAGTTGACTAATTATATTGAAGGTGTCGATTGGGGCGTGTTGATTTCATTTAGTAAATTGGCATCTACGGTTGTATCCTTCGATAGAAAGTCTGCGGTAGTTGGGACGGGTGCCCGCTGGGCTGAGGTAATGACTGCTTTGGATCCTTATGAGTCAGTACTCTTCCCCAGCAATGATCATCTCCCCAATACCTATTGATATGAAACCCAAAACTGAATCTCATTAGCGTCGCAGTAGTTGGGGGACGCATTGGAGATGTTGGGGTCGGTGGCCTGCTGCTAGGGGGAGGTCTCAGTTTTCTCTCAGCCCAATTTGGACTTGCATGCGATCATGTTCTCAATTATGAGATTGTCCTTGCGAATGGAACGATCGCCAACGCTAATTCTACTAGTAATACTGATCTTTTCTGGGCACTAAAAGGGGGCGGTAATCAGTTTGGTATGTCTGCTTTGATGCTTAACTATCTCGAATCCACTAAATATGGCATAGGGATTGTAACAAAATTTACCCTTAGAACATTCCCTGTTGGAACGGTAAGCAAATCTATACTTTATTGGTGCATCAAACCAATGATCTAACACAACGATAGATCTGGGGCGGTATTAGAAATTATGATGTGACAAAAGGCTCGGCTCTCCTGAATGCTACACAACACTTCATTGAATATAACACAGACCCAAAGGCTGCAGTTATAGGTACAGTACCCCAGAACTGCCAACTCGAAACCTCCTCACCATTAAATTTTCAATGGCTGACTTGTGGTTTGTGTAGTTACTGGTGAGTATATTATTGAGGGTCTCGTTCAAGCATGGACTGTATTCTTCTTTTACAATGGAACGGAACCAGCTCCAGGCGTCTTTGATGAATTCAATGCCATTTTACCGTTATTAGACCAAGTAAAACCCCAGCGCTATGCAAGCTTAGTGAGTTGGTCACTCGCGAATATGAGCCCTGAATAACACTAGTTTTAGTTATCCTCTAACAGCCAGGTCAATGTTGATGGGTTGCGATATGAGTATCGTGTATGTTTTTTCCTTCCATGGAATGTAACTGCAACTAATTTGAAAGGCTACAACTGTCCCAAATCTGCCAGGAACCAATGGGACTGACCTGTATAACAACATATACAATAACTGGGTCGCGAGCATTAAATCATTTAAAGAATTATTGCCAAGTTTTATATTCTCAATAGCCTACCAGGTGAGTAATAAAGTACTTGACGTTGGTTTCACTTTGCGATGACCCGGTGTGTCAAGAGGTTTGAAGACATGAAAAGCATGAATATACTGTGCCGACTTCTGTCTAACATAATAATAAATCGGAAGTTTCGTTCTATTGCTTTATTGCTGATGTTTTGAATCATCTTCCTATTCTGTTTTAAACAATAGGTCGGTTTCAAATTAGGATACAATGTATTCCATAGATTCTAAGTTGGAGATTGAACATGTCATTTTATACATAGCAATTCTGGAAGTATTCGGACTGCGCTGACTCTTCCAATAGCCAATGCAGGCACTCATTGCACAGGAATCTGTTAATGCAGGTGGTGACGCTCTCAACCTCAACCCAAATGACGGCGATCGATTGTGGTTCGATTTAGGGGTGGCTTGGCTAACAAAAGCTGGTGATATCATCGCCGATGTCGCAAGTAAGTCTCATTTGGAGAAGTATTCTTTGCTACGCTCCTCTCAGCCTGGATTGCGTACTCTCCTCTCCTAGAAACATCTTCTCTAATATGTTTTCCTCAATTAGCAGTTGCTAACTGTAATCTTACACAGTACTCAAGTGCACAAGGGATATCGACATCTATTCAAGACGAAATTATGCTGGTATTCCAAATACAAGATATGTGTCTGGGAATCTCGCATACGCAAAGTATAATCCATTGTACTCCAACGACGCACAATTTGACCAAAGGCCATATCAGACGTATGGAGGTAATTCCTATGCCAGATTGAAGGCAATTCAGAAGATGGTAGATCCTTTGGGGTTTTTCCCAAAAAGAACTGGTAAGCCGTGTTCTGTATATCATGATTGATGGTTATTGACTTGTGTTTCAGGAGGCTTCAAATATACGTAGGTGTTGGTTGTGGGCACTGTAACCACAATACTGTGTTTGGTTATCTGTACTAGGCTCGAAGGTCTGGTTATTACTGTAAAAGCCGCTGTATATTGACGTATATTGCACCGCAGCCAGACTCTACCGCACATAAGCAAACTTGTCACATCAAATCCATGATTATTTTAACATTTCTAATCCTTCACAATCATTTCCTAAATCCATTCTCGTTAACACTTCCTTTAAATAGAAAGTAGAAACCAAAGTTCAAGTAGTAGTATTTACCAAAGTAGGAGTTGTAGCTAGCCAGCTTTCACTTAAACAGACGTTGCAAAGTTGCAAACTATCGCCCAAACATTATGAGGTGCTATCGAGTTTGAGTTGTCGGTGATTTCGCATTTATGTGGCTTCACATTGGCATTACGAGTGCCATTTGATTCTTATCATACAAGTCAGGAACTTAAACCATACCATGTAGATATGTAAGTCGATTATAAAGCACACACTTCATATCAATACTCCTCCATTTCAGCTCATTCGCTTGAAGTATATATACATCTCAATATAAGCCCGACCTTCATCCTTGCAGGTTTTGTGAAGCAAGTGTTGAGTAGTATTTGAACCCCAAAAAGTAGGAAAGGCATCCTTGCAAATAAAGGCAAGACACAGCTAGAAAAGAACGTTGAAGCATGCGATTCATACCCGTGTCTTCTCTCTCTGCTAGCAAGACCCAGTTTCGATTAACCCCTTTCCGCCCAGAGTAGTTTCGCATTGGTCAATCAGCTCATATGTGAGTTGTTCTCCTTGTATAATGAATAAAAGGTTAGTATTCAGTTTGCTAGCAGTCCAAAAGGCATGTTGCTCAGCCCTTTCGTATTTGCACAAGCTAAACCCTGTCTACACTGTACTGGTGACGCGCCTATTAGGATACTTCCCAGGTATTCTGTATTCATCCATCCCGTATTGTTCTTTAATACCGCTAAGGCCCACATAACCTCTATTGTGGGGACATGATCCCCTAGGATTTGCGCTTGTGGCACGCGTAAATAAAAGCCTACATGAGAGGATAGTACCTCCTAACCCTTACTAGGTACTAAAGAAGTCTGACCAGCTAGAAAATGAAACTGTTGCAAGATGAACGCCACAAGTTCAATAGCCCTTTACGTGGCGAATGTATAAAACTGTGGGAGATTTGAGGTACTACCATCAACAACCTGGCGAACCACCTTCATCGTGATTGTCACCGACTCGTTGGCTTAAGTGGCAATTTCAAGACGAGTTTCTATTTGATTCTTAAATGCAGCGTATTTGGCATGTATCCGCGTAAATGAGGTTGGTAGGAGTGAATATGATTGGCCACGGTGTACTGTCCTTAGATAGAAATATCTAATTTTGACTGTCGCTTTTTCAAAGTCACGGTAGCTTTCCCATTATGGCGCCAATTTTTCAAAGGTCACACTTGGAAACATTAATAAAAACGTCTGCGATCACTTCCGAAACCTATGGGGACCAAAGACGAGTAAACAAGACAACTGTAATTGGGGATATCTAAATGCAATAAATCAAACCAGACGCTCCTGCGAGCACAATACTGATACAATGACTAAGGAAAAGCCAGCTGGGAACTTATGCGAATTCTCGATCTGGGAGCGCAATTGGCGCTACTAGAGTCCATGTGTAAATCGCGTAGCAGAGCCAAGAGCTGACTATTTTAACCCAACTAGCCCAATAAGTCCGTCCTACCGGTTCAAAGTCCTGGTATGGTTCGCCAGTTGAGTCGGCCTCAAACTTCTGTGTAAGCAGTGTCGCAACCCAGGCTGTTGCCAAAAAGAAAATAAGGTGAAACAACGCGTAGTTGTATTGTGTGGATGTTCTCTCATCATCCTTGGAGGTATTTCCGCTGTCGCTTTCATCGTCGTCGTCCAAGAGGGCGTCTGCTGGAAGACTGCCTTCCTCCACGGCTTGTCGAAGAGCTGCGGCGCGCATTTCACGACGGCTATCTGGCTGCTGGGTGACGAGATCGTGGTCATTTTCTTCATCAAGCCTAATGTGTTTGTTCTTTCCTCCAAGAGCAACGCCTTGTGTGGCAGCCCTAGTGGTGGTATATGCGACAGTAAGCATAGTGACAATAGCACCAATTATGACCGAGGTAGTGCGAGTACCTTGAGCTCGGATCAGAGGATTGCAATGATTGTCATCGGGCTCCATAGAAACGGCCGACATCGTGAGATATGTACAGTATACCGCTACCATAGCCGATTGTGCAAGGCCTGCTCTAGGGTTGTATTCCTGGATTGCTGGATGTACCGAAATTCCAGAGATGATGAAGAGGAAGATCAAGTTGAGAGTAATGGCAGTCTGGTTCATAGTACATCCGCTTGACGCAAAGAAAATATACTGGACGATAGTCATTGCTAACGAAGCCGCATACATGCCAAGTGTAGATCCAATCAAGACCCCTCTCCAAGCTGACGAGTCATAAGTCTCAATTTGCAAAATGCAGTATTCGGCCCATGTATGTGCGAGGTCGACCAGCAGAATCAGTCCAAGGAGAAGGAAAAGAGTAGCACCAGTGAAAGAGATGTAGTTTCCCCAGAACATGAAGAATGCATCTGGAATGAGGAAGGAAACGACCACCAAAGCCAACCATGCGATGATCTTAGGACCCCAAAAGCCATTTTGAATTGCGGCTCGAGGGTTCTTGGAGGAATTGACACCGAGTAATAGCAGGCCCATAATGATGTGGAAGACCCCAAGCGCAAAGTTGATTCGATGAACAGCAACCCATCCATAGCATTCTCCTTCAGGGCACGTAATGGTCATATAGTCAAGCGTGAGATGTTGCAGCTTATTTATTGCCCAGGGCGTAAGCATAATCCAGGATAGGATCGAGTTTACTAGGAGAATAAGGGCATATGCGATACGAGTAGCAACACTGGAGATGCGTTAGCAGGATATAAGTTGATGGGGAGCTCAATCTTACCTGTTGCCACATTTACCACATGCACTACATACTGCTGAGCAAGTTGCTGCACCACAGCAACTGGCACCAAAAGTTATCAACTGCAAATGGTCAGTAAGTTGGGTGTATCTGGAGGACTTATGACGTACTGTCCCCATGCTGGGGAGGGCCAGCAGAGGCAGAGAAAGTAACGCGCCCATCTCCGGTCGTCACAGCAATAGTGCTAAAGCGTGGTAATGGTGGGATAATACGCGGCAACGCTTCTTAAGTGCGGTACTGCAAGGTAGGTAGGTAGGTAGGTAGGTGGTCGTTGAAGATGTTTCAGTGATACATGTGCAGCGTGCAGCCTGGATCAAAGACATCGGGGACAAGAGGTTGACTCTTGGCAGCGGCTCTGCAGTCGAGCCGGGAAGGTTTACGTTTAAGGCGCTACTTGCCGATGATTTCCAAACGCCTGTCCCGACTCCCGAGAAACCCGCTGAGCCCGCCCGAGCCCCATCACCCCTGAAGTACTTACTGTACAGTACAGTTCCGAGGTTCTGAGGCAACTGGCGACAGGGTGACAGTGTGACACGGTGACCCGCGACAGCTGAGCTTATCAGCCCGGCCCCTGGCCCCATCGACAACCTCCCACCTTTCACCCATTACTTACGTTTTACCATACACACTACTCCATACTTAATCTATGGCTATCCCATGATGGTCACAATCACTTGATAGCTGAGCTTGAGCTCCCTCCAAGAAACACCCCGTTATACCATATATAATGATTAAGTAGAAGCCTGCACTTACGCTTATACACAGTACCGTTCCCAGTCTCCAATCCTAGCTGCACCAATATCATCATGCCAGACTCTCACCATGTCGCGCGCATCATTTCGAGTGTTGCTGCTACAACCATATCCTTAGCATGCGGGACCAACGTACCAATCCTTCGTGTCCTTCTTAGGTTCGCTACTGACCAACACAGTATGTTTACTCGGCCTGGGGGCCTCAGTTTGCGGAAAGGTTGCATCTTTCATCTACAGAGCAGAACTTGATAGTATGCAAGATCGGAACCCATCCTGTGTGCAGAATTGACCATTTGTTGTAGGGCACATTCGGTAACTTGGGCATGTACTTGATGGGCATACCTGTTGGAATACTAGTTGATAAGAAAGGTCCTCGGCCTGCTGTGATACTTGGGGGGCTACTGTTAGGTGCTGGATACTTTCCTCTACATCAGGCATATGACAAGGGTTTCTCATCGGTCCCGCTGCTGTGCTTATTGTCATTCTTTACTGGATTTGGAGGATGTGCTGCTTTTGCTGCCTCGATCAAGGTATCGGCGTTGAATTGGCCTCACCATCGAGGCACTGCGACCGCCTTTCCACTTGCTGCATTTGGACTGAGCGCTTTCTTCTTCTCTATGTTTGCACAATTTGTATTCCCAGGAAGCACCGGACACTTCTTGTTGTTGCTCTCATGCGGAACGTTCGGGTTAATATTCCTGTCCTTCTTCTTCCTACGTGTGATACCTCACACTACCGAATACTCAGTGGTAGCAACCAAGGATTCCTCGAATCGTTTACGCAGAACAAAATCGGAGGATAGCAAACACCGTACACGACAGGCGCTTCTTGAACCAGGTAGGTCTAACACTTCCGGAGTAACCCAGACGGACGAAGGAGATTCTCGGAATTACCGAGGCGTAGACGTCGAGGCCCCGGAGGATACCTTGTCCGACACCTCCTCTCTACTATCAAGCCCCAATTCCTCGGCCCCTGGAGATGTGCCTATAGAACCCATTGTTAAGGATCACGCTCATCGTGTAGATATTAGAGGCTGGAAAATGCTCCCCTTGCTCGAATTTTGGCTACTATTCTGCACAATGGGAATATTAACCGGAGTTGGATTGATGACAATCAAGTAAGTTTCAGTCCGCTTTCCAAAAACATCCAGTGTACTGGTCTAATGCTCCATACAGTAACATTGGGAATGACTGTAAGGCATTATGGCGACACTCTGCCGACTCAGTAGACGAGGACTTTATAATGAAGCGTCAAGCAATGCATGTATCGATAATCTCTGTTTGCAGTTTCTGTGGACGAATGTTGAGCGGCAAGTTTCCTCTTACACCTTCCCCTGTCAATACTAACATAGCCTTGAAGGTATTGGATCTGACTTCCTTGTCAAAGTCCTCAAGTCATCTCGACTCTGGTGTTTGACAGCAGCCGCATCAGTACTACTTGCCGCTCAAGTATTTGCCCTCAATATTCAGAATCCCAATTACCTCGGTTTCGTATCTGTATTTACTGGACTAGCATACGGTTTCCTTTTCGGCTGCTTTCCTTCCATCGTTGCTGAAGCCTTTGGCATCCACGGTCTCAGCACAAACTGGGGAGTTATAACGCTATCGCCTGTCATCAGCGGTAACGTCTTCAACATATTCTATGGACGAATCTTCGACAGCCACTCGATCATAAATGGACCGCATAGAGAATGTACAGAGGGTCTAGAATGCTATCGAAGTGCCTATATGGTTACAGTATGTGCCTGTATAGTTGGCCTGGTTTTGAATCTATGGAGTATCCACTATATCCATGCACTACGAGCAAAAGAAGAAATATTACGCGAGTCAATGGAGAGAGAGGCTTGATCTAAAGGCAGGATTCTTACGAGGGAAAATTTGTGATTGCTCCGGAATCTTGACAGGAGTTTGTTTGCCTTGAAGTTAGTTATATAGACGACATAAATTAGACGGCAATACATGCCAGACTATTCGGGAGTATCTAGATAAAATGACATGAAGAAATCTCAATCTGATCATTGACATCATAGCCTCGATTATTTCGAGTTTAGTGATGTAGCTTTGGCGACGAGGGCATTGTTTTAGACTTGCGAGATTCGCAACACCTCAGTATGTTACGGCGTGGAAGACAACTCCACTTTGGCTTTTAAAGCAATGGTTCAAAAATATCCTAAAAGGCTAGGTGCAGAGAGAGTGCAAAGCATATATAGTACCGATGCTTGATCTAACTACACTAATTATATCCCATGGGTATAAACGCAACATTATCACCTGCCAGCTTATGACCAATACAAATACACCCCCTCTTCCATTTAATTAAGTACTATATACAAAAACATCTAAGCGGTCCATTAAAACGCAACCCCAACACTATTCCTTCCCGGCGGGTGCACCGTCATCGGCTCCAACCTCCAATTCTCCTCCTTCTCTCCAAACGTCCTCAACCTCGTTAACTCCAAGCTCTTCTCTTGTCTACTCCCCTCCGAGTCCATTGAGAATGTACGTACCACCACATCCCGCTTATCAAATCTTCCTGGAGTAGACTGTGGACTCCATGTCGTGGGAATCGTTGGGGCATCTAGTTCGCTTTCCATGGTGCTGACTGTGCTAACAGAGACGGTACTGACGGTGTTTTGGAGCTTAACGCATTGGTAGAAACCATCACGTGGTGTGATGGGCTTGGGGCTGTTGGTTATAGAATCAAGGGATGTGTTACGGGAATGGGCATCGGGGAACAACCAATTAGATACGCGGGAGAAGGACTTCTTCTTTCGTAGTGGTGGCTGTGAGAGAACCATTGGAAGAGGTGGAGGCGGTGGAAGCTCTCTTCTCGATATGTGAGACGGCTGGGGCTTGCTGAATGCAGCAGATGCCTCGGTAAACGACTTGTGGCGAGTGGGAATATGGACTGCTTTTGAAGGGGCGGTTTTGGGACGTTGGTCCGCGAGTGGCAGAATTGCTCGTTGAGCGAATGTGGGAAGTATGGCTGGCATCGGTTCTTTGATATATGTTAGATGAATAGGATGGATGATGGAAAGGAGGACAAACCTTGAGATTCCTCATATATACTCGTAATACTGGCCGGTCGATCTGCTGTTGTTGCTCGGCTGACAGGACGACTGTTGAAGTAGATACTTTGTCTTTCTTCGATAACCTCATCTATATCTTTCAATCGTTGCTCTAACTCGTACTTTTCGTGAAGCGCTGACTTCACCCTTTCATAAGCAGGCGGTGCAGTCAGTGCCCGTAAACGAGCCGGCAACGGTGCTTTAGGGAGTTCAGATTCCAACGCAGCGAGTAGCTCTTGCGCAGTAAGTGATTCTGGCCTAGGTTTGAAATGAGCAGTCCATTCCGAAGAAGTCTGAGAACTTGTTCGAAGTGGTTTCCTGGGAATGCGGAATGATAATGAAGATCCGCTCCTCGAATGTGTGGGTGCGTAGTCAGAGCCATCAGCGTCTTCATTTGCGAGTGACAGGTCTTCCGGGTTAAATAAGAAGGGGAGAATCGGGGACAGCTGATTACCACCAGGAAGGTAAATGCTCAATTCTAAAGGTCTGAACGTAGGGCCTCTCCTAGGTAATTCATTCTCAACATGACGGAAATCTTGAGGAGCACCAATAGATATCTTGCGAGGCGGCCTGCCGCTATGAAACCCATTGTAGGCATTAACACGTCTTCTCACAGAGAAGCTTCCACGGCTAGATGCGCGGGATGCAAAGCCTTTGCTTCTCGTGGTCCATTCTTGGCTTCTCGAGACAGGTCTCTGTTGGAAATCTGGGAAGGTGGGCGGAGGAACTAGACGTGGTTGGCCATATTCAATCGTCATGCATTTTTCAGCTTGGGGTATGTTAGACTCGAAAATATTCTCTTGAGAATGAACCATTCTTACCACGTAATGGCTCGTGATTCCGCGAAACACCGCAACAACTTGCTACCGAAGATCCAAGCCATGACCTGAGAGCATCATCAAGATACTCACTCAAGACCTTCATAGCAACGACTTCATTCTGGGTCACTCGACAGCACATCAAAAGGGAATGAAAGGAAGATAAAAGATACAGATCATTTACAATAAGGAGCAGAAAACTGCGAGGGAAAAGGCAACCATCGTACTTAACTTTTGATTCGTCCTCAATCCGAATTAGAGGGTTGCAGGTCACTCGATGCGCCGGATAGGAACTATTGAATTGCCAATCAACATGACCGGAGACCAGAAGGTTGTCACTGGACAGCGGGTAGATTCTTGATTGAAAGGTCCAAAGTTGTTGTCGAAGATTCTTGGCAGCTTGAAAATGTGCATGGCTAATGTACAATGATTGGGTGGTGCTGGCCACACCCAGCGGCTACAACAAAACAAAACTCACATTGGCTAGGCCTCCAAACCCATGAAGCTCCAATCAATGAGTTGCCGCCAATGGTACCTCAAAACAGCCAATTCAACCGAAATCCTGAAGCATTCGCGAGTGCACATCAAGAGAAACACAAATAGCTCCGAATCTAAACGCGGGGATGGAGAAAGATCGGTGTGCCTAGTTCGAGCTTTCCTAACGAAAGCTTTATTGAATGAGAACTACGACAATTGAAAGGGCCTCAGGAACTACTCAGAAGGCAGATCGTAGCGTCAGGTTCAGTCTAAGGGTCAAATGAGGCAATAGTGAAACAAGTGAATTGATTTTCAAAAGTAGGAATACACACAAACTTTCAAGAAATGCCCTGAAAACTTGGAAATCGTGTTCATACATGCGCTGTGGCTGCGCTTCCCGAGATAGAACCTCCATATAAACCCCATTACGCCTCTCCAGTTATTACCCAAGGCCAATCTCAAAGATTGTAGCTCTTAATCTGACTGTCTCCAGCACTCAGTGGCGCAACAATTCCAGCTGCTGGTCCTGCTCCCCCAAAGGTCATGATTTCGCTTCCAGTCATGACCTCCTGGGCCATCTTGATGCCTTGCTCGCCACCTGTGATCGCTGCTGTCTTTAAACCCTCCTGTACATCCTTCACACGCTTCTTGAACGAGAGTCGATCGAGAAACAATTGCTGGCGGCCCCTCTCCAGCTCTCGACGCTCAGCCTGCAAAATCTCCTCCATCTCGTTAAATTGCTTGAGCTTGAGCTCAAACTTTGATAGAGTAACATTGACGGCGGTTGATACCAAGCGCGTCATTTCTCGCTCTTCATGAGAAGCCAACCCACCTGCTCGAGCTGCAATTGTTGCCAGAGGGATTGTGGCTAGCGCGCTTGTTGTAGAATGTGTGGTTGTAGTTGTCGTAGTCGTGGTTTCATGATGGATGTCAATATCCATAGAGTCACTCTGTTCCTCCTTCTCCTTGCCTTTAGGTGACGATTTTGGCTGTTCCAGTTGATCTCTTAAGCTTTGCTTCAAGACATCTACTGCTTTGTTTGCCGCAGCAGCTGTGACGTTGGGCTCCGTCAAGCCAGCAAGAAATCCGATGACAGACATTACCGGGTTATCAACTTGGCTGAAAGGGAGCAATCCAGATTGAGGGCCAAGCATGCTAATTCCTGTGTTTCGGTTGACTTGCTCCGCATCAATATACTTGTCATCAATCTCCAGTTGCAAAAACTTGATGATGCATTCCGCCTTGGTTCGCGTCTGGACATGATCGGCAATCTCGTCCCAATCCTCATCATAACGCTCCATTGCCTCCAAAAGTCGAAGCACCTCTCCGTCACTCCAGGGTGCATCACGGTCCGATATTGTGGAATATGTAGGGTTCTCAACTTTAATATACTGCGTTTGTTGATGGTTGGACGGCATACGTGTATCAGTAAAGCAATTCGGGCATAGATCATACTTGGTTTTGTTGCCTGTAGAGTTGACTTGATCCATGTGTGAATTATGGTAGTGCACGCGTGTGCAGTCGATTCCACATGAAAAGCAATTGATCTTTGAAATAGCTGGCTTGACCACATCCTCGATGGCCTTTAATGCCCCATTTGGTGTACCATTGGTGGTAGATGCATCGCCATTAGCTTCCTTATCGGCAGACTTATTGAGCTTAGATTCTCGAGCAGTCGCCTCATAGATATTGCGTCCAATTTCCAGGTTCAAATCGGCTTTGGTAGTAGATCCTGCTGTAGCCTTGGCATCGGTATCAGTACTTTTCTTCCCTTCGATAACCAAAGGATCTGCGGATGGTTGCCAAGGTTGGAGACCCCTGGGTGTATCACAGATAACTTTGAAGTGCCCCGTGAACGGTGCGCTGACAGCAGATGGTCGTTGATCGGCATCGACCTTTAGTGAGCTAGTCAGTTTGTGTCCGGCTAAACAGTTGATGTGTACTAACCTGGTAATTAATGAGACCCCATTGTTCAAGGAAAGCGTGGACACGCATAATAGCGCATACATCTCCAGCCAAATTCCGACGGCATGCAGTAACGGTCAAATATTCGATAGGATTGAGACGGTACGTATTGATCATAAAGTCTCGATAATCTTTATAAATAGCAGGAGTCTTGCTTCGATTTCGGTTATTGAAGAACTCTGGGAGCGATTTTTGTTCAGTCTTATGGATCTTGTGCATGTCAAACCAGGTACTGTAGCTCGGGAGAATGATAGAATGTGTCTGGGAGATGAGGTGTTCTCGGGCAGAATTCTCGATGGAAGCTTTTGTCTTTTCCAATTGACCTTCGCTTATTCCATTCTCTAAGGCCTCTCCATCGGGTCCTTGGCCATCCTTTACCTCATCTGCAACATCCGCCATCTCCTCATCTTTCACTTCCGATGCTTCAGGCAAAGGGGCATTTGGCGCATCGAGAGGATTGTCAGATATGGGGGCGACAGCCTTTTTTGATGGCGAACTCGTGCCAGCTATATCAGAGCCTTAATAAGATTAGCGATGCCTGCAAATATATTTAAATAGATGCGAATACCCTCAAGTGCTTCATCCCCTCCCTGGCCAGAGGCTACAGGAGAGGCTTCGGCTTCCAGAGGAGGTTGGGCAAGAATAGGGTTACTACCTGGAGTAGCGCCAGCGGCAGGAGAACCAAAGGTAACGGAATCGTCGTCCATGGTATAGAGTCTGGTGGAATTTGGCAATTTCAATTGTCGCAAACTTGTCCTGGTTCAGCTCTCCTTGATCTCAAAATTGATGCGCTGGAGTTCTAGTCAAGTAAAACGATATCTCTGGAAAGTGGCGCGCCGAACGTGTCAAATTTATCGTACAACTCAGCCGATATTTGCCCCTTTATTGGCAGCGTTGATGGGTTGGCGAATGAATTAGCACTTTTAGGATTGGGGGATTCAGAAGTCGCGATTGTTTTTGAGGTTGGCGACGTGAAAGATAGAAAATATTGCCTGAGGCAATAATGTAAACGTAAGCAGATATCACCAATCAGAATTGGGCAACTTCAATTTTCATGATACATAAAGATTTTTAGTAATTCTAACATAATTATCTAGTTTCCAAAAGGCTATCAGTGCCTAGGTAATTTTGATTCAAATATTTACTGGCATTCAGTTGGTAGTTCCTAGTAAGTTACTATAGTTTGCTCGGGTAGATATGAGCTAGGTTAAGCCGTACCTCGGGTACCCAGGTTCAATGCCGCTTCGCACTGTTAATGTTGCTTCATACTCTTCTACATACATACTCAAGATGCTTTCCAAGGCAGGCCATTCCATGCTGCGCCAGACACGCTCTCAGCTGCGATCAAAGACAGGTCCCACCCACATTGCTTCTCTCACAGCGCTTTCCCGACTATTATCATCACTTGCTGTGCTTGAACAGAAAGATGGCAAACTCAATGCTGGCTCACTAGGCACAATCACTGCCGCGCAGAAGTTGGGAGGTCCGATAACTGCTTTTATAGCAGGAGGGAATATCAAAGGGGCAGCAGAAGAAGCAGCTAAAGTTGCGGGAGTTGAGAAGATCATTTCGGTGGATAACACAGCATATGATAAGGTATGCCTACATATATCACTGAAACTGTTATCTTCGGATTCCTAACAGGGCTTAGGGATTGCCTGAAAACTATGCCCCGCTGCTTGTAGAAAACATCAAAAAGGGAGGGTTCACACATATCATAGCCGGGCACACAGCTTTCGGCAAGAACCTTATGCCAAGAGTAGCAGCTTTACTAGATGTTCAACAGATCTCAGATATTACAGCAATTAAGGATGAAAAGACGTTTGTCAGGCCAATCTATGCTGGCAATGCTATTGCTACCGTCGAATCGACAGACGATATCAAGGTTATCACAATCAGAGGAACAGCATTTGCCCCCGCGACTAGTGAGGGAGGTTCTGCATCAATCGAGGATGGAGTTGATTCTAAGACTGAAAGCTCAACAGAGTGGGTCTCAGAAGATTTGGCTAAGTCTGATAGACCAGATTTGGCTACTGCTGGAAAAGTGGTTTCTGGTGGCCGGGGACTGAAGTCTAAGGAGGAATTCGACCGCGTTATGCTACCGCTTGCAGATGCACTGGGAGCCGCTGTGGGAGCTTCTCGGGCTGCCGTCGATAGTGGATATGCTGATAATAGCTTACAAGTTGGCCAAACAGGAAAGGTGGTGGCGCCACAGTTATACCTTTGTGCTGGTATTTCTGGTGCTATTCAACACTTGGCAGGCATGAAAGACAGTAAGGTTATTGCCGCCATTAACAAGGATCCCGATGCACCGATATTCCAGGTAGCGGATGTTGGTCTTGTGGGAGATTTATTTGAGAAAGTACCAGAGCTTACAGAGAAGCTCAAAGCATAATGTACATGTAGATTACACAATGAAATCATGTTGAAAATTCAGTCAAGGACGGCTAACATGTCTGCGATATTGGTGAGCTTTTCTCGTTCTTTCCCCTTTGATCGGCCAACACTCTTCTCAACGCAGTCAATTTTTTCCCAATCCTCCCAGCTCACTCGTCTACACCCATTTCTCTTCGCTTCATCTTTTATACCTTCCCATCCCAGGCGATATCCCATGCCTAAACTTGTTCCAGAGTTCGGAAAAGAGACGAAGTTCTTGGACCAATCTTCTGCAACTGCATCAGCTGTCGAGAAAGCATCTTGCATTGTGCTTGCAATGACTCCCGTTGGTCCTCTTTTAACCCAGCCTGCACAATACAATCTCGGAAAATCTACTATAACCTCTTCTGACGGGTCAAGCCAGCCTTTCACCCGCCCATACCCATCATTTGGTATAATTCCGAGTTGATGGTTGAAAGGCACCCTCATATCCCAGTTTGGTGAGCCAGGTAGAGGCTCGGACTTGTATCCAATTGACCGGAATGCCAGTGAAGATGGAAGGTTAATAACCTCGCCGGTTCCAGATGCCTTTGCATTAGGATCAAAAACGTCTGGGTCCAGGTGAGTCCTTTCAAAAGATACACTACCTAGTTGATTTTTCGATGACTCACTCGCTTTAAACTCTTTTGGAGACAGACAATAGTCCAGTGACCACGACTTGTCGGCTGATGAGACGGAAAGACTTGAGCCCTTTTTCAAAACTTCCATAATTCGTCTGGGTGCTCTCGGTAACGTTTTGATATCTTCGGGTATCAGAGTTTCATCAATAGGATGGAACGCCACAGACGGCAATTTGATGAGTTCCCTGATCTCTTTGATAGTATAAGCGGCCTAGAGAGGGAAATCAGCACCAGGGTGGGTTCGTCACATTTAATCTACGCACTTGCAGTGGCCCTCTCCGTCCAACAACCCTTACTCTCTTCACCCTGCTTTTTTGTAAAACCTCAATTGCATGTTCTGTGATATCTGTAGATCGTAAAACAGAAGTTTCTTGTAAAAGAATCCTAGCAACGTCAAGAGCAACATTTCCTTGCCCGATAATAGTCGCTTCTTCTCCCTGGCTCAGGTCTGGGTCCAAATGTGCATATTCAGGAAGACCATTGTACCATCCCACAAATGCACGAGCTGAATATATTCCTTTAAGTGTATCCTCACCTGGCACTCCCAATTTTCGATCTTTTGAGGCTCCATATGCAAGCAATATCGCATCATAATGAGGTAAAAGAGTCTCTAATGGCAATTGTCCCGGAAGATTACCAATTGTAATGTTGCCTATGAAATTGAAGTTCTGCGACTTTGCAACTTCTTCAAATTTATCCTGGCAATTCTGAACCAGAAGTTAGCTGAACCGTTTATCCATATTGCCTCATTGCAGACTAACTTTGACCTCTGGGTGGTCGGGTGCAACGCCAAAACGCACAAGACCATACGGTACAGGCAACTGTTCATACATATCGACTTTCGCGTTTTCTATCTTCGACATCACTCTGTATGCAGTATAAAACCCAGCTGGGCCAGAGCCGATAACCGCCATTCGGAAAGGTCGTGCATGGTGGCTTTGAGGTGTGACCGTATAACTCCGTGACGATGGCAACCGTATTATTCGAGGTCTAAACCTCTGCGCGATAGAAGTTGAGCATCTTGCACAAATCCATGGACATGCTATGGGGTTCATAGTCGTTTCCAAAAACCTGTACAATATTCTTGAACGTAGGAGCTATGAGCTACTACTCTAGTTTGCCACAAAATGATAACAATCTGGATTCTATAATGATCTATTTACCCCTGGAGAAGATTTGGTTATAGGGAATAGTTAAATATTGTAGGGAGTAGTATGACTCCGTAAGTGGACAAAGTTTCCGGTGCTCAGCCTTGTTGAACCGTCATAGGAATTATCTCGGCTATCCGGTTAGCTCGTGTCAATAACCGATCTCCCGGGCAACCCAGTCGCAAGGCTGAACACAGGGGTAAACATTTGAAGACCATCCTAGTTCAGATTTCGCAACCTCACATTCCTTCGCATCTCCATCTCCATTCCGCACCCCCCGCCTCATCATAATGGGATCCCAGCCTCCATTCCTCTACAATGCGGTCAAGTCAGAGACTTCTCGAAACCCATATAACAGTTTCGATCCAAAGGCTGTATCTCGAGCAAGTCTCACACCAAAAGCCCCGCGTCCGAAGCAAGATGGGCCATTGATTTCTTTCAACCAACATCCTGAGTACGTCGCATTGTGTAACTGCCCATCAATTTTCAATAAACTAATCTTGTCACTGTAGTTCCTACCTTGTTCTTCCCAATGGCCGGAATGGGGTAAAGCCTATGAACACTTCAGTAAAATCATGGATCAAATGGGCAAGAATTGTCCAATTAGCCTTGCGGTGCATAGAATTGTTAGCCTCGGTTGGGTTACTTGTCATGATGATTTTGATTAGAGATGTGGATGAAGTGACTGGATGGATTGTTCGAGTTGTTCCCGGTGTTGCAACTCTTCATACAGTCTATGGGTTATATCACCTCAGCAGGAAAGCTTCCGGAAGAACGCCAGCATCTTCTGCATCATATATGTTGTTCGCGGCCTTTTTCGACGCATCAATAGTACCATTTTATGCTTTTAGTGCTTTGGTGGCAAAGACAAAACAATCTGCATGGACGAACATCGTTGACCAAGCTCAAATGGAGAACTTCGCCAAAGTGGTTTTCTACTTAGCAACTGCTGGTGGTGGTATGTATGTGGCATCTTTGATTCTCTCTTTGTATCTAGCAATTGTGTTCCGCAAGATAGTGAGGCTCCCTCCGGATATGAACCCTCTTGAGGATCATTTGACTTCTCGCCATAAACGGAATAAGTCAGCCATGTCAAATTCTACCGATGCGACAGAAAAGCGACTATCAATGCCGTTGGAGAGCAAACGCAGCTCAGGAGCACCCTATGAGGATCTTTCAAGGCCCCCCAGTATTCCTTTTTTTCATACTAGATCTGGATCCTCCGACTCACTCACAGCCTACAAGTTAACCCCACCACCATCAAGAGACTCTCGTCTAGAACTGCCAAGCAGGCAGTACCAAATTCCACCATCACCTCGTTCGTCTGTTGGATCAGATATGAAGCGCGCATCATACTATGGACCATCTACTCCACCAAAACGCGGTTCTTATTCAGGACTTCCACTTTCGGACACTGCGTCTCAGCGCCAATCCCGTCAAACCGCACCACGCAACAAAAACACGGAAACATGGTATACCAGAGATTCTCTTCCAAAACGAGATTCGTTACCAAAACAAGACTCACTTCCAAGTGATCGTAGTGCTTCCACTTCCCCTCAGAAAGGCTACCAACCTGTTCACCGGCGCCAAAATTCCTGGGAAGATACAAGTCTACCAAATCCGCTTGAGGCGAATCCTCCAACCCCACGGCACAGTTACTGCCTTAGCCGTGGTTCAGCTCTATCGGAGAGTAGTCATAACCGCGACAGCAGCGATATTGCCGATTCGTGTCTGATTAGAGACACTTCGCCGGTAAGAGAGGATTTCAGGGCTAAGTATTACGGTGACCTGAAGCCGGGCACACCACCAATCATGATCGGCAAGAACAGGCAAGTTTCGTCTGGCACTGATTTCAAGAACCTTGGCGGCTATAAATTGGATAGGAGGGATGTGAGTGGAAAGGTAGCAGAGGAGGGAAGGGGCGGGGAAGAAAATGGATGGGGAGCACGGTTTCGTAGAGTCAGTGGCATCTGAAGGCGGCCTGCTTATGCTTGGAGACGGAGATTCTCGAATGTTTTCCCTTCTTGTGTCATATTCAGTGATACTTCCGGACGGCATCTCAATGAAGAGCTAGAAACTACAACTTCCCCGCTTAAGAAGAGGCTTCTCAAGGGGATGAAGTTTAATGTGTAAGGTCTTGGACACAATGGTAGGGGGCTGCTATTTGGAATTTATGGTACTCGACCTGGTTTTGGAGTTTATTGGGAACATGGACTACCATAGGAGTCATGGGTATCTTGGTTGTTTATACAAATGTTAACTGATATGATGCAATGTAAAAATTATGCCAAATAGGCCAAAATCCCGTTCCCAAAACGTAAAGTAATTCTGAGTCCCAAGTCAACTTTTGCCTCCTTCTACTTCTTCTGATTCTTCGCCTTCTTCAAGCTCTCCGTCGCTTTCCATGGCATCAGTCCTTCGATTCTGTCGGACATACGCAGTCCAGTTTGTAGGTAACCTTTCACTGTTGGGGGTGTCGTCCTCTCTCCATGCTACATCATCCCAGACGCCCAATCCGCACAAATGCCTCATTGTTGGTCGGCCATGGGGACAGTTCCACGGCTTATCGAGCTCTCCCAGATGCTGGACGACCTAAAGAAGTCAATATCGCACCCTGAAATATTCTTCGCCCACGAAAGCTACAGGATTGAGTTCTCTAGTTTCTTACCTTGCCCATTTGATTAAGAGTCAGAGTACGGCCAATCATAATACTGCTCCTGCAAGCTCTCATAGCAAACATCTTCCTAACCTTTGAAGGGCGAGGTATGGACCCAGTAGGATTTTCGACAAGCAGTGCTAGTAACTCTTCAAGATCTGCGATTGAGAATGTGGTCTCACGGCTAATAGGAAGGCTAACAAGCTGGCACCGCTGTCCAATTGGCATATCACCTGATTGATCGACCTTTATAACGAAACCATTCGCCTCAATGGCTGCGAGATTCTCCATCACAATTTCTTCTTCTATAGCTGTGAGATCCAAGGTCTTTGCCTGAACCAGTCTTTGCGATTGAACAAGGGTAGTAGACTGCAAGCGCTCAAAGTTGTACTTTTCATCCGAGGCATGTTGATCAATGATAAATAATTCGTCCCCTGTAGTGACTACTTCGTTTTTATCGGATTTTGCTGCACGAGAAGCAAGAATAAACCCGAGATTGAATTGGCCAATAACTTTCATCTTGGCAAAGTCATCCTTCGAAATCGTGAGGGAGAGCTTTTCTTCGGCAGATTTAGTTTCCAATGCATCATCATCCGGTAACGCGGATGCTAAATTACTGTATGCTTTCAAAGCTTCTTCCCTTATGTGAAGTTGGTGAAGTATGTGTAGAGAGCAAATGTCCACGGTTTTTTGAAGATTGAAGGTAGAATCTTTCTTTCTACCACCGCCTTTCAGAAGCGCCTTTGCTCGAAGAGTATTCTCCTCGGATGGTTGGATGGCAGCAATTTCTGCTGCCTTAATCATCTGTTGCACCTTTGCCTCCTCTCGTAATTTCTTCGTCTCTTCGTCAATGTATTCACCATCCGCATCGCCGTCCATATCTGGGACAAGAACAGACGAGTAAACCCCCTCCTCCATCGTCGTAGTTAATAAAGTCTCGGGGACTATATCTTCATCTGAATCATCACCATCAGTCCCTGAGATCTCCTCTGGCTGTTGAAGAGAATCAAAGTCCTCTTCAATATCTAAATCTTTGACTTCTCCATCACCTGATATAGTCTGCTGAGAACCCGGTGCTGCAAATCGCTGGCTTAGTCGACTTCCAAAAGAAGGCAATACATCACTGAGTATGTCTCCTTCTGTATACCGTGAGCTAGCTTCATAGTCTGTTCTCTGCTTTTTTGGATGTGGAGTCCCGACGGGGCTGATGACAGTATGGTCATCGCCAATAGTGATAGTGGCTACTTCTGGTGAGGCCCGTTGCAATTTAGCGCCGGAAAACGTGTTCAGAACAACAGAGGATGATTTAGCTGGTGAGAGAAGAACGGGAATTGGAGTTTCCAGCTCCTCGCCGCCAGGAACTCGCTCTGTGCTATGATTCTCTGTTCGCGGACTTGGTGATAGAGATGGCGCTAGAAGCTTCGTAGTATGACAATGGACAACTGAGCTATCAGGATCCTCAGGACTCGCCAGAATGTCTGGTTGCCTTGCCTCGGCTTGCAACTTTTCAATCAGCGTAACCTTGTCATTGAAGATAGTACCAGACACTCCATTATCAGCTTCATATGCTGCCTGACCGTCTGAATCTATTCGGCTCTCAGTCTTTCTACCGAGCCAGCTCGAGGGCAGATTATTAGCTCCAATATCAAGATCTGAAAATTCTCTATTCACCGCATTGGGCTTTACGGGCTCTGGAGGACTATGAGGATTATCTTGGGACGACCTTTGTGACCTTCGAACACCAACACTGTCTTTTTTTTTCGGTGATCTTTCATCATCACTATCCACCATGTTGCTGCTGGTGCGAGATTTTCTTTCCTCGACCTCCTCCATTCGAGATCTAGAGCCAAGCGGAGAATCTTCTTCAGGATTTGACTCTGTCGATATCTGTGAAGCTTTGGGAGTTATTGAGCGCTCTTGATTAATTGATAATTGCCTGTATGAAGGTTGTTTCAGAGTAGACAGCTGAGCAATAGGAACAGTATAGTCTTGAGACTCAAACAGTTCTATGAGAGCCACTTTCATATTTTCCAGCATACGTGACTGGTCATGTAGTAAGATGGTTCTCTTATCCGGACTAACATTCACATCATATAAGTGTGTATCCAGTTCAATGTTGGCAAATATGAAGGGCGACTGGGAGCCATTATAGGATTTGTAGACTTCGTTGAAGGCTTTCGCAACCTGTGGCAGTCCACAAGGTCTTGCGTTAACAAAAAACATTTGCCTGTCTGGCGTTTGCCGTCCTTCGCCAGAGGCTGGACGTGAGATGTGGCCAACAATATGAATATTTTTGTCTATTCCGTCTTCTTGAGTACTCCATTTTTGACCTGAACCACTTGTTGCCTCCAATTCTAAATTTAAATCAAGTGGTACTAACGCCGTAAGTGTCTTCGCACCAAAGACATTTATGATATTTTCGCGAGTTGTCTGGTTACCTTTAGTAGAGAAGAGAGATGTCTTCTTCCCTTTCGTGGCCTGCTGCGTAACAGAAAACTTTATGCCTGTTTGTATACAGGCATACTGGCCTAGAACACCCACCACTTTCCCCCATTCTCTTTTTATGTTTCGCTCTAGCTCTCGTCTCCTTACCGGAAGGTTATTAAAGAGATTCTCTACTACTACAGTAGTTCCCTTTTGTGCTGCTACAACGCCAGTGCCTTTTAGCTTGCCCGATACCTCAAAGTCGAGCCTGGTGCCTTTCGGAGCGTCCGCAGCCACGCATGTTATAATGGAGAATCTTGACAATGCGCAGAGGGATGATAATGCTTCGCCACGGAATCCAAAAGTCTGTAGGGTTGTGAGGTCTGAGTATGTTGAGAGCTTAGATGTATAGTGTTTGAGAGCAATGGTCTCGTAATTATTGGAGGATATTCCGTCGCCATTGTCCTGCACTTCGATTGAATCGAGCCCTTGATTCTTAAATCGCACATCTAATCCATGTCAGTTCTAGCCAAATTAGACTGTCACGGATCTACTACTCTACTACTCACCTATGCTCGTTGCACCAGCATCGAGACTATTTTCCACAAGCTCCTTAACCACGGAACATAGGTCGACAATCACCTGCCCAGACTGAATTTGATGGACCTAGAAAAGAGTAAGTATTCGTACATTGAGTTGATTCGAAGTGAACGTACTGCAGACCCTTCGATTTGTTTTATGGTGGCCATGGCATGGCATGATTGCTTGATCGGAGAGCGGGTGGGGTCCGTTAGCCAGGTGGACGCGATTCAATATAGCCAGTCGCGTACGTGTTACTCACCACTTACACATCCAGCCACCACTTTATGTAAACGAGCACAAATATATCAATACATTATCAACCCCCTCCAGCCGGTTATGATAATAAGAATATGATCAATTAACCAGAACTCTTGTAGCTGGCTAGATTCTGTCTGCGAGACGCAATCATTCCATCCCGCAATTGGGATAATGGCGTCCTCAAAAATAATGCTTCACTGCACTCATTTGCATTAAATCCAGATACTTCAATTTATAGCTTGCTAACTACTTAACCTTCTTTATGTATAATACGTGCTTTATACACAGTCCAAAATGATGTGGTATCTGGCTTTGCCCAGAATAGAGTTTGGTTATTTTATTTGCAACAATTTAATATAACTTCATAAGAGCAAGAAAGATACTTGCTAACAAGGCCTTTCCCTTATTATTTTCCTCCCATACACCAATCCAGACAACAATGCAAGCTTTCTGATTTCAGTATTAATGGAGTCATAGAAGAATTATATCCCCCTTCCTCCGTCAATCTCTAGACACGTTCCTGTGATGAACTTCGCTTCATCACTCGCCAAAAAGAGACAGTAATTGGCCACATCCGAAGCTTCTGTGAGGCGACCGAGGGGAACATTGGAAAGGAATTTTTTCATGTTTTCCTCGGTGTAAGGCACACCAGCAAATGTCTCAAACCTGTTCCCAATTAGCTCCTACAGTCATACACTTTTCACTTGTAATTTGAAAATGCTTACAATCCCGTGTTGCAGAGAAGAGGACAGACTGAATTGACTCTTATATTCTTGTCGCCATATTCTGCAGCTAGACCTTTAGTAGCATTTGCAACTGCAGCTTTACTAGCATTGTACCATACAAGACCAGGACGTGGGCGAGTAGCTCCGATAGATGCAACTGGTAAATGTGTTAGGATTTGTTTATCTCATCAGTGCCTTGGCAAATGTTGTCGTTTGCTTCACTGGTGTACTAACTATTGATCATAGAACCACCTTCGCGTTGGTTGATGAGTGCTGGAATAAAGTGTCTAGATGACTGGAATCTAGATTAAACCGGGCTTTCCATCAGGGCGAGGGTTGGTGCTTACATGAAATATGCTCCTGACATTGACATTAAACACCTTCTCAAACTCATCTTCAATAACCTCTAGGCTGGGCTACAGATTTCATTAGCCTTCTTTCTCCAGATGCTTGGAGTCAAGAAACATACTTTATTCTTATAACTCGTCCCAGCATTATTCACTAGAATATCCAATCTACCAAACTTGGCCAAGGTATTCTCGATTACAGCCTCCCAGTCCCCCTCTTTAGACACATCCATATTAATGAAATGCATGTTGCTAGTATGATAGGAGGCAACTCGCTGCCCTCCCACTGGATCGAAATCTGCAACGACAACTTTGCAACCTTCTTCAGCAAAGCGCTTGCAAATCGACTCTCCAAAGCCACTGCCGCCTCCAGTCACAATTGCAACTTTGTTATGGAGCCGTGTTCCGAGAACTTTGAGTTCTGCGGCCATTGTGTAGACTTCTGTTGAAATTGTAGGTTTAGATAATGGGCAAATGGAGAGGTCTGCTTAAAGATCTCTTGAATTCCTGCACGTTGCGTTACTCCGATACGCTTTTTGGAAAGTTGTTTCAAAGAGGCTTGAGTAACTTTTGTAAATTCGTCAACCTTAGTGAGCTGATGCTTTATAAAGGTGTTCCCACTGGATCATCCCATTTCGTTTGAGGGGTACTGTTCACGTGTTGTGGTACAGTGGGGGGAGGCTCTGAGAACCATTCCGGAGTTAATTTAAGTCAACATTTTATTCGGAAAATCAAAGATATAATTTGATACTAGAATCACCGCTCATGGAAAACTGAGCTCAATGAAGTTGGTAAATGTGGGCCATGTTCACCATATATGGCTTATCGGACTGATACACTTTAACATACCTTACTGCCTGTTCTGAATAAGCTATAGAGCGATAGCTAAATGGAAATTCATATTTCTATGCTCTCGAGAAAATTTATGTGAAGACATTCGTAGATAGCCATAGAACCAGTATGAGAAGGTTTCAGCGTAGTAGAAGTTTTTGAAGAGAGGTATTGCTAAAATAATAATGACAGGAAACCGGCTCCAAGTCCTTGATACTGCGACAGCCAAACTTGGTATGCATGTCTTCCAATGGTTCAGATTCTGTAATCTATCTAGATCATAAGGGAATGATCATGCACTTAGGACTGCGAGTAAAATGAGTAATCTGTGTAGTATACCCAAACATACAGAAATATCTCGAAAGAGTGCTGAGCTCAATCGTATGGTATACTGGCATATTGGACGCGGTCTTATATCCTAGATCCACAAAGTTACAGCCTTTAAAGGTAGGAAGGTGTTTTGACGCAAGATTTACAAGTCATCTCGAAATATCCTATGTATGTAAGAGTACAGTACTACTGTAACAGAGAGTGGCGCAGATAAGATGATAACATTAAGTATCTTGGCTCCTTGGTAAGAGAACTATCATGGATCCGCCAAGGATCGCCAACGAGCATGGTCATTGTGATGCCGTGCCTTTGTGCTCACTGTGAGTGATCAGAGAGCCTTGTCTCGTCTCATTCAACAACGAACATGCATGCTACTGAGTACGCAAAACGCCAAGTGATGTTAGTTCAGCCGTGTAGTAAGTACCCTGAGGTACCGTACAAGAAATTGCTCTCGAAACAGCACGATCTGGAAAAGAGAGGTGCACGGATGGGTAGCCATGGCATTTACACAACCATGGGATTTAAGGAATGGGGCGGGATGGGAAACGGACCAGCCTTTATGTAAAGCATCATATGATAACAAACGAGAAAACAGAAATCTTCGTTCTTCCCCCTACTGTACAGTACTCGCCATCTCAGATCCATATCAATCACTATACCCTAGCCTCCTGATCCTAGCCTTTAGCTTGACCTTTGTTGCACGCTTGTTGGCATCTGTTTGGCAAGCTTCGGGGGGCGCGCTAACTTGGGAATAATGAAATAAATATATATGGATATGGATATGCGGCCACAGACGAGATGTCGAAATACCACGGCCTTTCGGCCTCTTATCAATCATATCTGAAAGCCCAAAGCAGGGGGAGAGCAGCACTCCTGAGACTTTGCAGATGAGGTAGCTAGCCAGCCCTAGCTCGCCGCTCCCATCCAAGCCTCATCGCGCCTGTCAACCAAAAGTATAATAGTAATAAGGGTATAGGTATACACTATACACCAACCTCCTCCATTTTTTCATTTAGTAGAGATAGGCTAGACGCCCTTCCATCATCATACAACCAGCCGCAGTATTAGCCGGTGGTCTTTCGCAATTTCGTCCTTTCGCATACTTTCCAGTTTCCACCCGCTACTGCCGTAATTATTGAGGAAGCAATTCGGCACTATTATTATTGTTGTTCACACTACTGCTCGCCATCCTCTTTTTCGAAGTGTCACCCGAATCACATCGGCCGCCTCCTGGAGTAATAGTGGGTTTGGAAGATGAAAGGACGCGGCCAGGCGCCGACAAGCTCGTAGTCGGTAGTAGTAGTAGTAGTCGTAGTCGTGCCGGCCGGCGCACCTTGAATCCTGGACGCTGTACAGTCCACTGTAAGCTGTAATTACTGCCAAAACCGAGTATGAGAAAGTATTGACGTCCAGTCCATCGAATCATGAGGCTTCCCGCAGTTGCAGCCCATGTGCAGATTCCACGGAAATCCATTGCACAGTACATGATGTACAGAGTATGGGAGCATACTGGACGGTGAAGTCAATAAAAAGGTGGTTGTTCATGTACAGTATGTAATGTCCCTGTCCCTGTCACGTCACTGTCACCGTTACCGTCACTATTCTTCTTCTGTCTCTCCCCTGCATCTGCACTTCCAACGTGCATTTACTGTACAACGTAGCTTATGGAATCCACGCCTTGGTAAACACTGTTATAATATCCACAATGCGAATGGCCAGCATCGTCGAGGATCGGATGGGGGAATATGGCCAAATCATCTGTTGCTGGTTGAAAAAGCTGCTGGGCTTGTTGTTACTTCGTAGCTTCAAAGCAGGTCGGTCGCACTGCAGGCATCTACTCATCGTATACGTATGTACGAAAGTAAATCCGCAAAAATGCAGCAGCAGGGCAGGGCAGGGCAGGGCATGGCAGGCAAGCAGGCAGGGTGGTTGGTGGTGGGTTGCCTCTTCAACTCTCCTCTCTGTCACTACTCTCCCTTTGAAGATTGGTAGCGTGGTTTGGTGCTCGTGGTGACTGACATCTGTGGTGCATGTTTTGTTTGTTGGACTCACTGCCTTGGAGGCTTGGAGCAAATATAATGTGCTGTGCTGTGCTATGCTGTGTGCTGCTCAGATCGGACTCCGCTCGTTATTGTTTAGGTCAGGTCCATGGTTAGGTTTGTAGATATGCTAGATGTGCGATGTCTATGATCCGTCCCATGTAGACTTGTACATACAAGTACCCAGGAGCAATCCGCCGACCATCCCATCATCCCATACTATACTGTGAACCCCCCCCCCCTCCGCCCTCCTCCGTTCCCTCTTTCCCTCACCCTAAACACGAAATAACTGTCCCTCATCTCTCACTACAATTCGTTGTGTCCAAAAAATTAATTCCTAATAATTGTCTTCCCTCGTTTCAAAAAACACTGCAGATCCGTTGGCGCCCCTACTCTGTTTTTGTTGCGCCATCCGTTAGCTAAGCTGTGATTGGATTTCCGTTCCCGTACCGAAAGCATCGACTCCTGAGCCTCCTAAGCCCAACAACATCCACCACAATTGTACGGTCGCGACGGAGTAGGGAGTCGTGAAAGCCATTTAGATGCGGAGGAGACCATCTGGATCGGCCGCAGAGGACGAAGGTGAAGATTCAAGCGCAAATGTCGATAACATTCCCAGCTCTGAAGCAATAGAGGCACGCTCCCAGTCCGAAGAGAATAACAATGCCAATCCGATCCTGCACACGAAACCGCCGCTTTTGAACTCGGAAAAAGCCTCCCATGAGCTTGACAGGCGGAAAAGCACTGATCAGAGGCCGTCTACTGCCAGAAGTCGCCTCCCAAACAATATGAATTGGAAGTCGATAGAAACGAGAAATGGGCAAATAAACAAAGTTAGGGACGGAGAATCATCTGTGATCAGTGTACCTTCAAAAGAGGCTATCGCAGACGACAAGATGGTCGAATTTCGACAAATTGCTCGTCGTTCAAGGCCTCAAAGCCCATGGTCATGCTCACTCCTCACATTCGCTACAACAATAATATCATTACTCTCGTTAGGGGCAATAATACATTCGTTCACGACACGCCAATTAGATACCAAAGGATGCCGCATGTCTTTCATGAGGCCCTCTTTCGCTAAGCTCTCCGACTTCGATACAGAACATACTCGTTTTGCAAGCAAGTATTCAGTATACTTGTATAGAGAGGGTCAGGTTGATGAAGATACCAAGGTATGGATGGATCCAGTTTGAGGGAGCTATATATGCTGATCTACTTACTCTAGGTTAAAGGGGTTCCGGTGCTTTTTATACCTGGGAATGCTGGTAGCTATAAGCAGGTGCGCCCAATCGCAGCAGAGGCTGCTACGTATTTCCACGATGTCTTGCAACACGATCCTGCAGCAATATCGAGTGGTACCCGAAATCTCGATTTCTTCACGGTAGATTTCAATGAGGATATCACTGCTTTCCATGGACAGACTATGCTAGACCAAGCGGAATATTTGAACGAGGCAATTGCATACATACTGTCCCTCTACCATGACCCTCGCAGGTCAAATCGAGATCCCGATCTTCCAGATCCTACTTCTGTCATAATACTGGGACATTCAATGGGAGGCATAGTTGCGAGGACAATGCTAGTAATGCCCAATTACCAATCGAATTCTATAAACACAATTATCACCATGTCCGCACCACATGCACGACCGCCGGTCTCCTTCGATGCCGAAATTGTTAGGACATACAAGAAGATCAACGATTATTGGCGGCAGGCGTACTCACAAAAATGGGCAAATAACAATCCCCTCTGGCATGTTACTTTGATTTCCATTGCCGGTGGTGGACTAGATACTGTGGTTCCCTCAGATTACTCAAGCCTGGAGTCTCTTGTCCCTGATACCCATGGTTTTACTGTATTCACGTCATCGGTACCAGATGTATGGACAGGTATGGATCACCAGGCTATTCTGTGGTGTGATCAATTTCGTAAAGTTGTTGTACGATCCCTATACGATGTGATTGACGTCAATCGCCCGGCACAAACCAAACCTCGAGCAGAGAGGATGAGAGCTTTTAAGAAACGTTATTTGACAGGCATGGAAGCGGTTGCTGAGAAGACATTATCCCATAAAGAGCCAACCACGTTGCTGACATTAGAGGATAACTCAAATTCAATCATCGCCCAAGGAGCACGACTCACTCTTCGGAAGTTTGGACAATCTCATAAACCGCAGGCACATCTTCTACCTGTACCGCCTCAAGGCTCTCCTGGTGGGAAAAGGTTCACTCTTTTGACAGATCAAAAGCTGGACAATTCGGGCGACTCTGGAAAATTGGAGGTTCTTTTCTGCAGCGTGTTTCCCTTACACCCAGGGCAGTCGGCGACCTTATTCTCTATGAACATGGACCTTTCCGGAGATAGTTCTGGATCGACAAGATTAGCATGCAAAAATGCAGCTTCGGACGTCATAATGCTACCAGCATCTACTAGGACAACTAAAAGGCCATTTTGGTTGGACGAAGAACCCGTAATATCGCCATTTTCATACCTTCAATATGACCTTGAAGATATATCAGACCACCAATTCGTTGCAGTGGTTGATAAGGCTATTGATCCAACACCCGGTTGGGTCATCGCTGAGTTTAGCGATAATGTACACTCACATCGGGTTCGGTCTCTTGGCCTTCGCAGGCTACTGGCTTTTGGGATGAAGATCAAACTTCCCCCAATACGACCTCTTGTCACCGAGATTAAAATCCCAGCATTACACTCTAGCCTGTTGGCATATAATCTTGACATGGGAAATCAGGTCTGCGGTGAAGATTCAGAACTTTTTACTCCTCTTTTGCGACAGTATATCTCAGAACCGTACGAGTCAAAGTATTTCGTCAATCTCAAACAAGCCAATATCAACTTGCATGGGGTATCGCCATTTATGCCACCTGCTCTAAAGCACAAAGCTATACAGGATGGTTTAAGTCTCCAGTTCTGGACAGATCCTACCTGTAACTCAAGCATTAAGATTTCTTTGAAAATTGATATCCCGGGCAGCTTGGGAAAGCTTGTTATGAGGTACAGAACTGTATTTGCAGCTTTTCCATTGCTCATCGTAGCTTTGGTACTGAGGAAACAATTTCGTGCATACGATGAAACGGGAATTTTCATGACATTCTCCGAGAGTCTAGATTTGTGCCTTCGGCAATCCTTACCTCTAGTTCTTCTAGCACTCACGTTCTTGTCAGTCTCTTTGGCTCAAGCAAGCACACAACCTCCGCAAACAAGGTCAACTGGACTATGGGGTTGGGGAGGCAATGCTACAGAGTCACAGGTGGACTTCACTAGGAATGATCTATTGGTAGGCTCACAGGATCCATTCTTTTGGTTCATGGTTCCCCTCATAGGACTCGTTTGTGTTGGAATTTGCGTGATGCTTAACTACGCAACGCTTGCTATGACCCATTCATTCAGTATCATATACGGATGGATGACTGTCAAGCCAGCATGGTTGAGGAATAGTGATAGGAGAAGGGCTGTCTCTCCAGCATTTTATCCTTCAACTCCTCGGCGTCGACTTTTGACCACAGCAGTGCTACTTTTCCTGGTATCAACTGTCATACCATACCAGTTCGCGTATCTCGTTGCATGCTTGGTTCAGATAGCAACCTGTGCTCGCGCCTTACGGCTTGCTGGGGAAGCACGATCCAGCACAAATCTTAACTTCTCCAACTATGCTCATTCGATTTTAATACTCATGTTATGGATCCTCCCAATCAATCTACCAATATTAGTTGTATGGGTACATAACCTAGCCGTTCATTGGCTCACGCCGTTCTCTTCCCACCACAACGTTCTTTCTATCATGCCATTTGTCCTTCTTGTTGAGACTTTGACTAGCGGCATGATGGTACCACGCGTAACATCTCGCCTCCGCCACCTCACAAGCATATTCTTCTTCTGTATAGCTATATATGCCGCAGTATATGGAGTTACATACGCCTATATGCTGCATTACCTCGTCAACTTCGTCGCAGCATGGCTTGTAGCGATCCATTCATCATCGTCAGCCTGGACCTTTGCAGGATTTAGCTCAATATTCGAATCAGAGGGAGGCAACGAACGCAAACGAGGGAAAACTCCCTGATATATATTTCTCCGCCATAAATACCACAAAAACAACGATCCACACGATTCCAATCAACCACCCTCAAATTGACCTGGTTGCGTCTTTCCAATCCATTTACCATTTCATTTCCAGGCTAGAATTTCACATTGCAAACGGCGTTTACCATTCCAGCATACAGTTGAGCGCTCTATGCAAGCTCTCTAGATTTTTGTTTTTGGTTTCAGCAGTGTTTCCACATTGTCAAATCGCTGTGCGGCTCGTTTATGTACATACGTATGAGGCATTCTTCCTTTCATTCTTGCCGCATGATGACCTTACATTTTCTTCCCTGCGAACGTACATGGCGCAATGGGATACCCTTTTTATCGAAGCAAGCAAGAAGACTCACAAGACTCGCATAAAAGGTGTTTTTCAAACTCGGGTCGGCCTCGGTGCCTTGACCATACTTTAATGTTAATATGACAGCTCGAACGGAGCAAAATTCGAATGGGAACAGAGAATGGGGATAGGATTGTTTGTATATTGAAGAAGGAGAAGCGCCAAAGAGCAATTTTGGGGGAAGATAATTAATGACGGGCTGGCATCAGAAGCCTTTTTGGGCTCACTGGCTGGAACGAAGGATAGGGATATTTAACATGCGGCTGGATATCATCTTACAAGGGCTCTCAGGTGGCTGCGCTAGCTCAGGAGATCAAACAATTGAATACAAACATCAGAAAGATGTTCATCATTAATTAAGCTGGTTATGCATTAATTTGACGTGATCATGAAGCCAGTCCCTATCCACGTTGAACAGTTCTCCACTCCATTTTGTCAAGCAGCTAGTAAGGACCAATTGATCAATTTGATCCCCAAAAATACAGCATAAAACCATCTGAGGGCTGGAGTCCATCCTAGGTTGACACCGTCAAGCACCATGATGTCGTCGGTCAATATTCTGTCGTGTAGGAAAGATTATCAACAATGCCAGCGAGTGATCTCAATTTACTAGATGCTAAAGTAACCAAATACTTTATTGGGGAAAAGAAGTTGATACGAGCCAAGATGCAAGAGAAATAAAATTTATTTAATTGGATGAGCCATACAGAATAACAGTTTAAACTTGCAGCTCCATCATGTACCAGCCCTAATACTGAGTTGACAAACAAAATCTCCTTGTTCAAACTAAGATGGATGATATGAGCGACTTATAGCTCTCCGTCATGATCAATCCCTTGCACTGGCGAATCAGCCTTGAGAACCTTGACATCAGTCCACGCCTTCGTGACAACTTTTGCGGTTGCCTCATCGAACAAGCTGCCGGCATATTTAACCTACAAAATAGCATGGTTAGTTACGAAGTCCCATGGATGTCGGTGGCCATATGATAAAAGATCTAAGAAGAACTTACGGTAAGGTTTGCGAATGTAGCAAATGCCTTCTTGGTATTTACACCTTGGAGGCTCTCATCAAGCAAAGCGGCATACCAAATCTTCCCCGCCTTCTCCCAAGAGAAACCGCCTAGGGAAGTTGCGACGAGATAGAAAGCATAATTAGGGATACCAGAATTGGTGTGAACTCCACCAGAGTCACCAGCAGCCGTGTTAGGAGAGTTGACATAACCATCCTGTATGGTAAATTAGTGGTGCTCTATCAATCCTGGGGAGAGTCAAATAAGGCTTACCATAGTTGCAGGTTGCTCATCCTTGCCTATCAAGGGATTGTCATATGCGGTTCCTGGAGCCTTCATAGATCTCAAAGCAGCAGCATTCTCGAGGGATGGCAAGAAAATTCCTTCACCGATCAGCCAATCAGCCTTGTCTGCGGTTTGCTGGCCCCCAGGGTAACAATATTGTTTGATCATTGAACCAAATACATCTGAGATGGATTCGTTTAAAGCACCTGACTGATACTCATATTCCAAATCAGCAGTATATTGCGTAACTCCATGGGTCAGTTCGTGCCCAATGACATCGATGTTGTTGGTGAAAGACCCTATTCATTTTGGCTTTAGTATTGTTTCACAAGGTCTTGTTAGTGGCACGAGACGAAAGTTCATACCAAATATTTCCCCGTCACCATCACCAAAAGCCATTTGGGTGCCATCCCAGAAAGCATTATCCATACCTGGCTCTCCAGGCTCATCATCGTAGTGGACACTAGCGATAAGATGAAGACCCTTGTTGTCAATCGAATTTCGGGAGAAAACCTAGGCGAATTAAGTCAATAGATATTTGTTGAACGTAGTTAGAGACTAATGTACCGTGTTGTAGAACTTCCAAGTGTCTCCGAAAAAGTCATAGACCTCCTTGGCACTTTCATCCTTCATTTTTTCGGCAGTAGCACCCTCGTTGAAGAGAAGTGTCTTTCTGAGCTTATCGGTCTTAGAAGAGGTGTATCTAAGGATTCATAGCAGTTAGCAGTCAGCAGTTATCAATGTTAGAGGATAATTGAAATCAACCCTGAGATCGAGAAAGCAGCATGCATTTCATCAGACTTTGTACCGTAGTTGAGCTACTACGTCTCTCACAAGGATGACAACTAGAACAAGGTCTCTCGCCTCTCGTAAACAGAAGATTTACATACATCGAACGGAAGGGTTTTGCAACCGCGGCAGGTGCAGCTTTTCCAGCGTCAGTACGAGATTTGGAGATCTTTTGGATATGTTGTAGATTGTGTTCTGCACGGCTACGTAGAAGTCAACATCTCAACGTCTGAGTTGGGTATTGCTCAGATTGCCATAGGCGTGCAGAAGAGAGGAAAGAAGCCTACTGTTTCTGGTCTGAAGTAGCCTCTTCAGATTCTGCCATTGCCTGGAAAATCTTGGGTGGTATTATAGACCGCCGTGGTGGTGCACGAGCATGGGGAGCGGGAGCATCATCACCGCTGGACTCACCGGCTGATTGAGTACTAATAGTCTCATGGGTATTGGGAGCAATGGCATGATTGAAAGTGGTGCGGGATTGGCGGACAGATTGAAGCCTAGAAATATGGTTGAGCGTCTTCTGAGCTGCTATTTTACAGCCAGGCGAAGTTTCGTCTCTATTGAGAATCTCTTGCAGAAGATGTGGAGGGACGATGGAGCATACGTAAGGTGCACGATTACTGTGCGAGCATTCCTTTCGGGGTGTCAATACTCTCCTTCAGTTAAACAGGCTTGGGTGATGCGAAGAACAGAAAAGTAAAAGTTTGAAAGTTCAAGCTTCATGAAATTGTGCCAGAGAACGTTACAATCTCAAAGGAAATTGATCACCAAAATCATCGACGCCTGGAACATCCGCTGATACATTTCAGGAGTGATTTGAATAAGTCACGGACATCGAAATAATGCATTCGACTGTTCCGTTCTGCCATTCAAACACAACAGCTTTCGCTAGGTCATTCAAGAACGAGTGAAAGGTACCTACGGAGGTTTGCGTGCGGGTAGCCATGGTGAGTTGTTTCTTGCCTACATGTGGGTCAGTAACGTCATATGAACATAAAAGTTTGGAGATGCGTATAAATACTGTCATTCAGGAAAGTGCAAACTCACTTGAATATTGTCGGTTAAATCTTTTAGGTGTTCGTCTTAGGATAGGTAAGGCACAAGGGAAGTAAACGCGAGGGTTGAAGACAGATCGGATGGGGAGCATAGTTTATATATGCAGAGGTGGAGTGGAGAAGTAGACTAGGGAAAGGGAAAGGGTAAGGGAAAGCAATTTTTAAAAGGGAAAGGGTCAACAAACTGTCATGTCAAGCCTCAGCTGAACGTCACTTCCTTGCACCTAGTTGTCTGGTTCCATGCTGATAAAGTCAACGTAGCGTTCTCAGCCTTACATGCATCCAAAGCGGCCGCAGTGGTTGAGACAAAGGTAACAGGCGTTTACTTGACTGCCTTACCTCAAAAGGGTAGATGTTGAAGTAGATCCAGCTCCAGATCCAGCTCCAAACACCACCCCATATCACTTGACTGTTTTGAATCATTGAAGCTTAGGTACCACTTGTACTTTACTGTGCTATACAAAGGTATCTTTGCAGTTCTGTGCTCAGATGTGCGGCATGGTGGTAATCATCTATAGTTGATCCTTCAGTACTAATAGCTATAGCTCTAAATTCTGCAGGTACAACATCCCGACAGGTGATACAAGTCAAGTGAGTAGTAGCGCATCCAGTAGTGCCTGGAGTCTTGGTGGAATATATTTCTCTCAGTATACAAGGAATTTAGCTTAGGAGCATAAAAAGCAAAACGGATGTATCGTGGAAGGCAGAAGTAACAGAAACAAGAGACAAACGGGCTGATAAGCAAGAGGACGAATAAGATGGCTGGACCAGGATCGCAAATGCTAGGCACTTTATCTATCTGCATCAATAGCTGACATGCTGATGATACTCTATCGGCCAGTGCTCTTCTCTGCTCACAGAAGTGAGGGAGTATGAGCTAGGTGGAGATGTCTGGATGACCGCATTGCCGTCCACTCCACGGACGGCTGACCAATACCGTCGATGGTATGGTGGCAGCTGGAGCAGAGCATCAACTTGTCCCAACGCTCGAGCAGCGTTCTGGCTTGGAACAGACCGTGTGCCCGTACACTTACGCACACATACGTACACATACCAGATGATATGGGGTCTAGAGATCCAAAACGGGCCAATTGGACGGGCGGACAGCACGATTGCAGAGTGAAACTGGTCCTGGTAGTACTCATTGAAACCTCCTTATTATCCACAATTAAGCATTTCGGTCCATGGTGCTGCAGCCATGGCATCGCTGTACCATCGATCTTGGGTGGACTGATGTCTCGAGGTACATATAGTTAAGTATCTGGACCAGAATGCCCAGAGACCAGTTCGCCGAAGTGCTTGGCTTGATCAGGGTGGCGTTCGTGCTCTGCGTGGTACTGAACAGGACTAGATGCAGGAAGAAATGCAAGTAAGACAAACTTGGTGTGTAGGCTTGCAACCGACGGCGGTGGGTGACACAAAGTTTCTAGAGGAAGAAACATGCCGTTTCCGTTTTGTTTTACACTCACCGTCCGGTGGAACCAGTAACCGATTGCAGCACCAAAGTTTGGCACATTTACCGAGAGACGTCAACCTCACCTCGCTCACTTCATTCGCACGGCTTAAGGCTGCCTGTCAGATCCCTCTCAGCGCCGTCCGAACACTTACATATAATCATAATCGAGCCTCTAACAGATACTTCGACGATAGTGCAGAATTGAGAGGTAATGATTGGACTGAATTAATCAGGTGTTCAAGTATATATATATAAAGGCTTGAGAGGGTGGACGGGGTAAATCGAGACACCAAGCCATTATCAACAAACGTAACTAATATCGAGGTACGGGCTCGCTACGTAGGTAGCGCAAGACAACTTGCAAAACTTAGTAGATAGAGTGTCAGTGATAAAGAGTGAGATTTTTCAAAGTGTAACTACATGTGTTCCAGGAAGGCAACACGTCCTACGTTGTATCTCACAAGATCTGACTCTGATTCGCAAGAATAGAATGTTCTTCGTGGGGTATCAATAATGAACCGGATGGTCATAGTTAACCTGATAATCATATTTTCCTGAACTCCGGGCCTCCTGGCGACATCCCTTTGTGTATCATATCTTCAAGATTTTCTCTAATTAACAAGTGCTAAACCTTCCCAGCTTCGCTTCGCTATGCCATGCATGGAATGAACTTGAAGATAAATATTCCCAGAGACTGGAATGAATTTAGCATTGAACTGAAAGCCCAAGCTCTGCGGTTGCTGACCAAAACCATCCCATATTCTCCGTGTCCTGGTTGAGGTGAAAGCGTGGAAAACATCTGCGAGGATTCTAACCACCCCATCGGAATCTTGTTGTAGCGAGATCACCCAAGCCATCTCTGGGAGCCACATTACGACGGCGGTAGCTATTAGTATAATCTTGGAGCAGTCTACGAACTTGCTTCGCATCATGCCCGTTCACAAGACAGGCCCGGATACTTGCCAATAGCTTATCGTTCTGTGCCTCGCTAACAGTTCCTGGCGGCAACAACCTCACGGTTTTGTCAACCCAAGCAGCTGTTTGCTGAGGTAAAATCTCAAATAGGCCCAACAAAGCGCCACTTCCATCGGAAAAGCAATCATTGGGAAATGTTATCATCATTCCTGCCATGATTGATTTTGTTAAACTTTCTCCGTTTGCCAATATCAGTTGCTGTACAGCATTCTGGATTGCTGGCGGGTTAGGGCTATTGCTAGAGCTAGGCGGGTTGTTTCCGCCATAGCCAATTACATCTCTAATATAATGTAGCGAGGCCGAAAGAGGCTCACGTTGCTCCAATGCCAATGCAGCAATAGCTGCTTGGAAGATCGGACTAAACAGATCGGACTGAATCAATCGGTGAGGATAGTATAGCCTGGAAGAAGTGTTAGTAAACATTGCTGTAATAGAGAGCTAGATGCCAGAATATGAAAAGAAGATTTTGATCTTGTTATACATACAAAGCATCTATAAGGAGACGGTAGAAGTCCTCAATGATGTCCGGGACATCTCTGGGTGGCAGACTACTCATCGTTCTCAGGGTAGTCTTTGATTGTTCTTCGAAAAATGCGTAGATGGCTTCGGTCGTTTGCTCATCAACATGTTCGCGATCCTCAGAAAACTCACGAAGAATGGCACTAGTTACCCACAAAAAGCAACCCTGTTTTGACGTAGCAAATCCTGTGGCAAGTTTGTTGGCCATAATTGGAAGTAAGGGTGACATAGCGGTGCGGTATGATATAATCATATACCGCCAGCTTCTGCAAATCCGTTCGCATATTGGAACAAAGTCGATAAATGAGTCTAAGATCGTCGATAGGACAGGGAAAATTTCTTGACAGTACTTCACGGCTGGATTTTCTTGTCCTGGCTCTACGTATGGGGTCACCAGTTGGACAAAAAAAGTTATCAGTTGCAGGTGATCCGCAATCGCTAACTTTCCTGCCTCATCTGTGGCTGCATTGGCCATGGTCATCAGCCTTGTCATCAGAGGATCACAATACAGCTTTAGTAACTCGTAGATCTGCTCTGGTCGCTGAACTGCAACAACTGACGCCACTCCTTCGGTCAGTTCCTCTTGGCTAACGCCTGGTAGCTTGTCAAGTGTCTGGTCGTAGAAAGTCTGGAGTGCGACCACCTGGTTGCCAAGCTGATGCTTGCAATCGGTGCAGAAAAACTTCATGGCCATAGCGGCTGCTCGCACAATTTCCTTGGAATCATCTTCGAAGGATGACACAATATAAGTGAACTGTTGCCCAAGGAATTCTGGATGATTTGAGGTCCACTCTGTGTATCGACCTAACGCCATGATTGTGGCAAATCTCAACTTCTCGTGGCTGGGGATCTGGACTAGCAGAGGCACTATTTGAGGTAGAATAATATCTTCATCTTTGTCTACCATTCGACCCATCGCACGCATACTGAATATAGGAGCCTCAAGTTGTTGCCAATGCGGTACGGAGTGTGCGCTTGCCTGGCTAGCATACAAACCCATCCATAGTTTAATGCAATCCAGAACCTTGGTTAAACATTCTGTTACGCCCATAACCTCGCAACAGTCTTTGAGTACATCTCCCATAAGATGTCGGAATTCTCGGAATTTCTCCTCCGCCTCTTTGTCTCCATCAAATAAATCAGCGTCATTTGAACCATCCGCGCTAGGATATTCGAGCTGCTTCATTGTGATGTCAACAAGCTTGGAGTATATATCAACATATTGGACACGCGATTGTATATATCTCTCAAGCACGAGATACTGCTTAAGCTCATACCAGAAATTAAAAGTCAGCCCCACAGTGTCCCTATCTATGTCTCTATCCGCACATTCTAGAATGGCTTCTACAAGTGGGCGGAAACTTGTTGGCTCACGGGCAATCAAGATCACCCAGCATTCTCCAGCTTCTGCGAAGATACGGGTGATGCCTTTTAAAATGTCAACGTCTTCCTTTTGGGCAGCTTGAAGTATCCGCGGTTGTTGAACAATGATTCGGGGAAGTAAGTATTGGATCGTAGGAAGATTCTCATCAACATCCCGGGTTTCCTTGAAAATGGCACACAAACAATCTGTAGCTGCTTCGAAAGACCGCTCATTATCCAAAGCGCCAAATATAACGTTTAACAGAGGAGAATTTACGACATCTCCAACTGGAACTTCTCGTAGCCATGACGTTATGACCTCTAGAAGCTGAGGATTTGTAGCCGCTGAAGCTGTGATAGGGTCAGCATATCGATTTCCGACGAGAGTGAGCCATAAAGTTACCTGACGATTGCGAATAACTGACTAAAAGTTGTACAACACTACCAGCATTGTCACCCAGTAACTCTTGCGTTCTTTGAGATAACTCTTCTTCCTAATATGATGCATTAGATAATGTTACTGGTAGAACCTGGCAAAGCCAGCGCCGATCTGGAGGTTCGTAGGATGGTGTAGTTCGGTCCACATACTGTCATATTGATTTTTCGCCCTTCGGTGACTTCTTCAGGGAGCACTTTGAGGAAGTCCAAAATGCATGCATGACTATCGGCATCATTTCCCAAGGTTGACACAACAACCTGCACCACATCTTTCCATCCTGTCATTTGTATTGCCAAAATTGCTAAACATACGCATAACTGGGTACGGATCGGTCGGGCGCCCGTTGCGAACTGCTTTAAGAGCTGCAGGAGCTGGTCTCGAAGGGATGGCAAAGCTTCAGTAGGTAGTTGTTGCAGATCATAGGTAATCTGCTAAAGTCAGCTTGGAGCATATGGTAAAACTCGTACATAAACATACCTTGCCTCTAAGGGTTGTGGCAGCAAAAAGTTTGACCTCTGCCTCGGCTTGGGACTGCAGAATCCCAATTGTAATTTTCCATGCTTCCATCTACAAAATCAGTGAGTCTTTCAGGGGCCTGTAGTGGGTTTGTTCTTTTGCGTACTGATTTCTGAAACTTCTCCAGAAACTCATGTGCAGCTATTTTCTGCTCCCTTTGCCCATCGCGCATGGTCGCCATGGCTGCCAACACAGGTGTAAACTCCTGCGACATGGTGCTGTTTGTAGCCATATCTGCCCAGTGTTGGTGGGGGAGGAGGGGCAGAAAAGAGTATGGCTTGCGCCGCGCAAGGGTGTGTGAGGTGCTTCTTGGATACCAAAGTTAACCTGCTACCAATTTTCGTGGTTATTGAATAATAGGACAAACTCAAGTTCTATTGTGAAGTTCTATAATGGTGACTTGTTTGTATAAGAGTGATTGTTGATGGCTCGAAGTAGAAAGAAGCCGAAAAGCACAAGTGGGTTCTTGCCAAGGACTCCTTGGCTTCGAATATTTTAGCGCGCTTTTGGACGAGGCTGCTGTCAAACCTCAAGACGTTAAGAATAATTTCCTTCAGCAAGTTGAACTGTTACCTTCCAAGCCTTAGCAAAATATTGACAAGATCTTGACGCGCACCTGCCTTTGTGGTCTCTATTCGATTTCGATCCACCCATCATCAACATGAACAGAGGAGGGGGAGGTGGAGGGCGCAAAGTCCTTCTACCACCAATTAACTTCATCTTCAAGCTGCTCCAGCAACGCTCGACTGTGCAGATCTGGCTGTACGAGCAATTAGCTATTAGGATTGAAGGAAAGATTAGGGTTAGTGAATACTTAGGCTTGCAATGCTGCTTTTGCAGTGCTAACTAGCTCCAGGGTTTTGATGAGTTTATGAACCTTGTTATTGACGATGCGGTCGAGGTCAAGCAAGCAACAAAAACTACAGAGGAGAGCAGAAGATCGCTTGGTAAGCTCAAGCGCCATCTATACATATTTGGGTTTTAACACTATTATAGGTCAAATACTCTTGAAAGGAGACAATGTTTCCTTGATTCAGAGTCTCAACGGATAGTGGGATATCAAAGGCGTTATCGGCTTCAGGGTGTGACACGGCAAAGGCATTAAACTTGAAATTGAGGTGATTGCAAGGCTATAGTGGGTTATTTGGGAAGAAGTCAGGCGTTGCAAGTCCCTAAACCAATCTACTGTTTAGGGCTTTGACCCGCAATGACTGTTCCATTTCCCACAAATAGGCCATGGAGGAGACTATCATGTTCTCCTACAGGAACCAAAGGCTCGTTGTGGGACAGTGGCAAAACCTGCTCCTCCAGCGCAAGACCATATAGCAATACATCAGTTCCTGAGCTACTTGGCATCCTATCCATCCGTGATTTGAATCCTTCCCGATACCTGTGCAGAAAATAGTCGTAGAAGCCCTTTCCATGACCTAGACGTCTAATTAAGCTACTTGCAGGGTCAGTGCAAAACGCTACGCCAGGCACCATAATTAAATCTAATGATACTTCTGCTTTTGATAAAATCCTTGCTCGCTCGTGGACTGTTTCCTCCCCAATCGTAGGTATTCCCCAACTATCCCGTGTCAAAGAGTCATAATCTGAGAGTGATCGTAGTTCCAGCATGTCCATCACCGACTTCGGCGTGCTTGGTGAGGACCCTTGGGACCTTTCTAGGTAGGGCACGTACACTCGTTTGCCGAGAGATAAAGCATCGCGGACAATAGCGTCTGTCTGTATTTCTGCGGTAGGCATCGAGAGATAGACTGAACATATCATTAGCAGATTATACGTGAAATTAAAGAGAGATTCTTAGGCTGTGGGGCTAGGAGCAAGTTCAGTAACTCGTTTCAAAATATTTGACTCTTAGTTTAGCTCCCTGGCCCAACTTGTCTTCCGGAGGTATGGAGCCATACTGCCTATAGATTTCGCGTCTTGATATGCCTGAGAAGCCTTCACGAGCTGAAAAACAGCGATGCCTATAGTGTCAGCTATGTGATATCTGAATATATTAATAGTACGCCTACTTTGAGCACTTATTGATTCTTGAGCTATTTTGGCAAGAATTTGCTTCATTGTAAGCCGCAGGGACTTTTTGGCGGTTTTTAAAGCTGTTGCCATTGCTATCTTGACAATCTCCTAAACCACCTCGCTGTTCTTTATCCTTCCTACTCGTCACTGGAATGTGTGTTTTTCTAATATATCTAATGCATAGGATGATTCTGATCTTTCGTCGCTTCGTGTTCAAGATCCTGCTTACTAGGGTTCTTAATTAAAGGAAGAAGTCCAGCACTGAGCAATTTGAGTGTGGATATTTACCAACAATATCAAGAAGCCGGAGTACGAACTTACTTGACATATTTTATAAGGGGTTGCTAAAGACACACCATTTTGAAATAAATTTAACACTTGATTTGACTTAGCTTATTCTTAATTGGCAATTAGGGTAGAGCTGTTAACCATACCTTGCATGGTAATATAATACTAACTACATCGAATTGATTTATTCTGGCTTAATTCTTGTACCGTATTATTTGACAGAAATACTGTACCAATTGTAGTTATACATTTGCCAGTAAAGAAATGGGGCTTAGCGCGTGCAATCGTCAATTTGCAGTCCGTGTCTGTATCAATTCCAATAATAAATTGGGGCAAATGCGAGTGTGGGTGACGAAGGACGCCTTGGCCCTGAACGACATGAGTACATTCCCAAATTCGTGACAGACATCAGAAGCTCCAGATTCCAAGTAACATACCTACTCCTCGGCTATCTGCACTATATCAAACAACGCTTGGAAGTGCAACTCCTCCTGCTCTCCATCTAGTCTCAGACTATCCGCCGCTCATATTCTTTCCTCAGCGAAGATGTCTTTCCACTCGCTGCTTCTCGCCGGTGCATGTCTTCTGTCCTCTGTGAGCGCACAGCTGGATACCCAGCTTGTAGGCACTTGGTCTACCAAGAGTGGTACGACCTCCTTTCCACCCCTCAAACTTAGCAAACTAGCTGCTAATCTCGCGTTTACCAGGCAAGGTTTTGACTGGTCCTGTACGAAGTCCCGTCACCACTCGAAGGAGTTTGCTAATTGCAGAATAGGGCTTTTACAACCCTGTCGCAGATACTTTTATCGGTATAGTCTTACCATGACTCTTTTGCTAGAATCTCTCAACTAATAACAGCAGAACCTAGCCATACCGGTATCAGTTATTCATTCAGTGCAGTATGAACAGCACTTGCTACAATTTCTCCCAGCCCTTTTTGGCCCGACTGCCGTTTGATTTTGGAACAATGGGCAGAACCTTTTCTGCAAAACATAGTTGCCCATTCACGGTCCTAGCAAAATGGCAGCTTGTGGCCGATTGGATTCAATACTTTTCTAAGTTCTTACTGACAATTTTTCAGGATGGCCACTTTGAGAGCGCATACTATCGTGCACTTGCAAACCCTACAGACCCTAAATGTGCCCAAGGGCTTATTCAGTGGCAACATGGAACGGTGGTCATGAACACAGATCTCTCCCTGAGCCTACAGCCATTCTCTGTGGATGGTCGCCAACTTCAGTCAAATCCATGCAAAAACAATCAGAAAGCAACATACCAAAGATACAACCAGTCCGAAACTTTCACAGTATTATATATATACCTAGCTTCTAAATCCTACCTGCTAACAATTTGTAGAAATGGCAGGTCTATATCGACCCTTATACGAAATTAAAGCGGTTGGATCTATATAAATTTGATGGAGCGCCCATGAACCCTATGTTCCAAGCATTTAATCCACCTCAGATGCTTCCCACTAGCACCTTGAATCCCACAGGAGTTACGGCAACACCGACAGGCAAAGCCAAGAGAGGAGAGGAGGAGCAATATGCAGTACCTTTGAACAAGAATGCTGCGCATATTGTTAGGAGAGATTCGACTCAGCCATTCATCGAGAGAATTGATCTTAATATGGTCTGGTGGGCTGGGGTTGGCATGACGATACTTGGAGGAGCGGCATACCTTATGTAATACCTCATCAGGACGTGGCGTTTGAAATTTCCGGCATAATGGGTTTGGGAGAGTATAAGATTAGAACAAGGCCTGCATGCATCATCAAACTTTTGGAGCTAAGGAGTTTGGATCATAAGATAAGGAATTTGGCTTTTTTATGGGCAGAGGATCTTGCGAATGTAACATCGTGGCCTTCTTTAATAAAACGCAAAGTATTAAGTCTAGCAATCAATCTAGTTTGCTAAAGTGATGCACTAGTGAAGCCATGCTATATTTAATGGGTACGATTAGAGCACGACAATCAGTATCGATCTAAATTCTTTTCACGATTTCATAAAGTAGGCCAATTTCGAACTGAATCTTTTTGTGGTTCCCTCTAATTCAAGCTGCTTACAGAAGACAAGGAAATGCCCAGCAGTTCAGTGGACTACTTCATCACTCTGTGGAGCACTTATCCCAATCTCCTCCAGAGCTTGGAAAGCTCAAGCTGTCAACAAATGCACTTAAAGCGCACCTTCCCAGACTATCACCTCCACAGGTCTTCAATGGCAAAACCCTATCGTTTACGATCACTCTTACAAGTTCTTCCGCACTATCTGCACAGCTCATCTTCTCGAAGTAAGCTCTGGCGGCGAACGGGACTGTCCAGCTTGCCGAATATCCCTTCATCTGCTCAGCGTTCAGCATTTTCTCCTCCGACAGCGGCTCCGTTTCGTTATACAATCCCAATGCTGAGAAGATAGCAGTCATATCATTATCATGACTGAAATCCGCATATAAAGTTGCTCTTAATGGAAAGGTAACGTTCGAGCTGTCAGTCGTGCGGTTGGTACTGGTATGGTCATGTACTGGCTTTTGGGTAAGACGAGCTATGAGCTCATTTGCAAATCCAACCCCCTGGGTAGCACCTAAGGCGCTCCCCCAGCTGTATCCATAGTATTTGCCCAAAGATTGGTAGTAGTCATATTCTTGCCACTCCTTTTCCGTGAATAGGTTGCAGAAAGGACTCAGTTTACCCGTGGGAGAGTGCACGGTCTCATAAGGACAAAGATCCATGACGAAGATAGCTTCAGTGCTGCTCAAATTGACACCGGGAAGGTTATCGTTTAGTCGTTGAAGGATAGGCGAGATAAAAATATCAACCCAGATTTGCTGAACTTCACTTCCCGTAGTTGAGTTTTCAAATACGGTGCAGAGACCATGGTCGAGGGTGTTGTTTTGGCCAGCTGCTTCGCTAATGTTTAGAATCGGATATGGATAATCATCTTTCCTGTTATGGTAGTCGGCCATTCGAGCATTGTGGAAGCCTTGTGTCCAGTTCAAGGCTGACTGCACAACCCGATTTTGATCAGCGGAACGAATGAAAGGTGTGGTATTCCTTGCGAGATCTTGATATCGGTCATAGAAGTGGTGGCCAGAATTTACCAACTGCTGTTCGCCAAAGACTGAGAGTTGGTCTGCCCCAAGCTCATATTTGTAATCTTGGATAAATTTGAATGACTCGGAGTAAGACTTTGCATTACTGTGTATCTTTTGTACTGTTTCGTTGTATCTTACTGACTTGCCGAGAGTTGGATCTCTGGCTCCGTGACGTGACAAAACTTGGGCAAATGTAATCTTGCATTGCTCAGGAATTTCAGCTGAAATCTCAGATGGCACAGAAAAGAATGGAGAATACTGGCCCCAGAACTGAGAGATCAGGGGCGAGCATACAAAGCCGGATTCCCACGTATCACAGGATTTATTAGCTCTCGCATGATTATCGAATCTGAAATTGTAGGTTAGTAGGTGCTAATTCAAGGTCTTCTAAGACTTACGCAATGGCCCAAAACAGTAACATAACCACAGCTATAACTCCCACTACTATCAAACCTAATCTGTTGGTACTGGTCTTTCTGAAGCTCCGTAAATGATGTTCTAAAGTCCGAAAGGTAGGGTGCTCCCCTCCCTCACCCTGTTGATCTGACCAAGAGGAATTACGCTCGACTTCATCTTCGGAAGTCTCGACAGCATGATACTTGAAAGAGCCTCTACTTTGCCCACTTCGCCCTGTGACAGCCGTACCACGCCTTCCCTTCATCTTGTCGCTGCCCTGCAGGAAAATGTGTCCCTACCCCTGACTACACGGATCGGGACAACATAGAGATTTTAAATCTTATGCTACCTTCAGGTTATACTTACTCAAGAAATATACTTTATGTTTGAGATAGAGGTTGTGATTGGGACTTTTCCTAAAGTGAGATGCTCTCTGTGTAGTTATGCATATATATATAGGGGTTATATGATCAATGGTAAAGTAAGGGTGATCACGTGATACACGAAGTATATGGCACGTGCGAATTACTATGTTTTGAATTTCTGGTGCATCTGGTATTCGTTGGAGAGCATGACACCTAAAAATCAACAGGAAACCCCACCTATGGTATGAAATCTAGCTGATAAAGGTCTCAATTACAACATCACGATAAAGAAGTATATGCATGACAAATAAGTAATATCATGAGCTGAACACTCCCCTAGTGCTATTTGTACAATCTACTACAGTCTATACAGTAACGCTCATAGCATAGCATAGCGGGTATATCTATTCTACAAACGGCTGATGATAGCGCCGGCATATTCGTGTGTCTTAGCCTTTCCACCCAAATCGCCAGTCAATGTCTTTCCTTCTGCAAGCGTGTCAAAGATCGCAGTCTCTATTCTCAGAGCGTGGTCATTTAAACCCATATGCCTCAACATCATGATAGAACTTAAGAGGAGTGCGGTAGGGTTGGCGAGAGCTTTGCCTTGAATATCTGGAGCCGATCCGTGAACGGCCTCAAAAATTGAGCACTCATCTCCAATATTGCCAGAAGGAGTGAGACCAAGTCCACCAATGAGACCAGCACACATATCTGAGAGAATATCACCGTACAAGTTAGGCATGACCAAGACCTTGTCATTGTATGGCGTAGGGTCCGTAACGATCTTCAAGCAAGTATTATCCAGCAACTCTGAGTCAAATTCGACCGTTGGGTGGTCTTTCGAGACTCTTTCTGCAGTGCTCAGGAATAGACCATCACTCATCTTCATGATTGTAGCCTTGTGCACAGCTCGAACCTTTAGTCGCCCAACATCCTCAGCATATTGGAATGCAAATCTCAAGACACGCTCACTTGCTTCGCGTGTGATAAGCTTAATGCTCTGTACAACACCATCAACCACGATGTGTTCAATGCCAGAGTATTCTCCCTCGGTGTTCTCTCTGATAAGGACCGTATCGACGTTATCGTAGGGAGTTTTGTAACCGGCAATTGAGCGGCAAGGTCTGACATTGGCAAACAGGTTGAAGGTTCGGCGGAGGGTTAAGTTCAAAGACACATGGCCTTTTCCGATTGGAGTCTAGTTGTATAAGCAATGAGCAGAATGTCCGCAGTAAAAGAACTTACAGCGAGTGGGCCCTTCAAAGCGACCTTGTTCCTCTTGATGCTCTCAATTGTCTCTGGTAGGATCGAGGTCTTGCCATCAATCAGTTGCGGTGTGACATCTACTGGCTCCCACTTGATAGGTGCCTAATTTCTTCATTAGTAAAGATTACAAAAGGTTGCATCTTTCAATCGATTGATCAAATCCTAATGTTCGTACCTTAGCAGCCGTGAAGATGTCCTTAACCGATTGCGAGATTTCTGGTCCAATACCGTCGCCCTCAATCAAGCTGACAGTGTAAAGACCATCAGAGCCTTTCTTGCCGTGAAACTCAGCGACCTTTGCCTTCTCTTTGACAGCGGTCGCATATCCTCGTCCAAACTGGGAGGAGGCAGGAACCCAAGCGCGAGCAGATGCTTGTAAGCACTGACGCCGTGCTGGAGCAGCAAAGGAGCGAATAGCCAGCATTTTCGATCAGTATATTAACCAACACAACTTGGCTGGGTATCAATTGGTTTGGGGTGTGGAATTGGGAGAGCAGGTTCGTTGTCAAACAAGAGCGGGAGGCTCCAAAGAACGAGGTTTTTGGCGAGCTTGGTCCTGGTCGGTCGGCCCGCTGTAAGTCAGTCAAGGATCAAATGCACAGCGCGACTTCGATTCCTAACCCAACCACAAATCTCACTAACATGATCATTACAACAAACCTAACATAGAATTCAAATCCTCGAGGCAGCCAACTATGAACGACCTCAAGGTCATATATAACGACGAAATTTACAAATATCGAATTGCGCCGGGGCAAAATGACCGACTACGAACGAACAGTGCTCGAGCACTACCAACTATCGAGTCCATATCCACTCGAATGGCCGGAAGAAAAGAACGCAAGTGAAGCTTCCGAAGAAGAAGATGATGATGATGAGTCTCCAAAAGCAGAAGCTAGCAGGATTGCTATGCGGAGGTCTAAATCAAGATATTCTGCTTTGGAACGAGTTGCCAGCGACCGGCGCAGTTTCTTGCCAGGCTCCCAGAAAACCGGCGACGGGGTTGAGAATCTAGTGCAGAGAGATGAGCCTGATCCGCTGGGTAGTGGAGATAGTGTAATAAAGAAAGTGCGGGCACTGGGCTTACCCGTACAGGACGACATAAAACTTCGCAAGTATTCCCTCCTCGCTCAGGCTATGTCAATCTAACAAGCACAGGCAACCGGTTTCTCCTATCCTCCACCACCTTTTCACCAGCTCTATTCCTGTCCCAAGTTCATTCAACGGCAACAAACAAAGAACTTCTTGAGGGTCTTGATGTCTTATCCAAGTCTATTGATCAGAAATCAGCTTCGCTAAAAGTTCTGGTAGAGTCTAACTTTGAGCGTTTTGTACGGGCGAAGCAGACAATCGACAATGTCTATACAGAGATGAGATATAGAGGAGAGGAGCCGACCCCTACGCGAACACGACAGCATTCCCGCCATACAAGTAAAAGTAGCTTCCGGAATCTCAGCGGAAACCAAGCTGGAATGGCGGCATCATCCCTAGATGCTCGAAAAAAGAATGCTTTGACTAAGGAAAGTGAATACGGCGTCTTAGGGATTAAAACGCCGCTCCTAGATGTATCTGCGAAAGCAGAAGAGGTATGGGGACCAGCCATAGGAGGCCGAGAGAAAGAAGAGAGTTTGAGAATTATGGCTACAACTGTGGAACGATATAAAGAGTTTTACGAAGTTAACGGCGCAATCACTGATGCTATCAAGCGGAAAGATTACGAAACTTTGGTGGATGAATATACAAAAGCTAGGCGTTTTGCAGAAGATGCAAAGAAGCTCACAGAAGACTTAGGATCGGCGCCTCCTACTGACTCCCAAATACACAAAATACTTCTCGGAGCACGGCTATGGCATGACGTTGAAGAGCAGATAGAAGACTTCAAGCGTGAGATCTGGCGGAAATTAATTGCGATGCAAAATTTATCATCGAAGTCCAACGGAACTGGCCAGCAGGACCAGCATCTAGAGCTCATAAGCATACTTCTTGAATTGGGAGTTACAGATAATCCGATCTGGGTATGGCTATTGAGCCGGTATGATCACCTTAAAAACAAAATCCAAACAAGCTCAGAACGCTCTAAAGTGGAGATTGAGGTCTTGCGGAGAAGACTAGCTAATGGTGAACGGCCCACACCGCAAATGATTGCTTCAAATCTACGGACGCTTGGTCGTCAGACAGCTGAAGAAAAGCCTGCTTCTGTAGATGCAGCAGATGTTATCGAATTGTGGGAGAAGGCCATTTTATTTCTAACTAGTATGCTATCTTCACAGGGCATTTTGGGAGAAGTCCTAGAATTTTGGCAGACTGTGCAGAACTTTATAGACGGCAAAGCACAGAAATCTCTACCGGTGGGGTTGAATGGTGAATCCCGACACCATCACAGATTGTCCGACCAAGGGTCAATGGACCTGCAGAAAGGGACGGTCGAGCTGATAGACATGATTCGAGACACTGTCTATTCATTCTTTGCCGAACCTCCAATTGAAGACATATCATCTTTGTTTTCGCCTATAATGCCCACGCCCAAGACACCGAGAACACCAGGAACAATGAGTCTAACGCCAACTGCACTTCGAGGCTTCAATCTAGATCCTAACAATTTACCACCCCCCTCTCCAAAGCGTGGTGAGGCATGGGAGAAGTTTGCCTTCTGGCCACCATGGTCAAATTCTATAAGCGGAGTCTACTACCTTGCTAAGATGCTTGTTTTAGTTGGAACTGGGGCAAGTGAAATGGCTGCCGTCGCTCCAGTTGGTTATGGTGATGGAACTACTTTGGAGCGCCTAAGGGGGCTCGTCGGGGGTTCTCGAGAAAGATGCGTGACAGCAATATGTGCAGCTTGGAATAGAGATGCTGAGAATATTAAGGTGATGGAGGATTGGAGACGATCACCCGAGAAGCGTGATCTAACTAGAATGCCTGCATACTTTGGTGCCTTTGAAAGCTCCATTTTGACTGGCATGCAAAAGATCTTGTATATTCCCGAAGCGAAATCAGGCTCTGCCAATGTGGTTCTTCCACCCCCAGCTAAGCTTTTGCAAATGGTCAGAAGTCAGTTTGTAACAACTCTCTACAAGGCATTGAGTGGCATGGTAGAGAACGCAGAGAAGGCAGTCAAGCGGGCAGAGGATGACTGGACCACAGACAGCGATGGCCTTGCAAGTCCAGTAGCAACTGTCATAGCAACTAGCATCGGTGCGGGCACCGTAAATGCTAGCGATAGAGTAAGTGGCTTCCTCTCAGAGGGCTGCTTTTGCTAATCTTCTTTTAGAATGTCCGTATGCTTTTAACTTTGAGTAATCTTGGAGCTCTTAAGGTAGATGTAGTCCCAAACTTGACCACACAATTTGAGAATGCGTTCTCAGTCAAGCTTACAGAGGAATCCAAAACTATTCGTGACGTTCTAGGCCAGATTGATACCCGCCTTTTTCAATCTTTCACTCGTCCTGCAGTCCAAAACCTTCAACAAATAATCCGAAATGGGATTTCAGATTCGTCTTGGCCACCACCACCAAATGAAAAGCCTAAAGAGGTCCGAGGATATATTTATGAAGCCCTCCTTAGTCTTGTTTTAGTCCACACTCAGGTATCCACGACTGCTTCATCCCTGACAGGTCCAGTTCTCTCCTTCCTCATGGAACAATGTTGTCGGGAGATGCTAGAAGCATTCAAACAACGACAACGCTACACCCTGGCTGCCCTGATGCAGGCTACTCTGGATGTGGAGTTCGTTGCACAGACACTCAGTCAATACATGACAGACAAATCAAGCGAGACACAGAGCCAGATTTATCAGGAGCTTGACAAAGGCACAGACAACGATGCTCGGGCTAAGCTGCAGGAAGAATTGCCTGCAATGAGAGCTGTACTAAAAAAGTTGAGGGAAGGTAGCAGAAGCCAGTTTGCCTGCTTCAAAAAGCCAAGGATAAGAGGTGCTGACCGAGCTATATCTGAGAGAGGGGTTACGCCGAGCACACCCATATAATGAAAGAACGAATTGGATTGCATGAAGTTTTGGGTGGATATTTAGCACGCCATTAAGGTAGATATCAAGAACAACCAACAACTTTCCTAATACGTTGGTGCCATCGAGTTACATGCTCTAAAAACACAAAATGATACGCCTCCGAAGCAATCTTTGTTTTGATCTTGTTGTGATGTTTAAAATAACCTATAATTCAGTCCGCAAGTATCATAATTGCTTTAACTGGAAGGTCAAAGAAGAGGCTCAACCTACGAAACCGGTAGAACCTCACCAACCAGATGAAAAGCTTGTGTAGCGCAGCTTGATCGTTACTTTTGGCTTTATGCCTACATTACATATCTAAGAATGGTCATGCTTGCCATCATTGGCACGAAAGTAGATATGGAGAAGTGCACAGGTGCTAAGTTGTCCATGTTGTACATCTGGGATTATGCGTAACAAGCTAACCACTGAGGATTATTGAGCTGGGGTGTTATCTTCACTGCCCAACACTCCCGTTTGCGCAACTTCATGTATCGCGCGACAAAGCGGCTACTCCCTTACATTGCCTTGCTATGCCATATCCTAGGGATACGATCTCCGCAACTTGAAGTGAAAATCCGACTGTTGTGAATGGAGAAGATTGCGATTTGTATATTATTGCTGCTATTCTGCCATAAAAAGTATTAGTAATTTCTAATTCATTGGGAACTGGAATATCTACTGACAAAATTACTGTTGTATAAGAGGACTAATAGAATCACGAGGGATTTTCCTGCCAGAGTATCATTGATTGGAGAGGTTGGGTATAACGACATATCTAGGTGGATGCAGGAAGCAGAAGAGTTGAACAATATCGTAGTTCAAAGCACCTAGAATTTGACTGATCAAAAACTGGGCTGTCTTTCTTCCGAACAACCTCATCATCTGTTTTCATCAGCCGTCCGATCAGCTTACTTTAGAGCTGTACTTACGGTTTAAGTTTATATCCCTAAAATATGTCATTGCACTTTCGTCGTCATCATCGGCCTCCACAGCTAGATTACCTTCCGAGTTTACGTGAACCTTAGGTAGAATATTTCTCATTCTCATCAGATAATGGAAGTGATCAGTGACTTTATCACCTTGGTTGGCATAAAATCCAGGGGGTTTTTCCAATGGCCACCGGGAACTGAAAGACTCCTGCTCCCAGCATCTAAAGAGCCAAATAGTCTTCTCGACACAATTCAGAAGAACCATAGTGATGAGATACAGTTCAAAGTGGGTTGGAGCTCCTTTTTTGGCGCGGTCACACATCTGTCTTTCTAGCTCGCCGAGCACATGTTTGCACATTATTGCAGCCTTCTTCTCAGCAGCAGCGCTCAGCTGCAGACAAATCACAGCATACGTATCATCGCCATCATTCTGATCAATAATCTGACCAGACCCTGCTTGGCCGTCATGTTCCACTTTCTCGGAAAGGATCCATTTTAGCTCATGGTCAACAAGAATGTGAACCATTGACCAAAGCTCTAGAACACGTGCTAGAAGGGAATCTGGCGTAGTTACCGAGGCCGTGGCCGCTGTATTGAGAGTAATACTCATGAATTGAGAGGGCTCTCTCTGAATGAAAACATGGGTCATTCTTTTGACGTATGCTTCTAACTTTAATGGCAGATCATCGCCATTGTTATCAAGAACCCGAAAATTTTGCGTAGTGAAATCACCAGCAAGACCAGGGTCAATGTTACCCTCCATGGAGATTGCCTGTCCTTTCAGAGCACCAAAACTAGCAAATATTGTTGTTTCGGGGTAATGAGAGCCTTCGATTTGATAGCGGGTGCCTCTGACTTGATCAGTACCTCTCAAATCGGCTTGATCCTTGATGGTTGCAACCTGAGAAGTGGCCAGTACAACATGTAAAGCAGCAGAATACATGAGAAATTCATCGGCAATCTTGGTGCGACTGCAAGGGTGTTTCCAGACTCGAGCACTCTCAACCTTCTTGCACTGGTCGCACGGCGTACCCAGAGAGCAGGTTTTCCTCAGCACTCTACAACGAATGCAAGCCCCTATCTTTCTAACAGCCTGGACTTCTTTGCGCCGTGGTGCTTGGAACCGGGCCCGAGACTTTGGTTTTATAGACTTCTGTCCATTGCCATATTCTGCGCTGAACTCCGTCGTCATGGGGGCGTTCACAACGAGTTGAGAGTACGCTTGTCCTACTGGTGAACTCACAGCCTCCATATGCTGATCCATGGATTGTTCCTGGAAGATGTTTCCCTCATTACCGAGCATTTCCCAGTCTTGAGATTCGTGGGCGTTGGCGTTGTAACCGCCATCGAACATAGCACTGTGGAGTTCCTTCATGTCTTGGCTGATCTGATTAGCATCATCATGGCTATCTAGGTGGCTTTCTTGGTGAGTGTTTTGGTGATTATTTTGGTGGCTCTCTTGGTGACTTTCTCGATGAGAATCGTCCGCAAGTAGTACCGGATCAACCATAGAGGGAACAAATCGTGCGGCGGCCGCAGCTGCTATGCTAGATGCTGCCATTGCCAGGTTCGGGGATGTTGAGCGTGACACTGCTTGCTGGTGGCTAACATTGTTACTGTTTGACGAAGATGGGTGTTGTCGATTTTGTTTTGAACTCATAACTACATGATATTAGCATGGGTCATCGGGGGGGTGATTGTGGTACCAACTCTTTTATCACGCTGGACACGCTGTTCGTAACTGACTGGTGGATTGTCTAAGGTATACTGCTCTTGAAGTTCAAGTCTAGCAGGGCGCGGTTGTTCAGACGATCTCCCATCTGTGGTATCCCCCGGCTGCTTCTCGCTCATATCAATCTGCCTAGAGACTTCAGCTAAAGTTTCAAGAGCAGTCCAGTTCCGCTGGCCGACCGGAAGCTCGACTGTAGGGCCATTCATTTGTAAATCACCATTATGGCCATGAACCCCATCTGGAGGGAGATTATGAAGCACAAGGATGGCTTTGTGTCGTTCCTGGGGAGAAATGGCAGGACATTTCTTCATCAGGTGTGTTGTGAGAGAGTCGATGCGACCTTTCGGGAACTTTTCCCCGCAAGATTTGCAGGTATGCTCATATCTGTTACTGGAATCATTTAGCTTCGCTCCACGCTCAAAATGAGCGAGAATTAATGCTGTAGTAAACCAATTAGTTTGCCTTCTATGGTAGAGGGGTTTCTGGTGTGTAGTGGGGGAAGAATAATGCTGTACTATGAGGACATACCATTGGGTTTGCGGCCCATTCTGATAGAAATTGTGCTGAGTGACCTGAAAAGATCCCAAATATTTGTATAATACACAAGACTCTGCTTGGTTTATCAACTGCCTTTGAAGGGGACCGAATTGTTGTAATTATTAGAGGACGGCTATTGTCTGCCCGATCTATTTTGGCGGTGAGTTCGCGGTGAAGAGGGTTTTGTGGAGGCTGAACGTTACCTTAGGCTAGTCACGTGTCATTTACCGAAATCAACTTGCCAAATGGAACAACTTTTAGAGTAGTGGTAGACTAAGTCAAGGTTCTTTTTTATCCATTGTATCAATAAATAATTGTTTCCATCAAGATAATGCTCTAGTTCTTAGTTGCAAAGTGGAACGCAACGCATCATCTCATTCTCTGCGTAAGGCACAAATAATATAAAACAGTTACATCTACATCTTGTTTAGAGTGGATGGGAGAATTGTTCTATAAAATAGTTTCTATGAGTCTTGAGTGATTCCTATTCACAATAAAATGGAAGCTGACATACTTTCTTCTCGATTCCATTGCAAATACTTTTATATATCATTCAGGCCTAGAAGTTATCTTCATCTACTTGAGAAGGCAATTCAATTTAGTGTGCAGAACGAGGATAGAATAACAGTGAATCTGAAATCTTAGTTTGAGGTCATTCCATCTATCTCATTTAAATCGAAAGTGCATTTATCAATCATCTCATCAATGCCTCCCACTGATAAGGACAAAGTAGCAGTATATGTCTTCAACAATGATGCATGATAGTGGACCAAATGAGCGACCAATACCTGTAACTGAAGCCAGACCCTCGTGTTTTCTATATCCATAGGACAAGTGGCATAAAGAATGCTATCTGGTTACGGCACACAAGAAGTGTGAGAGGTTGCTTATCCAGAAATGAATTCAGGCATATTTGATTATAGTGAACACACAACCCTCAAAATTATGTCTGCAATGGCCCAGCGTGGACAGCCCAATGAGGATAACAGTATGTATTATATAGAGGAAGCGACTGGAAAAGTATAATCTGATATATCAGAAGTTGGCTCTAAAGTCTGTTTAATGGAGTATCGTGGACATGAACCATAGTCGTGGCAATTAATTACTATTGGAATATTTGGGCCCCTACAAATTCCCCGAAGTTTGAACTCAAGATATACCTGAATGTAGTGGTTAGGCTAATGCATGACCTAGCAGCTAAAACATACAAGCCCAGGAGGCAAACCACTCTCTTTGTTGCGTGCTTCCATCCTATCCTTACATATGAGAACATGTGGGCGCCAGACTTCTCCATGAAACCAAATGCAATCAGTTCGTGAAGCAGTTCATGAGGCGGAGCGGAGTATTCTCGGATTGGTTCGGATTGATGAATTTACTCCATGATGTTTCCAGTCTCCTATCTACCTCCATATTTCTTTGGCTGGGTCTAATTCCTGTGGCAAAGACGGGCTCTAGATCAGGGCAAATTTGTCCGCATTGCGGTTCGAAGCAAGACTCTGCTTCTCCTATACTGTGCGCAATTCCTAACCCCTACTTTTGCTACCTCCTTATTTGCTGGTGTAAAGATGACTTCGTCATGGGATTCTTCTTCATCGGATAGCGTTGGCTATTATCCAAATTTTGGCTTTCCATATAATTAAGTCAACCATCAGCTTTTCCCATCATTCCGTTCTATGGTTGTGATTTTCGGTAACGTAGCTGCCCAAGCTTCCTGTTCCGCTGGCGTCGGCTCAAACCCAAGCTTCTTCTCCGCCCTGTCTGAAATGTAGAGTCCTATCGTGCCCCTATTTATAGTCAATTGCTGCTTCTCCACGTCTCTTAGGATTGAATGTTCCAGTACCATGCTATAATCCCAAGTCCTACACCCAAACGTGCTTTTGCCGGGAGATTGCGGTAGGTTCTAGGAAAGTCAGTATGCATAATAAGCAACTTTGAGATTGGGAATCGCACTGAAGGAGAGACATGTTAGGCCAACGTCTGAGGTAGAGCGTACTTCTTGTGAGTTTGGACTTTTGTGACAATTCGTGTTACTGTGAGATGAGGCGGTTGAACTTCTAGTGCACCGGACTTGGGGTCCAGCTATTTGCCCCACATTCAACGACATGCCTGTCCATTGTTGGAGATCTGCACATGCACACATCTACTATAACTATATACAACTAGCTCACCACTAAATCATAGGTAAGGTCCGCCTGCGTCTGCATATCCCTTGCTCAAAAGACTGGAACAAATTCACTTCATTGTGTTCCTTGCTATTTACAGTTGTCAAAGTCGTGCTCTTGAATCTGTAATCTATGTATATGATTGCGATTGGCACTTTCGGCACTACAGTACTTGATGGCACTTACATAAAGTATATGTCAATACCGCTTCCAAAGCTAGACTGATTTGGTTTAGACTTTTCTCGCCTCTTGTTGTATACCTTGAACCCAAGTTAAGTTCCAAAGGGTTGAAACTCTCCAATGTAATTTTTGAAGGGAAGCCAGCCAGCCTCCAGCTACGGGCAAGTAAGTTCGCTTAGTGGATTATGTCATGGCAAGATGTTACGGGAGAGCATCCCGCTTACCACCATACTGGCTTTGCCTTTGACTTTACAAATGTCGTACTGTAGTTATCATCTGACTGCTACTGTAATTGTTAATTCTAAAATAGGCTAAAGAAAATATACCCTGGTGTTTACGTGTTCTCCCTTAATCGCCGACATAATTCCATGCGCCACTAGAGTGGAGTGTACTGAGGTACTCGTCGCCCTTTCGCCCTCTTTGGCCGGCCCTCTTTGGTACGCAGGAATCTAACATTGAAAGTAATTATGTTCTATTGTTTTGCTATTTTCTTACTTTTCTCTTTCTCTTTCCTCTTTCCTCTTTCCTCTTTCCTCTTTCCTCTTTCCTCTTTTCCTTTGATATTCCAATCCTCACTTCTTGGTTGGAACTTCTCTGACAACATTAACAGATCTGGACTACCTAAAGAACATCATCAGAGCAACAAGCACTAGGCAGTGTATTTTCAAACGCTCAGAAATAGTCACTCAACGAGTACAATAGATCGAATTTCCACAGGATCAAGCGGCGTGGATTCCTCTTGAAAAGCCGGATCAGAATGGAAGTTCTTCCTGTCGAGCTTCGTCAAACCATTCTGCAAATCCTGGATCTGGAAAGCTTGAAATCCATCCGGCTTGCATCGAAAGCATGGGCGTTCCTAGCAGAAGAATACCTCATCTCTCCCTCCTTCACGACGCTCCCTCATCGAGATGACATGTCACGACTTCTCGCCATTTCGCAGCATCCCAATTTCTGCTTCCGTATCCAGAATTGTAAGCTTACTTCCGTGCTTACATTCCTGGACGTAGAAAGAAGCTCAGAATCATCTCAGGACGCTATCATAGGTTTCAATATCGTAGCTACCGATTTTTTTTTGGGGATAGCTGAAGTCTTTGTCTTTTCTTTGTCTTGTCATGAAATGTGTCGAAAATAGCAAAGCTAATCTGATGGACAGTAACCATCAACCTTGGAGAAGTCAATGAATACCATGCCCGCCACAACATCTACTTCCAAAACTATCTCCGGGACTATGATGACCGAATGACCGCTCAGGACGAGACATGGACAGCCTACAACAAGATCAAGGCTCTGAAAGATTGCCATCTCCCGAGCTGCTGTGCAGAACCACGCCTAACCACCATCTTCCACTCCCTGCCCAACCTGAGAAGCGTCCACGTAACGCTCATGACCTGCCCCTTCACCCACAAGGACGCTGACTTCCTCGGCGAGATCTGGAAGATCCCCACGACGCGGCTGCTGCCGCGCGTGGCCACCACCGGCCGCTTCACCGCGATCCTCTCCTCGCTCGCGGGCGTCCGACTGGGCAGCCTGTCGCACGACCGCCTGCCCTTTGAGTTCTTCGCCCAGAAGCCCTCCCTGGTCGCGCTGTGCGGCGACGCTTTCCGCTCCCTCACCCGCCTCTCCCTCACCCTCGACTACAGCGACATGCCCAACAACCTGCACACCGGCCCCGCCTTCGCGAACCTCTCCGCCTGTCTCCGCGGCGCCGTCGACCTGCGTAGCTTCTCGCTCGCCATGCTGGGCCGCCGCAAAAGCCCCGTCTCCGACCTGCTCGCCTCGCTGCACGCCCATCACTTCTCGTTCCCTCTGCTGCACACGCTGAAATTAGAAGGCGTAAGCTGCACCCAAGACGAGCTCGCCACCTTCCTCGTTTCCCAACCGTCGTTGAAAACGCTGCAGCTAGGCGGCGCGGGCCTGCGGAATAACCACCAGCCCGTGAACGGCGGCGTGCATCTACTAGAAGGAAGCTTCAGGGAGCTGTTTAAAGCTGTGCGGAAGGGCATGGAATTGGACCAGTTTAAGCTGATGGGCGATTTGAAATCGCTCGAGTACAGCGAGCTTTGGATATTGGATGACTTGGTTTCGGTGGATGATATCCTAGACTACGTGACGGATTGATATCGAGGCTGTGCCTTTTGGGGGAGGTCATGTACATACCTTACCTAGCTAGAAAATCCAGCACAGTTTTTGAGCCCTGTTTTATGGCCAGGATTTTGATTTGAATGAATGACTTGTCCATTGGATGTTTGCACATGTGTAGTATTAAGTGGTACCTCTAACAGTACAATATATAACTCTCCATAATATCTCATAATGTAGCATAAGCCTTGTCCGGGCATTGCATGTTAAGTATGAAGGTAGTGCTAATAGTTGGATAACCTTTTTGGAAGCATACATGTCTTAGGTCAAGTCTTCGGGGCTTTTCTTTAACTCAAGGTCTCACGATGCGAGGCACATTTATGTATGAGAAGTTTCTAGTTGCTAATCTAAAACTTGTACCCGCCATTGATGGATGAAGCCACTGGGAGAGTAAAGCTCGACTAGAAATAGAGTAAAACAATATGTACCTGAAAACGAGCAGGCAACTGCCACTCTAAAAATCAACACCGCGAGCATCTTTTTTTGGTCGGCCCTTCCTGCAAATTCTCGGCTCCCCAGCCTTGTTTCATGATGACACAAAAATCAAAACTTCATATCCCCTTGCGTAAAGCTATAGCGAGCATAACAAAAGCCATCCCCTTGTTAGAAAAACACAGTACCATCGCCCTTCGCCATTGAATGCAAAATCCCCCAACCGTCTAAATTGAAAATGCAATGCAAAAAGAACTTTTAATCAGGTGTAACAACGCCAAAACTATGCAGCCTCTCCCTCTATATATGATGTTCCCACCGAGTCGAATCTATCCCGATCCACCACCAATGTTTGTATGTACACCCGCAACAGGAGAATCGATCATCTTGTTGATAGGTTTAAAGAGCTGGGCCATGTCCAAGGTCAGATCTGAGACTGCGTACGCAGGGTCTATATCACCAACAGATCCCAACTCTTCTCCACGCTTCGCACTGTCCGACACAACCCACTGCTTAACGTATTGCATGAGACTCATTACGTGAGTAAATCTCTGGTCAGGAGGCGTGTGCAAGTCTAGTCCTCGGTTGCTGCCGATTAAGCATTTGGCAAGCCAGTAGAAGTGCACTGCATCACGGCAGAAACCAAAGCGGCGATAGCTTCTTCGCGATAGCTCCGACGGTGGGTATTGTAAGGCGATGTCACCATCCCATGCCTTCTTCCATTTTTCAAATGCAGCACTCGTAGCGTTAAGCTGGCTAGCTGCCTCGATCGGAGTAGAGGTACCACTTCCCGCAGCATCGATAATTCTCATGGCCCAGTCAGTCTGGTTCATAGGAGTGCTAGTTCCACTGCTGGAAGCCTGGCCGAAATCCTTGGAAATATTCCTCTGAGCCTTCCACAATTGCACGTGCAAGGCATGAATCAGTACGAACTTGGAGTACAAGTTTGTAGTGTTGGGATGGAAGCTCCAATCTTTGTGGAGAATAGTGATCATTGCGGTATGCATTTCGGGTTGCTTAGCACGACGGCTTCCTTCTGGATTGATGTCTTGGGCGGCAAGCTTTCCTGCTAAGCCCAGAGCACGGGCACACTCACTTGCACTGCCTGCATCCCATGCGGCATCGTCGGCTGGGAGAGGAATTTGGATCTCCATAACATCGAATAAAGGTTCCATGTTGAAATACATCACTCTCGCAGCATCAAGCAGGAAAATCAAGAACATGAGCCGAGATCGCTTCTCTTGCTGGATCCATGCATTCCAGTCAAACGTCTCCGCCGTAAAGCTACTTCCATTTGCGTGAGGTTGGTGAAGTAGACTGGAAAGAGCGCCCGTGCTTATGCGGGTGAGACCTGCTTGTCTTGCGAGTGCAGCAACGATAGGAAACTGTCGCCGGGCCTCCTCCCGTTGAATAGGAGTACCGTGCCATGTGTAAAGAACATGCATCAAGAAGATTGCGGAGATCTGCTCGAGCTCGGATCCACTAGGAGCAGCACTCTCGCTCACGAAGCCGCTGCCATTTGCATGCTGCCGCGAGATCTTGATATACAATTCAGAGTTGCTTTCTATAGCAATTTTAGCTATCTCCATCATGCCTCGAACTTGAACGGGAGTCATGCGATCAGAATAAACAGCACCAATACAGATCATTCCGAGTAACATGCTGTCCGAAGCTTCATCGATTCGGAAGGAGGGCATATGGATTACAGGGAAATGGCCTTGGAAGCTGGAGAAACGATCCAAAAAGTGCTTGATATTGTCAGCAGTTAGGTGTTGTCTCAACTGACTGCTTCGGCTGTTAATCGGACTATTAGGGGGGGTGCACAGAAGCATTAAGCGAGCAGAAACCGTCTGTAAAGGATCGTTCTGGAAGTTCCAATTGGGAAAGTCTGCAGCGGGGTTCAACTCCTGAGTGGGATAAATGCCAGTGAGAAGTCCATTGACTGTTACGGGTTCATGCTTGACAGAGTACACCCCAGGTTCAGGTTTGACAGCAGCGGGTGTATTGGTAATAGACGGGGTGTAAGGGTTGCTAAAAGTAGATGTATTTGTTTGATATGGATTATTGATAGGGTTAATGAAGCTTCGGCCGTTGGGTATCTGTTGATACGTCGTGGGGGGCTGAGAATGCATGTTGGGGCCGTTGCCACCGTATTCAAAGTTGTTCTGATTGTATGAGTGACCGTTCTGTCCTTGGGGAACACTGAATGCTAGTGAAGGATTCATACCAGGGGTTGGCACGGTACCGCCCATACCGGGATTATATCCCTGATCAAAGCTGCCTCTGCTAGAACCTCCTTGTCCCTGAACCATTCTCTCATCCCCAAGTCTCTTCAATTGGTCGGACTGTTGCTGCATCTGGTTCTGGACCTGCTGGTTTGTCATGTGTGAAGCAGCATCAGGCACTTCACCGCCTGGAATGATTCCGAAATGGTGGTGATTTAGAGCTGGATCGGTCATGTTGTTGTTCATGCCGTTGTTGCCCATCATATCACCATCATTGCCCATGGATGGCGAGTTCTTGTGAGGTCCAGGGTGCGACTTCTTCAAGTGCGTTTGCGCATGAGAGAGATGACTGGCACCTGTGGGATTACCACGGCGAATTGAACATTTTTGGAAATGGCGCTTCAAGATGTCGCTGCGGGAGAAGGTGTCTCGGCACAGGATACACATGTATGGGCGATCCCCAGTGTCTGTTTTTGTTAGATCTAGAGCTTAAAGAAAACGCGAAAAACTTACGTCTGAGCAAATGGCGTTTCAAATGCTTTGCATGGAGATAGGTCTTTGTGCAGTGAGGACAAGGAAATTTGCCGTCAGCATCCTTTGGGGGTATCATAGCATTCTTGGTAGAGCCCGGACCGGTGGCAGTCACAGCGGGACGACCTGGCGCACTGGGCAATATACCTCTTCGACCCTGAGAACCCACGACATGGGTCGGTGGCTCGTTAGTGTCCATCATACCCGACTGCATGAAGTTATTGTTCTGGCCATATGGGGATTGCATGCTCTGTTGCATGCCGTTGTGTAGCCCATTTGGCGGCATTGGCCGCAATGGTTGTGGCATGTTCCGGTTCTGAGCAGGAGCCGGCGCAATTGCTTGCGGATGAGACATCGCAGCAGACGAGTGTGGGAGCATAGACCCGGAGGTGCGATACTGCTGTTGTGGGTAGCTGTTCATGGGGACCATTTGTTGCGGGTAGCCCCGTGGCTGATTGACCATGGACTGCTGCTGCTGTTGCTGCTGTTGTTGTTGTTGTTGCTGCTGCTGCTGGTGTTGCTGCTGGGAGAAGTTGCCCGCGCCAGGAGTATTTGGCGTGGCTGGCGTTCTCGGGGTGTGAGGAGCACTGCCTGGGTACATACCTCCTGCCATCGCGTGCTGCTGGTTTTGTTGGAGAGGGGGCAGCGTGTGTGGGGTGTTGTGCTGTTGTTGAAGCTGTTGAGGCGACACACCGGATGGGTTTTGCCCATACTGCGACGGTTGCTGCTGCTGCTGGCCATTTACCCCATTCGGGTGGTAGGGCGAGTTCTCCATCGTCGGCGAGGAACAAGCAAAGATGGTGAGTGGGTGGACTCGATTATGGATGCTCTTGCGCGTGCTCCAGAATTCGATGGGGTCCGGAGGGAAGGACAACGGGATCTTATGGAGATGTCCTTATCTAGTAGAAAGAGTTAGTATCTCCAGCAAGAGAGGCGATCACGTTTGAAGCGACCACCG
>Ga0247734_1000056_pt1 | contig 102115 bp, 84 predicted proteins | sample UWRJL103311B2_FD_180933 | JGI IMG/M metagenome (GOLD analysis project Ga0247734, IMG submission 180933) | Plant litter microbial communities from Arlington Agricultural Research Station in Wisconsin, United States - UWRJ-L103-311B-2 | ecosystem: Environmental > Terrestrial > Plant litter >... | reverse complement strand
GATCCCCCGCCTTGTGAAATCCTGGGCGAGTTGCCTGCTGAAGGTCTTGCCCCACCACCACCGCCAAAGTTACCTCTTGGAGCAGCACCTGATGATCTGCTTCCGCCACCACCGCCACCGGAGCCGCCACGGCCGCCCCTCTGTGCAAAAACAGTATCGGTAGCAATACCGCTGATAAACAGAACAGCTGCTACAATGACTAACGATTTAAATTTTGAATTTTTCATATGTGTGTGAATGAATCAATTTGTCTATAGGACAACTAACGCGACAAAAGGATTATTCGTGTTTACACATTATTTTAAAGGTGACAAATGAATGATAAATAAACTATTACGGCTTTGCCGGAGTAGATTTGCCAGCACTTACACTATCAGTACCCCTATCGTTACGGAAAGAACGGGTACTGTCTGCAGCTTTCACCGCCGAGGTATCCGTAGCAACCGTATCTGAAATGTCGTTAGATAGCGTTGAAGAATCTGCACCTGATTTGTCATTATTACTACTACAAGCTCCTAGTGCCATCCCGGCAACAACCAGAGCTATAAAAAATTTACTCGTTCTCATAAAAAATACATTTGATTTAACGTTTTAACAGTCAAGAACTTCAATAGTTTTATATTTAGTAAAAAATACAAAAATCAGACGTACCAATTAAAAAGAGTTGTATTTTGAGCGCCTGATTTATCAACCTATTTAAATGAACTCAATTGTCAATTTTACTATAGCAATCTACTCGTTAGTATTTTTTTCTTCCGCTTACGGGCAAAATAAATCATACGCTCCAGAACCTTATGGTGCAATACCCACCGAAAGACAATTGAAATGGCATGAAATGGAAATGTATTGCCTGGTCCACTTTACACCAACAACTTTTCAAAATAAGGAATGGGGATACGGTGATGCAGATCCATCGATTTTTAATCCAAAAAAATTCGATGCCCGGCAAATTGTAAATGCTGCCAAATCGGGTGGATTTAAGGGAATTATAATAGTGGCAAAACATCATGATGGATTTGCATTATGGCCAACTAAAACTGCCACCTACAATATTAGTGAAAGCCTGTGGAAAAATGGTAAAGGAGATATGGTAAAAGAATTTATGCTTGCTGCAAAACAGCAGAACATGAAATTTGGCATCTATTGCTCACCATGGGATCGGAATAACCTTTCCTACGGTACTCCTGCATATGTAGACTTATACCGCAATCAGTTAAAGGAACTTTATAGTAATTATGGTCCGCTTTTTATGAGTTGGCATGACGGTGCCAATGGTGGGGACGGCTTTTATGGCGGAAAGAAGGAAACAAGAAAAGTAGATCAATCAAGTTATTACGACTGGTTAACTACTTGGAAAATGACTCGAAAACTACAGCCTGATGCAAGCATTTTTAGTGATATCGGATTAGATGTACGTTGGATAGGTAATGAAAAGGGTATTGCGAATGAAACCAGTTGGTCTACCATTACTTTACAAGGCATAGCCTCGAAACCTGCAATGCCAGGATTTCTTGATGATTCCAATTTGGGAAGTGGTACCCGGAATGGAAAACAGTGGATTCCGTTTGAAGCTGATGTTGCACTCCGCCCAGGCTGGTTTTATCATCCGGAACAAGACAATCAACTGAAAACAGTTTCACAGCTATTTCACATATATTGCAATTCTGTGGGAAGAGGTGGCGGATTTGACCTGGGGCTTTCTCCAACTACAGAGGGGATTCTTCACCCTTATGATGTAAAAACACTTGCTGCGTTTGGTAGATTTTTAAAAAGTGTTTTTAAATTAAACTTGGCTACAAATGCAAAAATTACCCTTTCTAATGTTCGTAATGGAAAAACAACTGACTTCGGGGCATCGAATTTAACTGATAATAACCGATACAGCTATTGGGGAACAGATGATAAAATACATAACGCGACTATAACACTCCAATTTCAAAAGCCGGTAAAGTTTAGTATTATCCAGTTCCGCGAAAATATAAAACTCGGACAACGAATAGATAGTTTACAAGTCGAAATGCTAAAAAACAACCAATGGGTACCGTTAGCAAAAGCAACTAGTATAGGTGCAAATAGGCTCATCCGGTTACAAGAGGCTGTTATTACCTCAAAAATCAGGGTACATATTTATGCACCAGTAAGTATAGCACTGAGCGATATCGGCTTATTTATGGAACATAAAATAGCACCAGAAACCAATCAACAATCTACTGTTGGCTATGATAACTCTGCATGGCGCGTATTAAGCAGCAGTGATGGTAAAATAGATCTTGATTTAGGGGAAGAACTTACGTTTTCTGCTGCCGGTTATTTACCAATAAAAGACAAACATACGGATGCTTTAATAGAAAAATATAACTTGTTAATAAGTAACGACGGTAAAACCTGGACAAAAATAGCGGAGGGAGAATTTTCGAATATAAAAGCCAACCCCATTTTACAGCGCATTGCATTAGCCCATAAGTGGAAAGCAAGGTACATAAGTTTGAGATCACAAACGCCTGTAAAAGCAAAAATTGAAAAAGCGGAGGTACACCTATACAACTAAGCAGTACAGCTATACAACTAGGAGATTAAGCAAAGCAGCTGCGTAGTGCTTTTACAGCTAACCTGATCTTTGATTTTACAGTACCCAGGGGCATTTGCAATTCATCAGAAACCTCGGCCTGTGTGTAACCATGAAAGTATACAAGGTTAAGTACCTGCTTTTGTGAGTCTGGCAACCTGTGCATCAACTCTCTGACTCCAATGGTATCTGTTCGCTCATTGACGTGATGAAAACGTTCTACCTGGCTAAAAGCACTGTCTATATCTTCATTCAGTATACTTTTAGCAAAACTTTTCCCCCGTTTATAATCAATTGCCGAATTGCGTGCCATCCTGGCCATCCAGGTAAAAAGCCTTGCTTTTTCTGGATCATACTGGTCTAATGACTTCCATATTTTAACAAAGGTGTCTTGCAGGATATCTTCAGCTATCTCCCTTGCCGGAACAACCCTTAAGATAATACCAAGAAGTGATGGAGAATATGACATATATAATCTCCTGAATGAAATACTGTCCCTTTCCTTCAAATCAAGAAGTAATCTGCTTTCAAAGCAATCATTACAAGCAGGTTCATCACAGTGAACCGTAATCGCACGAACCATATTTATACTTACTGCAGCCATAACATTAAATTATTTCTTAACTCAACATAAGCAAAACTACTTCCTTAAAGAATAATTACCTACTAAAATTGCCGTTCATTTTATTCATTTTTCTATGAAGATAAAAAACATTTAATCATTTAACCATTATTAAAGAATAGCGGTCAAAAGTAACTAGTTATTATACTATATATTTTGAAGTAATAAAACGAATGAGCACTGTGTAAGTGACGGTTATAACCGGTTTGCCATTCTATTTTTGAAATATAACTAGCAGCATGCTAACAGAAGCTTTGTGCAATAATGAACAAACGTATCGATTTGACAGTAAAATAACGATTAAAAAGTAAAATGGGCTTACCTTCGTTAATCTGAAAGGATTAATAAGGAATTATGGAAAACTTAAATAGCAAAACCTTTAAAAATGAATTTGTTAAGGCATTCGAAGGAGATGATAGTGGAAATCTGCAGCCAAGACAAACACCAGGGATGCTATATAGTAAAACAATTCCTACACCCGTAAAAAAACCAGGACTGATCGCCTGGTCACAGGAGCTTGCCGAAGAATTAGCACTTGGCGAAGCTACCGACGATGATATCCTCATCCTTGCCGGTAATTTAGTCACGCCGTCTATGTATCCTTATGCAGCCTGTTATGCAGGTCACCAATTTGGAAATTGGGCTGGTCAGTTAGGCGATGGAAGGGCAATCACGCTGGGTGAACTTGTTACTAGTAATGGAAAAAGCTACGAGCTTCAATTAAAAGGAGCTGGACCCACCCCCTATTCCCGTCGCGGCGATGGCCGGGCAGTACTCCGTTCTTCTGTAAGGGAGTATCTGATGAGTGAAGCCATGTTTTATCTTGGCGTGCCGACCACCAGGGCTTTGAGTTTAGTGAAAACCGGCGACCAGGTGCTGCGTGACCTATTTTATAATGGAAATACAGCGTATGAGCCTGGTGCTATCGTAGCCAGGACAGCGCCAAGTTTCCTTCGGTTTGGAAATTTTGAGATGTTGGCAGCGAGACAGGAAACTGCCCAATTGGAGCAGTTGGTAAACTGGACAATCGATCGTTTTTATCCGCATATAAAAGGTGAAAACAAAATCATAGAGTGGTTTAAAGAAGTCGTGGAAAAAACTGCAACAATGATTGTTGGATGGTTCAGGGTTGGCTTTGTACATGGTGTAATGAATACGGATAACATGTCTATCCTTGGTCTTACTATTGATTATGGGCCTTTTTCATTTCTTGATGATTATGATCCCAACTTCACACCCAATACAACCGACTTACCAGGGCGACGGTACGCGTTTGGGCGTCAGCATACCATTGCTTATTGGAACTTAGGTTGTCTGGCCAGCGCAATTGCACCCTTGTTTGAAACTTCAAAAGAACTCGTAGCAGCATTAGAAGACTTTCAGGATATCTATTTTGGTAAATACTATGCGATGATGGCTGATAAATTGGGATTGGCAGAATTACTGGAAGAAGATAAAAAGCTGATTGATGATTTTGAAGAAAACCTAAGCTTGCTAAAGCCAGATATGACACTATTTTATCAGTTGCTGATCACTTTACCACAGTACCTAAATGATAAAAAAAACCTTTTAAAGCACATGGGACCTTGCTTTTACAGCATACCCGGGGAAGCAGACTTAGCGAAATTATTTGTCACTATACAAGCTTATCAAAACAGGCTTAAACTAAATAGTATCAGCGAAGAAGAATCGCGTGAACTAATGCGAGCCAGTAATCCCCGTTTTATCCTGAGGAACTACATGCTTCACCAAGCTATTCAAGAGCTCGAAAACGGCGATGACACAGCTTTTATGAAATTAAAAAAGGCATTAAAGACACCATATTCAAATGAACACGATGAGTTCTTTAAATTAAGACCAGACTGGGCCATCAACCAGCCAGGCAGCTCTACCCTATCCTGCAGCTCATAATTAGCTTGCAGGCAACAGTCTATTCTTATTTGCCAAACCCTGTGCTGCATCAGTTAGATTATGAAGCGTAGTCTGTGCAATCTCTGTTAATGCTTCGCTGGTAAAAAATCCCTGGTGTGCAGTGATCAGAACATTAGAAAAACTCATCAGCCGGAGGATATCCTCATCATCAATCAGGCTTTCAGAAAGATCCCTGAAAAAAAGTTTGTCTTCCTGTTCATATACATCTATACCTAAATAGCCCAATTTCCCCTGTTTAAGCGCATCAATTGCCGCCGCAGTATCTAAAATCGCTCCTCTGCTTGTATTAATTACCATTACCCCATCTTTCATCTGCTCAAAACACTCCTGGTTAATCAGGTGCTTGGTATGTTCGTTTAGCGGACAGTGTACAGAAATCAAATCCGCCTCCGCAATCAGCACATTATAATCTACTAATCGAATATGCGCAGGAGCAACAGTCACTACCGGATCAAACGCAATAACTTCACACCCGAAACCATGCATGATCTTTGCAAAAGCAAGACCAATCTGCCCCAACCCAATTACCCCTGCTTTTTTGCCATGCAAGTTAAAGCCAATCAGTCTTTCTAAAGAAAAGTTACCTTCCCTAACGCGGTTATAGGCTTTATGGGTTTTACGGTTCAAAGTCATGATCATTGCCACTGCATGCTCAGCAACCGCTTCAGGAGAATAGGAAGGGACTCTGTAAACATCGATATCCAGACTTTTTGCAGTTTCCAAATCTACCTGGTTAAAACCCGCACAACGCAACACCACTGTGGATACGCCCACTTCTTTTAAAGCTGTAAGAGTAGCGGCATCTGCTACATCATTCACAAAAATACAAACTGCACTACACCCTTCGGCAAGTATAGCTGTTTTAGCATTTAATGCGGGTTCCAGGTAAATCAGTTCATGCTTTGTATCTTTGTTTACAAGGTCAAAGAATTGTTTATCATAAGAACGGGTACTAAATACGGCTACTTTCATGTGAATTAATTTCCAGCAAGATAAGATTTCGTAACAGTTTAAGCTAATTAGAAATTACGTATAACGCAAAAAGGTGCTAAATTTCTTTGCACCTTTTTGCGTTATTTTTCAGCTTGGGCTTAACCCAGCTTTATTTTCTTTTGAATATCTGTCACGTAACCTTTGAACTTCTTATCTGTATCAATCAAATCTTCTACAGTCTGACAAGCATAGATTACAGTAGAATGGTCTCTGCCACCGTAAAAAGCACCAATACTCTTCAATGAAGATTTTGTCAGGTTTTTAGAAAGGTACATGGAAATCTGACGGGCCTGTACAATCTCCCGCTTCCTTGTAGGGGATTTTACCATATCTATTGGCACTTCAAAATACTCACAAACCAGTTTCTGGATATAGTCCATCGAAATTTCTTTTGTCGTATTTTTGATAAAGTTCTTTAACATGGATTTAGCCAGTCCCAGATCAATATCTTTTTTATTTAAAGTAGACTGTGCAAGGAGAGAAACCATCGCTCCTTCCAGCTCACGGATATTATTATCAATATTATGCGCAACATATTCTACAACCTCAGAAGGCAACTCGATACCATCAGCATACATTTTCTTTCTTAAGATAGCAATCCTGGTTTCCAGATCCGGGATCTGAAGATCTGCAGAAAGCCCCCATTTAAAACGGCTCAGCAAACGTTCTTCTAATCCAGAAAGGTCTTTTGGAGCCTTATCTGAAGTGATAATGATCTGTTTGCCCGATTGGTGAAGGTGGTTAAATATATGAAAGAAGATATCTTGTGTTTTCTCTTTTCCGGCAAAATTGTGCACATCATCCATGATAATCACATCCATTGCCTGGTAAAAGTTCACAAAATCATTGATCGTATTGTTCTTTAATGAGTCTACAAATTGCTGGCAAAACTTTTCACAGGATACATATATTACCAGCTTATCTGGTAATGTTCTACGGATTTCGTTACCAATTGCCTGCGCAAGATGGGTTTTACCTAATCCTACTGCCCCATAAATCATCAGCGGATTAAATGAAGTGGCACCAGGCTTGGCCGCTACAGCGAACCCGGCGGAGCGTGCAAGACGGTTACTATCTCCCTCAACATAGCTATCAAAAGTATAGTTAGCATTCAATTGAGGGTCTACGTTCAGCTTTTTTAGCCCTGGTATGATAAAAGGGTTTTTAATGTCTTTATTTATAGCTACCGGAACTGGCATAGATTGTATTTTTGATGCTCCTCCATTACCATTTGAAGGCATTATTGTAGTATATGGATTGCCTGTACTGGACGATTTGTCTACAACAATATTGTATTCCAGTCTGCCCTCTTCTCCTAGTTGTTGCTTAACAGTTTTTCTTAATAAGCCAACGTAGTGTTCTTCCAGCCATTCATAGAAAAATAAACTTGGCACCTGTACGGTCAAAATGCTACCCTCCAGCTTTTGTGCGGTAATAGGCTCGAACCAAGTTTTGAAGCTTTGGTTAGGAATATTATCCTTTATGATTTGGAGACAGTTATTCCATACTTCAGTACAAGTTCTTTGCATATATCTTCTAATAAATTAAGGGTTTCTGACTTCAACAGCGTTCAAAAGTCCTGCCGTTTTGGGAGTGCGAAGATCAGAAAAATTACTAACAAAAAAAGATAAAATCTAACCTAATTCATAAGTAGCTAGCAGGCAAACATATACAGATTTAAAAAGCATCAATGATGTGGATAAGTTATCCACATCGAAAAATCACTGTGGATAAGTCTGATTTCTGCTGCAAAAAAATGGATACGTAAAGGCTGCCAAATACGATTTGGCCAATAACTACGGTCGGTAACAAATTTTGTTTTCAATAGTTAAAAATGCGGTACTGACATTATGTCATAATCTATCAATTCAATTAGAACATATATCTATCTGATTTTAAGTGAAATATTTTTTATAATAAATTCTTAATTGTTTGAAGCCAATAATTACTTCTCCAAATTTATGTTGAAATGAATGAATAAACATAATTGTTTAAAATCATTCTAAATAAAAATATATCTTTGCCAGGTAACACAAATAAGTTGGATCAGCGATACTGGGATAAAATAAAAGAAGGAGATGAAAAAGCATTCATGGATATGTATGATGCCTATTATCAATCGCTCTTTACTTTCGGGTGCCGCATTAACCCAGCTAAAGAAATAGTGAAAGATGCGATACATGAACTCTTTTGTGAACTCTGGGAAAAGCGATCAACCCTGACAAATGTGACCAACGAAAAGTCGTATCTTTTCACCTATCTCAAACGTAAAATACTTAAGGAAATAGCCGTAGCAGAGAAAGCGGCAGGTATTGAAAAAGAGCTGCCCATAGAAGATGACTTGTCTTACGAAGAACTGCTTATTCGCTCCCAAACAACAGAAGAAAATAAGGTTATCTTAAAAAACCTGCTTAACAGGGTAAGTCCGGCACAATTAAAGATCATCCAATATAAATTTTTCGAAATGCTGACTTACGAAGAAATTGGTGTACGGATGAAGTTGCAACCAAGAACAGTATATAATCAGGTATACGAAGCATTAAAGACCATGCGCAACCACCTGAAGGTTCTGTTTTCTTTGTTTCTCCTTTACACATTCTACTGATCGATATTGATTTAACCAGGTTAACTAACTACTCTTCCAAAATAAAAAAATGATCACTTTTTGTTCCAGGTCACTGTCCTATACAGACTAAATACTGTGATAGTACAATAAATTGATAGGATATTTATGCAGATCTATACAAGTAGTTGCTTAGGCTGTAGTAGCTGGAAAAATTATTTTAAAATAAATCCGGTAAAAAAAACAGTTTTTCTGCACTAGTAGATATAAACCAGCTTAATGGAAGAAAACCTACATACCGCAGAAGAATTTGCATCCAGTGAATCCTTTATCTCATACTATTTGAAAAGCGATAAGGCCGCCATTGCCTACTGGGAAAAATGGATCTCTCTGCATCCGGAAAAAATTGATGAAATACTTACAGCAGAAAGAATGCTTGATGTACTCCATCTGCGTTTACCTCAACAGGAAAGAGAACAGGAAAGAAAGCGCCTAAGCGATTATATTAGTCAAACCACCCAACAACCCTTGCACCTACAAGAAAAACCTGTAGAAAGGTTATTCATGCGCTATAGGGGAATGCAGATTGCTGCTGCAATCATTATGATTGTTTCTGCTTCAATAATTTATTTTTCTTCACCAAAACTGGGTAACAAACAGCAGCCCGACTTGGAATGGATCAGTTTCACGTCCCCAAAATCAAAAAGAAGTACGATACACCTCAGCGATGGGTCTGCCGTTACCTTAAATTCGGGCAGCACATTGCGCTATCCAAAGTCATTTATAGCAAAAAACAGGTTAGTTAAATTATCAGGGCAAGGATTTTTTGAAGTTAAACATGATCATGCCCATCCTTTCATTGTATCTGCAGGAAAAGTCAATACCCAAGTCTTAGGAACGGCCTTTACCGTTTCTAATTACAGCGGTGAGCCTGATATCTCCGTTGCATTGATCCGTGGAAGTGTAAAGGTGACCACAACTCATAATCAATTAGATTCACTCCTTTTAAAACCTGGAGAAAGGATGACTTATAGTGCAGCATCTGGAAAAATGAGTAAAGATGAGTTTGATACTGCAACAGAAACTGGATGGAAAGATGGGATTACCACATTTAAAGGAGCCGATTTTAAAACAATCGCCAGGACATTTGCGAGGAATTACGGATTAAACGTAGTTGCAAAAGGTCCGCTGAAAAAACTATGCTATACCGGTTCTTTCACAAATGATGATCCAACAAGAATGATCAGAATAATCTGTTTTTCATTAAACATGACTTATGAGGTTAATGGTAACACTATCCTGCTATCTCCAATAAAAGATTAACTATAGAATGACTAAAAATTTTACGATTAGATTGAAGCACTTTACCCTATTTATTTTATTACTCTGCTCCGCCAGCGTTGTAGCTGCCAGGCAAAACAACATTGACATTTCATTAAGAGCAGCGAACCTGCAGGTGATTTTTACAGCAATCGAAAAGCAAAGCGGTCTTACGTTTAGCTATAATGCAGCCGATCTCAATTTTAAAACACATTACAAATACTTTTATAAGGGAAGTTTACAAGGCGCATTAACCCACCTCTCTACGCTTGCAGGTTTATCTCTTCGGCTAGACGGGGCCAACATCCTGGTTAGGGTTTTACCTTCAAGGATGATAAAAGGTAAAATCACCAGTGCAGCAGATGGTAAGGCGCTGCCCGGGGTAATCGTGCAGTTAAAAGATGGCGGTTATGTTGCAACTTCAGACGGGGAAGGTAACTTCTCCGGAAGGGTCATCAGTGATCAAATTGTTAACGAGCGATTGCTTTTTCGAATGATAGGTATGAAAAGTATGACCTCAGAATTGCTCGGTGATAGTAAACTGATTAATGCCGAATTGCAAGAGGACGTCACACAAATGAAAGATGTAATCATTACCAGTTCTTATACCCCAGCTAAACCCCGGGAAGAGGTGGTTGGAAGTATCGCACAAATCACGGCAAAACAATTGCAAGTAGACCGTCCGATCGAAAGTTTCGATAAATTACTGGAAGGTATGGTTGCCGGTGTGTATGTTGAAGGCGGAACCGATCTGGGCACACCAGTTAAAATTAATATCCGCGGACAAGGTTCACTGATCCCTATTGGAGGCAGCCGTACCACAAGTTCACAGCCACTGTTTGTGATTGATGGGATTCCTGTTCAGGAGCAAAATTCTACTGATATCAGCGACCTTTTTAACGGGGAAACACTTTTAAATCCCCTTGCCGGAATTAATCCTGCCAACATTGAGTCAATATCTATATTGAAAGATGCAGCTGCCTCAACTATTTATGGAGCTAATGGCGCTAATGGTGTAATTATCATTACTACTAAGTCTGGAAGAAAGGGAAAAACACAAGCAAATCTATCAGTTTCTGCAGGTGCTTCCAGCTTCATTAATCAGATGCAGTTGCTAAGCGGCCCCGATTATTATACACTCAAAAGAGAGGCGCTGATCAACGCTGGTTCTACTGATGCAGCAGCAACTGCCGCTGCTGGCAGCCGGATAAATAACACAGACTGGCTTTCACAGATCAACCGTGATGCAACTTACAAGAATGTGAACCTTGATCTTTCTGGAGGAAGCGGAAATATTGATTATTATTTTTCTGCCGCTTACCGTGACCAACAATCAAGTTCAATTAATAATGGTTTGAAAACACTTTCTATAAGTTTAAAAATCAATGATAAGGTGTCAGAAAAAATAACAGTAGGTTTTACCCTCTCCCCTACTTTGTCGACCAGAAATGGAATTGATGCTTATCGGTCTGCCGCTTATTTACCGCCTAACATTGCTGCAAATGATTCAGAAACACTAGCATTAATTACAGGAATTTCCACCCCGCTACAGTTGGTAACAGAGAATGAAAACTCCAGCAGATCAATTACCTTAAATGCCAACGCACATATAAAATATACAATCACCCCAGAATTATATGTTCTCGGTACTGTAGGAGCAAATACCTTTTACAATAAACAAAGAGTATACCTATCTAAAAACAACCCTTCGGGAAGTAATTTGGGCGGCAGACTACGCATTTATGATAGAAACACTTACAGTTGGCTAGGCTTTTTACAAGCCGGTTACGACAAAACTTTCGCGAAAAATCATTCCATCAATGTGATTGCAGGCTTCGAGGCAAAAGAAGATAATGACGATTTGCTTGCGTCTACTGGTTCTGGATTTACCTACGATAAAATCAGGGAAATCGGACAAGCCACCGTAAAAAATGGCGCCTCGTCAAGAAAATCTACCGGTAGTGTTTCTTATTATTCACAGGCAAGCTACGATTTTAAGAAAAAGTATTTTTTTACCGCCAGTGCCCGTGTAGATGAATCTTCAATCTTTGGAGGAGATAAACAATCATCACTAAACAGCTCTGCCGGATTAGGTTGGGTATTGACTAAGGAAGAGTTTTTACAGCCCGGTAAATTGCTAAACTATTTAAGAGCAAGGGCTAGTTTTGGTTCTGCTGGTAATTCACGAATTGGAACTTATGCTTCACGTGGATTGTATGATTTTACTGCGGATAATTACAATGGCGAGGTTGCAGCAGAGCCATTGGGGACTGCCGCTCCTAACCCTAACCTGGGCTGGGAGAAAAACTACAAGCTTAATTTTGGTGTAGACCTGAGTGCTTTTAATTTTTTAAGATTAACGGCAGAGTACTATCGCAATACTATTAAAGATTTGATATCTACAGTTAACGTACCATTAGAAACAGGATACAGCAGCATTTCTGTAAATACGGCCACCATGCGCAATGAGGGATTTGAATTTTCACTGAATGCGGATATCGTTTCGCGCCCCAGGTTTTCCTGGACAACTGCATTTAATTTTGGCCTGAACAGGAATAAGGTAGTCAGACTAAATGAGGGATATATAGATACTTATGGAATTTCAACTGCAGCCACTGCACTAAAAGCGGGTTATAGCTCTACAGCGATCTGGGGTATTAAATGGGCCGGTATTGACCCGGCAACTGGGGTTGAACAATTTTATGCACCCGATGGATCAGTTGTAGATAGAAAAGCTATGCTAGCCTTTGGCACTAGTGCCTGGGAAGTAATCGGCGACCGGCTGCCGGATTTTCAGGGAGGGATGGTCAATACGTTTAAGTACAAAGATTTCTCGATGACGGTGAATCTTCAATATGCACATGGGGCTGATTTCTTATTACCGATCACTTATTACTCTGATGGCAGAAACATTCAGCATTCCAATATGAGTGTAAACCTTTTAGACCGCTGGCAAAAACCGGGTGATATAACCGAGGTGGCAAAACTATCAACCGTAGCTAATCAGAGCTCCAACTCAAGCAGATATATATACGATCTTTCTTATATCAAGCTATCGAATGTTTCACTAAACTATAGATTGCCAGAAAAATATGCCAAAGCGATTTTCACCAGATCTATCTCAGCTTATGTAAACGCAACGAACCTTGCTTATTGGTATGCCGACAAAAGTGAAGCGGGTAGAAATGGGATCAAAGAATTGCGTTACACCTATCCCGAAACAAGAACAATATCCGCAGGCATAAACATCGGACTATAATGAATCACAAAATGAAGAAATTTAGCTTAATCTATATACTACTTATCGTACTGCTTAGTTCTGGTTGTAAAAAACTGCTGGACAAAGATCCGGTTGATCAAATATCTATTGAAGATACTTTTTCAGATTTTGAAGGAGCCAGGGCCGCCCTGCTTGGTGCATACAGTTCATTTAATTTTAATAATTATTACAATGGAACGCGCAGCATTTATCCGGATGTGATCGGTGGGAATGTTAAGTTTTCAAAAACTGGCGACGTAACTTTATATAGCGAATATAACCTGGAAACTACCGCAGCTGAAAGCAGTATGAATGCTACTTACCAGCAACTTTATGCGACAATTAATAACCTCAATTATATTATCCAGAAAGTCCCTGCTATTCCTGATGGTACAGCAGCAACCAGAAACAGGCTCGTAGCAGAAGCGATAACATTAAGGGCATTGATCTATTTTGACTTGGTGCAGCTTTACGCACAACCTTATGGTTATACCAGTGATGCCAGTCATTTAGGTATTACTGTTAACAATGAGCCCGTTTTTGTAAATACAATAATCATCAAACGGTCTACCGTAAAAGAAACTTATGATGCGATCATCACTGATTTAAAAAATGCAGCAGCCTTATTTCCAAGTACAAATACTGTCTTCACTGCGGGGAGCAAGGCCAACTATGCGAACTTGAACACTGTAAATGCATTACTGGCCAGGGTATACCTGAGTAAGGGCGACTGGCAAAATGCTTATACGGCAGCAAATGCGGTAATTGCTGCGAAGGCGTATACTTTATTCACTAATCAAAACTATGTTTCGTCATGGACAGTTAAAAACACGACAGAATCGATTTTCGAAATCCCAGTCCCTGCAAATTTTGCAGGAACGAGCTATGGAAGTTATTTTGACATTGCGGCGGGTACAACCACCCGGGTAATGGCAACAACAGAAGACCTACTCAAGTTATATAGTTCCACTGATGTAAGAGGAAGAAATTTCTTTTACAACCCTCTTACGATAAGTGATATAACGTATTATTTCTGCAAGAAATATGGCACTTCTGGTTCTCTTTCTACAGGTGTAAAAGTTATCCGTCTTTCCGAATTATACCTGATCCGTGCAGAAGCGGCTGCCGAGCTAACCAATATCACTCAGGCAAATGAAGATTTAAATGTAATCCGGCAACGTGGCGATGCAGCTGCACAAAAGCTAAGCCTTACAGATAAAAGTGAACTGGTAGCAGCGATTTTATTGGAACGCCGTAAGGAGCTGAACCTGGAAGGCTTCCTGCTTTTTGATCTCGGCAGAAGAAAACTGAACATTGTGAGAGCAGATTGTACTGCTACTACATGCGGACTTACCTACCCGGCGCCACGCTACGTGTTGCCTATACCAGAAGTTTCGGTAGTGAGCAATAGCTCCATGATACAAAACCCAGAATATTAATAACAATTTATATAAAACACCAAAAAGATGAATCTTAAAAATTTACTATCCGTTGCCGCAATTGCGTTAATCTTAGTTACAGGCTGTAAAAAAAGTAATAATGATGTTGTAGAGGAAAAGCCAGAAGTTGCTTCTGCATCTCCATTAGCGACTTTTCAAAGTTCTGCCGCCAATTATCAGCTATTTGTTTACCGTTATGATGAGGTAACAGCAACATGGACAAAACGGATTGCTTCTCACTTTTCAACGATAGCTTCAGACGGTACTTCTCTTGGTTTTACAAATCCAAATGTAGAGAATAGCGGCGTTAATTTATTCGGTATGGTAGGATTTTACAGCACTGCAATCGGTACAACCAATATTAAAGAAGCTAAAATCAATGTAGAAAAAGTCTTACAATTCTTCCCATCTGCCGAAGGTTCAAAAACCGGTGTGGTAAAAGTAGTAACACAGGATGTTGTAATAACTATCAAAGCCGGGGGTACATTTAAAATCGGTATTAGCGGTGAAGGAACTTATGACGAGACTACTAAGGTAATTGACCTAACGGTGAATTTTAATGAAACAGCTATTGGCGGTGCAGCTAAAGTAACTTACAAATACAAACTAAGCGTTGCTGCTTTAACGCTATAATAAATGCTAAAAGTCAGAAGCCTGCTAATTTTGGCCCTATTATTCTCTTTTGTGCTAATTACAGCCTTTATTAATGGCCAAAACGAAGATTACACGCTGGATCAGCTGCGCGAACTATACAGCTCCGGGCAGCCCCAAAGCTGGCCAAAAGCAAATTTAGATGCTGGCCCGGCCAAAAATTTCCAGGATATCGGCAAACTTGCTGCGGTCACCTTTCCTAAAAGCAATCCTTTTTCTAAAGAGAAGGTGCTTTTAGGGAAACTGCTTTTCTTTGACCCGCGGATATCGCTTTCTGGTCAGATTGCCTGTGCTTCTTGTCACGATCCTGAACTCGGATGGGGAGATGGCAAACACCTGGCTTACGGCCATAACAGGCAGAATGGCAAGCGCAACTCGATGACAATTATAAACACTGGTTACTACGATCGCTTATTTTGGGATGGCAGGGCTTCAAGTTTAGAAGAACAGGTACAGTTTCCTGTCCAGGACCAGACAGAAATGGCACAAGGGCTCAAAGCAATGGTCAAAAATGTGAAGAAGATCAAAGGATACCGCAAATATTTTGAGGCTGCTTTTGGTACTAAAGATGTTTCATTAGATGCCATCCAAAAAGCAATTGCCACCTTTGAGCGGACAATTATCAGCAGAAACTCGCGTTTTGATCTTTTTGTTAGTGGTAATAAAAACATGCTGAAAGACGATGAACTGCTAGGCCTCCATTTGTTCCGTACCAAAGCAAGATGCATCAACTGCCATAACACTTCTCTTTTTTCTGACAACCAATTTCACAATGACGGCCAGGCACTCTACGGTTCTAAACAAGAAGATTTTGGACATTACCATTTATCAGCAAAACAGGAAGATATAGGTGCTTTTAGAACCCCTTCATTAAGAGAAACAAAACTTACAGGCCCATGGATGCACCATGGAAATTTCCCAACCCTCAGAGATGTAGTAGAATATTACAATGGCGGTAATCCCTCTCCTATTCAACGTAGTGTAAAAGTAGATGAAAGCAAACGCCCGATCCCTTCTCCATTGTTAAGGAAACTTAATCTTACCAAAGATGAGCGGCTGCAGCTAGAAGCATTCTTAGGCACAATCAGTACGCAGGTCCAGAAAATACAACCACCGGAACTCCCATGATAAATTCATAGCAGATACAGCTAAAAACCACAGTTGATTATTGATCATTACCCGCATGATCAACGGCCTTTTTACAGGCAGGTCCGGTTTCTCTAATCATCAAACTAACCAATAGCGCTAGCGCAGTTATGACAATAATAAAAATACCTGCATCTTTAAAATGGTTAAAGTGATCAGTAGTTTCGGCCAATGTTTTGCCGAAATGACTGGCAAAGACTGGCCCCAGTATAGCCGTTACACCAAAAGTAAGGAAGTTAATTGCCCCTGTGGCACTTCCCTTCACCTGATCAGGGTTAGTTTCTTTTATAATCGTGTAAGGAATCATTGCCACTCCGGATGCAATGCCAAATAGGAGCATGGAAAATACTGCAGGCAGTAAGGAAGGGAAGAATACAAGCTGACTAAAACTAAGCAGCATGATTAAAATACCAATTAGAAGCACGGGTTTGCGCAGCCCGATCTTGTCAGATACCCAGCCCATCAGCGGACAGCCGATCACCCAGCCTAAAGGTACCATAGAACAGATTAATACAGCATCAACATAGCTAAATCCTCTATCTTTCTGAAAAAAAGCAACTCCCCATGTCATCGCAAATATGGTTGTCGGTGCAAAGAGCAAGCCGGATATTAACCCGCTAAAATAAGACTGCATATTGGAGAATACTATTTTATAGGGATCAGGATACCTATAAAAGGAAGGTCTCGTTCTTTATCTTTGTTTTCGCCCGGCGTAGTAAAAAATAAGAGTATGCAAATTACTGCACATACTACTCCCATTGCAATCCAGAAAGTATAGATGCCCATCCCGCCATGGAGCAATGGGCCAACCACAAACTGCCCGGCAGAACCGCCAAGCATCCCCACACATTGGGTAAAGCCAATAGCTGTAGCAATGTACCTTGCGGCAAAACCATGGGCAGCTAAATATACGCAGCCAGTAAAAGCAAACGCCGATCCGGCTCCCTGTAAAAGGCGACCGGCATCACCGGTGATTACAGTTGGTATGGCAAATAAGATACAGCCCAAAGCCAATATACCCGTACCCAACGCAATAGGAAATTTAGCACCGTAGCGGTCTAGCGCCACCCCCGCTATCAAACTAGTTATCGAATAGGTATAGTAATAAGTCCCTAAAATCGAACTCACCCCAAGGTCCGACACCCCAAATGCAGTAGAGAGCTGTGCAATCATCACCGCTGGTGAAGATCTGATTACGTATTCAAAAAAGTAAAACAGCAATCCAAAAATCCAGGCAATGATAAAAGCTCTTTCCTGAGCAGTCTTCTGTACAGTGAGGTTGTCCATAAATAATTAATCGAGCAGATCTTCGAGGTGTTTATAGTTTGATTTAATCGTATCCAGTAGTTCCTGTGATTTACCGCCAAGCATGAGTTTCGTCATAGAAAGCGCCATTCCTTTCATCATGGTAAACTCAATCTTTGGTGGCATTGCCAGCGCATTTGGATCAGTGATCACATTGACAAGTACTGGTCCTTCGTGTAAAAATACTTCTTTTAATCCAGATTCCAGATTTGCAGGGTCGTTAATAGTGATCCCACGGATGCCCATTGCCTGCGCAACCATAGCGAAATCAGGATTTACCATATCAGTTTCATTATCCATTAGTCCCTGCACTTCCATTTCCAGTTTTACCATACCTAAAGAGTGGTTATTGAAAACAATGATTTTTATAGGGAGATTGTACTGTTTAATTGTTGCCAGATCACCTAAAAGCATAGATATCCCACCATCGCCGCACAGGGCTACTACCTGACGATCGGGACAAGCCAGGGCTGCACCTATGGCATGTGGCATGGCGTTGGCCATACTTCCATGGATAAAAGAACCAAGCATACTGCGTTTGCCTGTTGGGGTAATATAACGTGATCCCCACACACAGCACATCCCTGTATCTACCGTAAATATCGCATCGTCTGTTGCTAGTTTATCTAAATGAAAAGCTACTGCTTCCGGATGGATCGCGTTGAGCTTACCTTTATCTTCTACGTAGGTATTTAAATGTTTATTTACTTTTTCGTATAACTCAAGCTGTGCTTTCAAAAAGCTGTCGTCTGTTTTCTCCTGCAGATAGGGCATAAGCGCAGTAACAGAAGTTTTAATATCTCCATGTAAGCCCATTTTGAGCTTCGCACGCCTGCCTAATCTTTCTGGCTGGGTATCGATCTGCACCAGGATTTTGTCTTGCGGGATAAATGGAACATAAGGGAAATCGGTCCCCAGCAAAATAATCAAATCGCTTTCGTGCATACTATGGTAAGCAGATGGCAGTCCCAATAATCCGGTCATGCCCACTTCGTAAGGGTTATTATGCTGTATACTCATTTTACCGCGGAAGGAGAACCCAACTGGTGCTTTTAATAAGGCAGCAAGTGCAACTACTTCGTCATGGGCTTCTGCTGCACCAATTCCGCAAAATATACAGATCTTTTTAGCTTTGTTAATTAAGGCGGCCAGCGACTGCAGGTCGTCTGGTGTCGGACAAACCAGTCCTTTAGAAAAGTAGTTTACTATTGAAGATTGGTTTTCTACTGCAGACATAGCGCTTACATCTCCTGGCAAGCCTAAAATAGCGACCCCCTTTCTGTGAACTGCATGCTGGATCGCTGCCTGCGTCATTCTTGGCAGCTGTGCGGGTGTAGCAGCAATCTGGTTATAATGACTGCAATCGTCAAATAGCTTAATTGTGTTGGTTTCCTGAAAATAGCCGCTGCCAAATTCGGTGGTTGCACAGGTAGAGGCTATGGCCAGCACAGGGACACCCGAACGGTGTGCATCATATAACCCGTTGATTAAATGTACGTGCCCGGGACCGCTGCTGCCTGCACAACAAGCAAGGCCGGTCAGCTCTCCTTCTGCCGCCGCCGCAAATGCACCAGCTTCTTCATTCCTCACATGTATCCATTTAATATCCGAAGATTGCCTAACGGCATCATTCAATTCATTCAGACTATCTCCAGTTACCGCATAAATTCGTTTTATACCGGCTTGCACTAACATTTCTACTAATTGTTCTGCTACTTTTTTTGACATACCCTTATATTTTTAAATTAACTGATGGAACCCAATAGTTGTACCTAATTTGAATGTATCGGCACCCAAATTATATACCTACTTGCAAACTACTACAAACAAGACACATAGATAAGTTTTCGATATATATTTTTATTCATATATCGTTAATTTGCGAACTGCAAAACGAGATAACGTAAATACTGTACTATACGCAAGAATATATTATTTCAAAAAAATGTGACAACAAACAGAAAACCATTCTGCTGCTTTAAAGTTATAAGAGGTATAATTTGAAAATTAAAAATCATCTATCATGGAAAGTAATAAAGAAATTATCAGTGATTTAAAAGATCTTTTATCGATTGTAAACGACGGAAAAGAAGGTTATGAATCGGCTAGTGAAACTACTGAAAACATTGAACTGAAAGGCGTATTTCTTAAATATTCTGCACAACGTGCTGGTTACGCAGAAGAATTAAGGGCACACATCGCAGAGCATGGCGATGATGCAGAAAATGAAAGCGGAGGTATTTTAGGCGCATTGCACCGTACATGGATCGACATCAAAGAGTCCTTAAGCAGTAAGGAAGATGCTGCTATCCTGGAAGCAATTGTTACAGGGGAAAAAGCTGCAATTGAAAAATTCGATAAATACATCGCAGATTACGTAGATCATGCAGACCATATCGAATTGCTAAAAAGACAAAGGACTGGTGTTGAAGAGGCATTAGTTGAAATTGAAGGTTTGCTTGTAAGAAGCACTTCATAATAACTGGCAAAGCTTGCCCCGCCACCGGGCGTATAACAAAAAACGGGTTAGCCAAAAGGTTAACCCGTTTTTTTATGATGATAAATTTATTATACCAATCCAGGCACCTGTACCATTTCATCAACTTCAGCGGTGTAATCAACACCAGCTACGTCGAATCCAAATAAATTAAGGAAATCAGCTTTGTAACCCGGAAGATCACCTATTGCAGGAAGAGTTTCGGTATTAGCTTCTAACCATAAGCCAGAAACTTCTGCCTGTACATCTTCACGCATTTCTAAATCGTCTACACGGATGCGTCCTTTTTCGTCAGTTGCAATTTCATTGCCGCTATATAAACGATCCTGGAACAAACGCTGCATCTGTTCGATACAACCTTCATGCACACCTTCTCTCTTCATCACTTTATATAATAAAGAGATATACAGAGGAATTACAGGGATCGCAGAACTCGCTTGTGTAACCAATGCTTTATTTACAGAAACATAAGCTTTTCCGTCAATATCCTTTAATTGATCAGCGATGCTAAATGCAGTAGCTTCCAAATGATCTTTAGCACGTCCGATTGTTCCTTTACGGTAAACCGCTTCAGTTAAAGATGGACCAATATAAGAATACGCAACAGTTGTAGCACCTGGAGCCAATAAACCTGCAGCTTTAAGATCTTCGATCCAGAAGCCCCAGTCTTCACCACCCATTACGGCAACAGTATTAGCAATTTCTTCTTCGTTTGCAGGCTGAATAGAGATTTCAGATACAATACCTGTATGGAAATCTACTGTTTTATTTGTAAAAACCTGTCCGATTGGCTTTAACACCGAACCGTGAACTACACCTGTTTTAGGGTGTACCCTTTTTGGTGATGCTAAGCTATAAATGATCAAATCGATCTGTCCGAGGTCAGCTTTAATTAAATCAATTGTTTTCTGTTTAATCTCATCAGAAAAAGCATCTCCGTTAATACTTTTCGCATACAAACCAGCTTCATGAGCTTTAGTTTCGAAAGCAGCGGTATTATACCAGCCTGGTGAGGCAGTTTTTCCAGGAGCAGGAGGTTTCTCGAAATACACACCTATAGTAGATGCGTCAGAACCAAAAGCGCTTGTAATTCTTGATGCCAGTCCGAATCCTGTAGATGCACCGATAACCAGCACACGTTTCGGGCCAGCGATAGCTCCTTTTGATTTGACGTAGTTAATTTGATTGACAATGTTTTGCTCACATCCTTTTGGATGGGCAGTCAGGCAGATAAACCCACGTATTTTTGGTTCAATAATCATATAATGTTCTTTATAGAGCGCCTAAATTAGGCAAATCTTTTTTTTATTTATCTCTTTTTGGAATTTCTTTCAATACAGCCACAAGGTAACTCCAGAATTTTTGAACTGAAGAGATTTGTACCCTTTCATCCGGAGAGTGTGCCCCTCTGATCGTCGGCCCGAAAGAGATCATATCCATTCCGGGTAAATGCCCGCCAAGGATACCGCATTCCAGACCAGCATGACAAGCACATACGTTGGGTGCTTTATCAAACGTTTTACTATATAGTTCTACCATCAGTTTTAATATCGCAGACTCTGGATTAGGTTTCCATCCAGGATAATCACCGGCTTGTTTTACATTTGCACCAATGTTTTCGAATGTCGCACGTACTGCATTTGACACATCTTCTTTGGTACTCTCTACACTACTGCGCTGCAGCGACTGCGTGATAAATATATTATCCCTTACAATTACACGGGCAAGGTTACTTGAAGCCTCTACCAGGTTGTCAATATCTGGGCTCATTCTGTAAACACCATTTGGTAATGTATAAACTGTATTTACAATCTTTTTAAAATCAGCTTTCACCATTACTTCTGCGGGCAGCTCTGTTTCTGCCGAAGTGATGGTCAGCGATGGTTCTACAGTATGGTACTCTTCTTTTAATAAATCTACAAAAGGGGCCAAAAGCAGGTTAAACAGTTCCTTTTGTGCATTCGGCACTACAATAACAACCGTAGATTCTCTAGGGATCGCATTCCTTAAACTGCCTCCATCAATGCTGTGCAGCTGAAGGCTGACAGTTTGAGAAAGGGTATACAGTAACCTGTTCATCAATTTATTGGCATTTGCCCTTCCTTTATGGATGTCCATTCCCGAATGTCCGCCCAGCAATCCTTTAACAGTTAGCTTAAACGCTGTGCTATCCTCTGGTACTGCTTCTGATTCATAGGGGTAGCTTGTATTGGTATCTACACCTCCGGCACAGCCGATGGTCAATTCATCATCCTCTTCCGTATCAAGGTTAAGCAAGATCGTACCAGAAAAATTAGCGGGATCGAGTTCTTTAGCACCGGTCATCCCTGTTTCCTCATCAATGGTAAACATCGCTTCTAATGCAGGGTGGGCTATCTTTGTAGAAGACAGCAAAGCCATAATTGCTGCTACACCTATCCCATTATCGGCACCAAGTGTAGTCCCTTTTGCTTTCACCCAATCTTCTTCCACAAACATGTTAATTCCCTGCACCTCAAAATCGAACACAGTATCACTGTTCTTTTGGTGTACCATATCCAAATGTGATTGCAGCACAACAGTCTGCCGCCCCTCCATACCTTTTGTAGCAGCTTTTTTAATCACCACATTTCCAATCGGGTCTTTAATTGTTTCTAGTCCGAGTCCCTCACCAAAAGCAATCATAAAAGCAATTACCTGCTCTTCTTTTTTTGAAGCTCGTGGAATTGCGTTAAGATCTGCAAAGCTGTTCCAAAGTTCTTTAGGTTCTAAATTTCTGATTTCCATTAGGATTATATATATACAATGGTGATAAAGTCTGCATCATGCGCTCCTTTATTCAACCATTATGAGCTAAAAAAGTTTAAAATTACGGATAATAGCTTTATAAGCGCGAAATTGTTTTACCTAAACACCAGAAAAGATAGCTGAAAAAGGGGGCAGCGATCACATCCGCTGTGTAATGAACGTGCTGGATAAGCAGCAGTACTGCCAGTACAGCGGTTGCTGTAAATACAATTATTTTATCCCGTCTGCTCTCTAAACAAAGTCCTACCAAAAATAGTGATGCAGTATGACCAGAAAAGAACAGGTCTTTAGTAATCACATGCGTACCATAAAAGATAATTGAAAATGGATCTTCGAGGTGGATGATCTGTTTTGGCGGATCAAGCGGAATTAGGGTGATGGTTATCATCCTCGCCAGGCACATAAAGATATATCCCCATAAAAATGTGATGCACATAGAAGAATTACCCCTAATTTTCCAAAATACAAGTGCAGATGCAGGATAAAGGATCAAAAATATATAAGTTGATACATCATAGGCCGGTAAAATATCAAGTAGCCGATCGTTGATAGGAACTCCGTCTCTTGCCTGGATGAAGATGAAAAAATCCTCTAAATAAAATAGGATAAGGCCCATTATAAAAATCCCTAAAAAGAGTTTTATACGGAAGGCTGGATAATCCCAGGCAAATTGCCAGGTTAACTGTTTAGACTGCATTAATATTGGTCAGATAACATTTGTTGGAGCAAAGATAATATTTGATTAGTTGGTATGCCTATTTTACGAATTAAATTAAGATTAAAATTAACAAGAAGTACATGTTAAGTTCATATTGACTTTACAGATATTGGAGATTTATGGCGTTAAACTGGTATAGGGACCATATGAATAAAATGATTTGTGTAATTCATGCGAAATTTGCTACATTCAAAATAATGAGACACAGACTACCTGCCCTATTAAATTTTTTAAAATGTAATATACTGCCGCTGATCTTATTGGTTGCGCTTTTCTCGAATTGTAAGCGCAAGGAAGAAAAGAAGGTGGTGAGGGATACGACAATCACGCCAAAAAATGCGGTTACGAAGCTTTATGTGGATAGTTTGGAGATGGAGAAATATATCAGCGGACAACAGTTGGAGGATAGTGCTGCAAACAGGTTAAGGAATTTCTATAATAGCAGAAATTTTCAGTTTGCGTGGTTAGCTGAAACCGGGCTTGCAGAACAGGCAAAGGTTTTCTATGAGCTGGACAAGAATTATACAGCCAATTCTGGCGATACCACGCGCACGGATAAATTGCTGCTTAAACAAATGGGCGACCTGCTGGCGAAAGATACGTCGATAACTGCAGTTACGCCGGCGCTGATTAATCTTGAGCTGGCGCTAACTGAGCATTTTTTCCAGTTCGTCACTACAGCTTATGCAGGTAAATTAGATCCTGCAGCGCTACAATGGTATATTCCAAGAAAAAAACTGGATGCTGTTGCCCTGCTGGATTCGCTGGTGGCAAAAAAAGGTAAGGAAGTAGAGGAATGGGAACCTGTGAACAGGTATTATAAGACACTAAATAAAGAATTGACTAGATGGTATGGAATACAGCAAAGGGGAAATTGGATAAAGATAGATCCAGGAAAAGTTAAAAAATATAAGGAAGGTGATTCTGGAATGGTGATTACGCAGTTAAAACAGCGCCTGGTTGATTTTGGCGACCTGGCTCCGGGTGATTCCTCTGCAAGTTTTAATGGGGATATGACGATTGCGGTAAAAAAGGCGCAAAAGCAGTTTGGGTTAAACCAAAGTGGCATAGCCGATCGTATGCTGATTGCTGCGCTAAATATACCTATCGAAGCAAGAATCCAGCAAATGCTGATTAATATGGAAAGAATGCGGTGGACTCCCCTCTTCCCGGAAAGCCGCCTGATCCTGGTAAATATTCCAGAGTATAAGTTACATGTTTTTGAGAATAAGCAGGAAGTACTGAACATGGGGATTGTGGTTGGAAAAGCAGCAACACAAACTGTAATATTTAGTAATATGTTGAAGAATATTGTTTTTAGTCCATACTGGAACATCCCGCCAAGTATTGTACGCGCAGAAATACTGCCTGCTATGCGCCGTAACAACAGCTATTTAGCACAAAAGAATATGGAACAATATGGTTTTAGTGATGGATTGCCTCTGGTTCGCCAAAAGCCGGGAAATACAAATTCATTGGGGCGGGTAAAGTTCCTTTTTCCAAATAGCTACAATATATACCTGCATGATACACCGGCTAAATCTCTTTTTGCTGAAGAGAAACGTGCATTTAGTCATGGCTGCATTCGGCTGGCCCAGCCTAAAAAACTGGCAGAATACCTGCTGACAGATAGCTCGGGGTGGAACACGGTAAAGATAGAAAAGGCAATGAGCGGGAAAAAGGAAACCTGGGTAACACTAAAAAAAGCTGTACCGGTTTTCATTACTTATTTTACGAGCTGGGTGGATAAAGACGGACTCCTTAATTTTCGGGATGACTTATATGGGCATGACCAAAAAATGGCTGCTCAGCTTTTTAAATCAATTGCAATTACAAATAATAAAAAACTGTAAACATTTTATGATATGATCGGTTATAGGTTTTCATTCTACCAAAAAAAAACAAAATTTAAACTGAAACCTATGGCAACTACAGCAAAAAAAACCGCGACAAAAACCGGAACAAAAGCAGCTCCTAAAGCAACAGCAAAGCCTGCTGGCAATACCGGAAAGAAAATGGAAGATTCTGAGTTCCACGAGTTTTTCGTTGATGAGCTGAAAGACATTTACTGGGCAGAAAAACACCTGGTTAAAGCACTTCCAAAAATGAAAAAAGCAGCAACAAGTCCTGAATTGGCTGCAGCATTCGAAAAACACACTCAGGAAACAAGCACACACATTGCTACTTTAGAGCAGGTATTTGGCCTGTTAGATGAAAAACCAGCAGCAAAGAAATGTGATGCAATGGCTGGATTACTAGAAGAAGCAGATGGCATTATTTCAGATACAGAAGCCGGAACCCTGGTTAGGGATGCAGGCCTTATCCTTGCAGCACAAAAAGTAGAGCATTATGAAATTGCTACTTATGGCACATTAAAAGTATTTGCCCAAACTATGGGCCATACTGATGTGGCGGAGCTTTTACAGCAGACCTTAGAAAATGAAAAGGAGACTGATGTAGCATTAACTCAAATTTCAGAAAGTTTTGTCAACGAACAAGCTGCTGCAGAATAGCTAGGCTAGTTCCATAAAAAATCCGTCCCCAATGGGGACGGATTTTTTATGGAACTAACTTTTGCTGCTTGTCTTTCAACTAAACTGGAAGACTATTAAAGATTGCAAGGCTTTTAAAGCTACAAGCCAGAGCAGGTTTACTGAACGACGCAAGTCTCCTCAACTCTGCGACATAATCAATATGCATTACCTCTCAATTATTGCTTCCTATTCCGTTTGGATTTCATTTCCTGAAGATCCTCGGCTGCATCGATAGAATGTGAGTAATGAATATCCTCTTCTTCTTCCGTTATATCAGATAGCTTCTGGTAATATTTACGTAATACATCCAATTCAGATTCGGTCAGGTCTTCAATGTCCACCATCCTGTTACTAGCATGCCTGCTGGCCGCAATAAGTTCATTTAATTTAAGCTGGATCGCCTTAGAATCTTTATTCTGCGATTTTTGAATTAGGAAAACCATTAAAAAGGTGATGATGGTCGTGCCTGTATTGATGACGAGCTGCCAGGTGTCGGAATAGCTAAAAATCGGGCCTGTGATGCCCCATATCACTACTATTGCAAAAGCAATACCAAATGCGGGCGAACTCCCCGTCCAGCATGTAATAGCGGTTGCCATTTTTTCAAAGAATGAGTCTTTCTTTTTTTCCATAATATGATGATAGATTTACTAAATTTTAATCCCTATGAAAATTAAAAAAGGAGCTGAGTTTATACAGTTTCATAAGTTTGTGTGAATTGTATTAGTTAAGTTTTTAATTAACACTTATTACGGTGTTGTGTTTTTAGTGTATGTCTTTATTCTAAATTTGTCCCGAATCGCAGCAGGAGGCAATAACCTCAATTTAATTTGAGATTATAAACAAAAGAGTCTATGTTTATAGCGGAATTAGAATCGCACGAACACAAATATCCAGGTAACATGAAAGCACGTTTTAGGAATATCTGTATTTTATTGGTGGTACTAGCAAATGCAGGGTGTGACCAGGTTTCTAAACAAGCGGCCAGGGAAAACATCTCCTATTATGAGACTATCAATGTGATTGGGAAACACCTGATCCTGACTAAAATCGAAAATTCAGGTGCATTTTTAAGTACAGGCGACTCACTGGGAACTTCTGTAAAGTTTGTTTTTTTGTCTTTACTGCCGCTATTGGCACTCTGTTATGGGATCTATTTTTTATTGACGGACAACCAACTACCAAAATTATTAGTGCTGGGCATTTCTTTTGTGATTGGCGGCGGACTGGGCAATTTATATGATAGGCTGATGTATGGATCGGTGACTGACTTTGTCCATATTGATTTTTTCATTTTTAAAACTGGTATATTTAATCTTGCCGATGTATCTATTATGGCTGGCATGATTATGCTGGTTATTCATTTATATTTTAAGCGCAAAACACCGGAACTGGCAGCCGATTAGTTTTCTCTCAGTTCATCTAAAACTGTTTTAATCTGGGCAGCATATTTTCCGTAAGATTTTTTAACATAATATTCTGTCAGCACAAAAGTCAGTATCACAGAAAACACAGTAATAGCCGCAGCTAAGAAAATAAAAACATAATTATTTCCTGTGGAACGATATATCAAAGCAATATCAAAGGTCAGCCTGTTAGATAAATGCATATAAGCATAAACAAGCACAAAAGGACTAATGGTATAGGTAAAAGATTTATACATCTCAATGTTTAGCTGGATATCATAATACACGGTATACAAGTTATCTTTAGAATTTAGCGTAAGCTTATTTAAACGCTTGTAAAAGAGATAGAACTTTAAGAAGTAATAAATACAGATCAGGATAAACACTACATACAGAAAATAAAATGGCAGTTCGTATCTTGGTGCTATCGGGAATACAGATGGAGAAAAATAGAATAAAATAATTACAGGAACCTGTACAAAAAACTCTCCAAGCAGTAACTTTCTAATTTTCTCAACTGGCATGCCAATAGATTTTATTTTATCCAGTGTTTCAGGAATCACTACATTCTTACCCGGATCACTTTTCCAGGCAGATTTCATATCATCAAAATTCATATCCTTGTTTCTTTACGAGTTCTTTAATCTTATTTTTTGCTCTATTTAATTTTACTCTGGCATTTACTTCTGATATCCCCAGGCTCTCACTAATTTCTTTATGCGTGTAATCTTCGAGGTAATAGAATATCAAAGCTTTCTCAATCTTTTCTAATTGCTGCAGTGCCTGATAAAAATGCTCCAGTTGTAATTCCTTCTCCTGCGAGAAGTCCTCCTCTACTGCTAAATTTTCCGGCATATCTGCAGAAGTATTTATCTTCTTTTTGTCCTTTTTTAAAAACACAATAGCCGTATTTAAAGCTACCCTGTACATCCACGAAGAAAACTGGCTTTGCCCCATAAATGAGGCATAAGATTTCCAAACCTGGTATATAATTTCCTGGAAAAGATCTTCCTGGTCCGAGCTATTATCCATATACATCTTAGCGATCTTATAAATAATACCTTTATGGAGCTCAATACGTTCAAGAAATTCTTTCTCTTTATTTTTCAATCGTGTCTAAAATGGTTATACTGCTAAAATAATTGATTTTGCAGGCCTCAATGCATGGCCCGCCTCCTATTTTGTATTATTTATTTGCTGAGTAAGTAGAAAGAAATTAAAATTCGTTACAGCGATTTATAAATATTATTTTAGCTTTCAACAAAGCAATACTAACTTATACACAATCAAATCTTTATGAAATCATTCACCGCAGTATTATTGCTTACTTTATGTACACTGATCATAAAAGCCCAACCCTCTTTTGTAAAACTGATCACCAATAAAGGAGATATCACTTTAATGTTATATGAAGAGACCCCTAAACACAGAGACGCATTTCTAGAAACCATACGGACCGGGTTTTATGATAAAGCCTATTTTAATAGGGTTATCAAATCGTTTGTGAGCCAGGGCGGTGAACTGGACGAGCCAATTCTGCAAAGAGAAAAGCTACATCCGGAAACACCAATCAGACGTATTCCTGCCGAATTCAGTGAAACCCTTTTTCATAAAAAAGGAGCACTCGGTGCCGGCAGAAATGCAGGTCCGGATAAGAACGATTATTATACACAGATTTACCTTGTTGCCGGAAAAACATACACCGATGCAGCTCTTGATGCCCTGGAAAAGAAAAAAGGAAGAAAATTCCCTTTAGCTCAACGTGAAATTTATAAAACTATAGGCGGCACACCAAATCTGGACCAGGATTATAATATTTTCGGTGAGGTGATTGAAGGATTAGAAGTAGCAGATGCGATCAATTCTGCAGCGACAGATAAGAACGATCTGCCCCTGTCACCCATAGAATTTAAAGCGGAAATTTTAAGCAAAAAAGAAGCTGCAAAACTTTGGGAAAAGATAGGTAAAGAAAGCACGGTAAGCTTGCCTGTGCACAAATAGTCGCTTAACCAAACAATTGCGGTGCTTTTTCAATACCCTAATTGTTTAGTTAGGCGAGTAAAACAGAAAGTTCTGCCCGCTCTTCTTCTTCCAGGTCGATAATGTTTTCTAGTATTGGAAGCACCTGGGCACGTTGATTAGAATAGAGCAGCGAATCCAGCAGTGCAACCATTGTTTTTTTCTGATCAATACTCAGGTTACTGAAAAGCTTAGGCTGTATTTCGTAAAGTGCCTTTAGCGTATCCATCAAATCCCTGGTTCGTTTACTATCTGCAGCAACTGTCTGCATAAATGCTAGTACACCTTCCTTTTCATATCGCTCCAGCAGTTTTGAAGAATATTCTTTTAGAAATATTTTCCTTTTGGCCCTAAGCAGTTCATTAACTTTTTTAGTGAGGTATTTATATTCAGGTGACGATTTAGATCGGTTATATATTTTTACTTGCGTATCAAACTCTGTCCCGCTAAAATCAAAATCAGTAAAAAACTCACTCTCAATATAAACACTATGAAAATACTCATCTGCTTTTTTATTGAGTGTAGTATATTCCTTGTGCATTTCTTCTCCTCTTTCGTTAATAAAGTAAGCCTTGGAGAGTTCTTTATGCAAAGATTCTTTCCATTGTACAAATTTGAGTTTAAATACTGTATTACTATCGTTATACCGCAGGATAATATCCTCTTCATAATCCTGGATATTAGCTGAGTAATCTAATGGTATTCCATTTACAAGAATGGTGTAGCCTCTTTTTTTGTTCAGTTCCAGGAACCAGCAAAATTCAGACTTTAGATAAGGAATGATTTCCTGTACCAAATTTTCATCAGATATTTTAAGATTAGAGAACAATACCCTGGTCCCTGATTTTTCGCTCAGCGGGATCTCCAGTAATTTTGCTTCATAATTGTTTAATGCAGACACCCCTATTCTAATCCTTCCACTTTTTAAAGCATCATTCTGCAGAAAGGTGGTTTGCCATTCGGCATCATTTGCAAATTTAAAAAAGGTTAGGCGCCCAACTCCATTTTTCCCATGCATCACAGATTTATACCTGTTCAATGCCAGCTGCAATGCTTTTTCAGATTCGTAGAATGGATCAAACTTAACTTTTAGGGTTTTAAAATTAATTCCGTAACCATTGTCACAAATTTCCAGGCTATCTACAAATCCTAATGCATTGGCGGTGTAGTTAAGCTCTACTGTTGTAGCATTTGCATCAAAACCATTCCAGATATATTCTGCCATAGCTTGTCTTTCATTATAGTTACGAAGAACCTTCTGGATACCGTTAGAAGTGATATTAACATTATTTGCCATAGAAATGATCAGGATTAGCCCGGCCAAAATTACTGTTTTTTTTTTGCCTGAAACAATTAACTGCGGTGCTGGTTATACCTATTTTAAGAATAATCATGGAAAGCGAAAATATAAATGAATACAATCGTCTGGAAGAACTTGGCCACAGCGGCTATGAGATAGCCCGCGGGGAACCGGACATTAAGGGATGGGATATTAAAGGTAAAAGCGGTACCAAATTAGCAGAAGTAAAAGAGCTTCTATTTAACCCATCAACACGTAAAGTCCGCTATATTATTGCCGCATTGCAAGCACGCGTGTTTGGTGTAGAACACCGCAAAGTAATGATCCCAGTGGGTTTTGCAGAACTGCATGAGAGCGAGGATGAAGTTTTCCTGCCCGGAATAGATATTTCTCAGCTTGCAGCTGCTCCCGACTACGTAAAAGGTGAGTTTAACCAGCAAACTGAGATCCGTATACGCGATATATTTAAAGAAGAGAATAGTAGCGCAGAGGTATATGACGAGCAAACTTTTTATGAGCATGATCACTATAATGAACGTAATTTTTACGGAAGGCGCTTTATGGGACGTGCAAATGAAGGGGATCCTGAATAAAATAAAAAAATAATTCTACCTCTATACAATAAAATGAATTTATAATCGTCTGTATATATGAGAGCGTTAATTTTAGATAACGGGGATGTGTCGGAGGATATATCCCCGTTTCTTTTTACAAGCTATTTTTACAGCCCTCTGATCACTGCTTTGGTAACAGCCAGTATATTATCATCATATCGGTGCGAACCAGGAATAACGAGTTTATGGATTTTTTCCGTTTCTTTTAAAACAGCTGCGAAATCGCTGTCTTCTTCTTTACCAAAAATACACCATACCGGTACTCCTGATTTGATCAGTTCTGGATATATCTTATATTTTTCTTTATCAGTAGAACCAAAGCTGAGTAAGTTCTTTAGTTTAACTACATACCCGGTAGAGAAGCCTGGTGAAAGAAGGACTAACGTATTCATCTTTTCAGAAAAGTCGTCTGGGAGATGTCTGGGCAAAAAAGCACCTACATCTGCACCAAATGAATACCCCACTACAGAAAATGAGTCTTTGTTCCATGCTTTCAGATAAACTGCTAAAATCGATTTGATTTCCCTTGCAAATTGATCAGGCGTACGCTGGCCCCAGAAATATTTCCGCGTATCCAGTGCTATAGTGGCATATCCATTCTTACCCAATTCATTAACCAGCCCCTCAGAGAAACTATTCCAGCCACCATCTCCAGTTAAATACACTACGATAGGCTTGGCCGACCGCTTATATTGGACATGCAGGGGATATTTAGATAAGTCTGCAATTGTCTGCGCACCTACCTTCAAAAACGTACATAATAATAGCAGAAAGAGACAGCCTAATTTTAATTTCATTAGTCAAATATAAGGAAAAGGCTATTCATTCTATTTGACATCTTACAGCCAGTAGTTTTTCTACCTGGTTTATTATTGGTATGGGATTTGCAAATACCTAAATGCTGGTGAATTACTTGCGGTAACCTCGATAAAAGTGAGAAAGCAAATACATGTTGTTGAAGATGATCAGGATATCCGTCAGATTATTGAGCTCATTCTGAAAGAGGAAGGGTATAAGGTAAAAGCATTCGCTGATATTACCTCTTTTCATGCGGTTATGGGAGAAAGTATCCCAGATCTTTATTTGCTCGATGTGATGTTGCCCGATGGCAATGGAATGGATCTTTGTAAAGAAATCCGGACGACCAGCGGAATTAAAGATGTACCGATCATCATTATGTCTGCACATGCACAGGCAGATATGATCTTAAATCAAGATTGTGTAGACGATTTTATCAGTAAGCCATTTGATCTTAATGATATACTTTTCAAAATACAAAAACAAATCATATTACATTAGTAAAGGATGGCAGCAGGTCCGGAGTATTAACCAACCTAAACTGGCCCGCTGCCCCCTCCCCAACATTAGTCCGGAGGTTTCTTTATACATTTATTAGAATGAATGACAAGATATAGCATATAGGTGTGTGATATACTGAAGACTCCTTCATAATATATAGTGTAAAAAGCGGACAGATGTCCTATTCTAACTTCAAAAAAACCACGAATAGATGTAATTAGTAGACAAGACAATTGCTATCGATTTAGCCTGATGACTTATTAAAGCACAGCAGGCATCAATTACAAAAATTTAAGCAGCAAGAGCCATCTATGTTGAACATTCAAATAGGATTAAAGGCATGCACACCCGCAAATAGGCGCATTAGGCAAGAATGCAAAAAGAAGGCAGTAGACTGACTATATGCGCAGTAGTAAACGCATAGAAAAAAAGATGAACGAAGAGGGTTAATACAGCTTAATTCTTTTCAAAAAGGTCTTTCTTTTCAAGAAGTGCAGTAATAGCCTCCATATCTTTAGTTAGTACTTCGACAATGGCCTGAACCAATTCTGGGTCTTTAGCAAGCAGCGATTCGGTATTATCTGCAGTTTTATTTTCCATAATATCAATAATTTGGATCGTCTTATTATTTGATAATCTAAGTTAATGATTTTCTATTGGGAATTATGTCTTTTTTTTTCAACAATTATTTAGCTATATATCACCATGTTAATCTCATCTGGGGAGCTATAGCAGGTCATCCCTGTAGCAATGCTGTATATACTGCCTGGGGTTTAACCGCAGGAATAGTAACAACAAAACTTGTTCCCTGACCAGGAATACTAACAAAGTTAATTTTGCCATGCTGAAGCTCTATAAACTCTTTGCACAAAAGGAGTCCAAGGCCCACACCTTTTTCATTATTAGTGCCAAAGGTAGATTTAGCTTTTAAGGAAAACACAAATGCCTGATCACTTTCGTCGATACCTTTTCCAGAATCTGTGATAGTGATTAAACAGTCTTCGTCCTTCTCCACCACCACTTCAATCATACCGCCACTTGCTGTAAATTTAATCGCATTATTGATCAGGTTACGGACAACTAGCAATAGCATATTGGCATCCGCAACTGCATAAATATCATCATCAATGGCATAAACCAAATCAACTCCTTTTTCCTGAGCAATATTACCCTCTACTTTTAGCATGTCCTTTAATATCTTTTGAATATTTACAGGCTGAAGGTTTACCTGCACGCCTTCCAGTTGTGACTTTGACCATGACAATAGGTTCGTCATCATGTTCGAGGTGTTTTTGGTTAATGCCAGCAATTTCAGTTCAATCTCTTTCTTCTCTTCTTCTTTTAAACTATAAGCAGTTAATAGCTCCAGGTAACTTTGTATAGAAGCAAGCGGACTTCTTAAGTCGTGCGCAACAATGGAAAACAATTTATTCTTTTCTCCATTTACCATTTCCAGCTGACAATTCTTTGATTCAATATCCAGCGCCTTGTCTATAGTAGATTGTCTTTCCCGGTCATAATTATCGCGCATATATCTTAAGGAAAAGAAAATAGATAGAAGAACAACCAGATAAGCAGAAACAGTATCAATGTAGCGGTTCACCTTGCCAGCATAAGTATAAGGTACTGTAGCAGGGTACAGATATTGTATGATATGGAGAGCAACCACAACGATCACATTGATCACTAACCACACGAGCTGCTGATTTTTTGGTGCAGTGGCGGCCAAAAGATAAAAAAACAATGCAAAAAGGATTAAAATCGGACCGTCGATGCCAGAGTTCAGAAAATAAACTGTCGCAAAAAAGACGTTTCCTAATATTCCCAGCCCCAATACACTATAGCTGAAATCTTCTTTTACGCGTGATAAATAATACAGGCCTGCAAACCCTGCAAGAGCGATGGCGCTAATTAAAGCAACAACTGGTAAGCCAAGAAAATAATTAAAAGGCACATTATAAGCCATCGCAACGAAGGCAACGATGCAGATAGAATGATATACTCTTGCTTCAAGTGGAAATCTATCAGAACTTCCGATCAACGTTAATTGAAACTTTTTAAGCTTGGATAAAAAATACATGAACTTTTACTAGAGTAACAAATATAGTACTTCTTTACAATTCGAAGGTATATAATGCAGGCAGAGCAATTTATTATTGTAAATAAGCTTTAAGCTATCAATAGCGACAAAAACAGAGTATAAATTGAGCTGATAATCAAGATCCCTGCAGCTGAACGATGCTTCCATTTTATTGGGAATGGCAGCTATAATACTTACTTTTGAAGGCCATATGATAGCTGCTTTTAAAAAGAATTTACACTGGATTTTTCTAACCATTCCTATTGCGATAGTTACAGGTTGTTTTGTAGGTCTTTTTTTATGGTTGCTTACGATAGCTATTCATTTTCGATTTCACCATTCCTGGCTTCTTTTTCTTTTGCCAATAGCAGGTATTGGGATTTACTTTATTTATCAATTTGCAGGTAAAGGTGCAGAAAAGGGGAACAACCTGGTTATTGAAGAAATTCATCAGCCCGGAGGCGGTATCCCCGCAAGGATGGGCCCTGTCATCTTAGCAACAACAGTGATTACACATTTATTTGGCGGCTCGGCAGGAAGAGAAGGAACAGCCGTACAAATTGGGGGCAGTATTGCAGCCATGTTTGGGAAATGGTTTAAGCTAAATCCGCAAGACACCAGCATTATGCTAACTGCAGGTATAGCTGCCGGCTTCGGGGCAGTATTCGGTACACCAATTACTGGTGCAATTTTCGCACTGGAGGTGCTAACGATAGGTAGGGTCAAATACGATGCCTTTTTTCCTTGCTTAGCAGCAAGTATTATCGCTAATGTTACCGTTTCTGCTCTTGGCGTCCACCATACGGCTTATCATATCGAAATCTTTTCTGCAGCGCCCTATTTTTTATCAGCGTATCTGCCTATCAGTTTGCTGCTAGTTGTTAAAGTAATTGTGGCAGGCGTACCGTTTGGATTGGCAAGCAAGTTATTTGTAGAACTTATGCATCAGATCAAAGCCTTAATAGGTCGGCTGATCCGAATAAAATGGATGATACCTGTGGTGGGTGGACTTCTTCTTATTGGGCTGACTTACTTAAATGGTAAGCCTGATTACCTTAGTCTTGGCGTAGATCCGGAATATCCGGGTGCAGTAACTATTCCATCCGCTTTTCATAGTGGAGGTGCAGCTACCTGGAGCTGGTTATGGAAAACGGTTTATACGTCTGTAACGCTGGCCACTGGATTTAAAGGAGGAGAAGTAACCCCGCTATTTTATATCGGGGCAACGCTTGGCAATACACTATCAACTATATTAAATGCGCCGGTTAGCTTATTTGCAGCACTCGGTTTTATTGCTGTTTTTGCAGGCGCTACAAATACCCCTGTAGCTTGTACAGTAATGGGGGCAGAATTATTTGGCCCTGAACATCTCTTTTTATTCTTTGTAGCCTGTTTTACGGCCTATCTTTTCAGCGGACATACGGGCATTTATGCTGCACAACACTCTGCAACCACAGGCAAGGGGTATCTCCATACAAAACTAAAGAAGTACCGGTTATAAGTTAGCCATAGCTGAGGCCAACAAAAAAATTGTTCTTAAACAGGGTAAAATTAAAGCTGGATGAGTACATTTAGGTATGAGCAAAACAAACAGAAGAAAATTCATCGGAACCGCCGCTGCTCTTGCAGTTGGCACAGCAGCATCGGCAATGCCCTTAACCCCTGTAAATATGAAATATCCTGTAGTACACCATGTGTTTTTCTGGCTTAAGAATCCCACTTCTACAGCCGACCGTGATCAGCTTGTTGCTGGTGTAAAAAAACTATCAAAAATCGAAACTGTACGGGAACTCCATGTTGGTATTGTTGCCAGCACAGAGAAACGTGATGTTGTAGATAACAGCTGGGCTGTTTCTGAATTGATGTTTTTCAGCGATGTAGCGGGGCAGGCTACCTACCAGACCCACCCCTTACACCTTGAATTTATAAAGAACTGCAGCCACCTTTGGGAAAAAGTAATAGTTTACGATGCTGTTGAAGCCTAATTGCTGAAAAAGCTTTTAAATGTTAAACATTACTTTAAATAGTAACATTCGGCCTGGAATACGATAGGAATTGGAAGTAAAGTTATTTCCAGAAAGGTAAAGTGCGCTATATGTTTTTTTATCTAATAGGTTGGTTATATTCATTTCCAGGTCGATCTTTCGTTTCTTAAATTTATACTGGGAAGAAAGGTCAGCAAAAACATAGTTCAGGTCCTTCATCCGTTGCTGCCGCGTATAATAATGATCACCAGCTAATTTGAAATAAAGACGATCTGTAGCAGTATAGTTTAGTGCAGCTTTTTGATTTAAACGCCTGATCTGGGACCCCGTAAAAGCCTGGTCGGCTAACTTACTGGTTATTTGGGTATAGTATGATTTATAACTCATATTGATCAGGTCATTTATTTTGGTTTCCATCCCAATAGTATATACGGTTGATAGTGTGCGGTAAGGTAATAAAACAGCGTTAAGGATTTGGTTGGAGCGACTGGATTCTACGGATATCCCTGCACTGAAGGTGGTGAGGAGTGCAAATGAATATTTGCTGGTAGTAGCGCTGGCTGCCCATGAGTTATAGGTATTCTCAAAAGGCAGCACAATCCGCTGCTGCAGATCATTACTGATCAGGCTGGAAGTTATATTATTCGCTACGGCATGCGTGTAGCTGGTACTGGCGTTAAAAAAGAACATCGTAATTGCTTTGTGGTAATTAAACCCAAGTGCGGCACGCTGTGTTTTGTTCTCGGTAAGATCAGCGTAATTTGCATAAAGCGTGCGGTAGTTCTTCAGGATCAAACCACGAAAAACGTCCTGGATATCACCAATATCATTTCTGAAATTATAAGCTAAAGAAAAATAGTGTTCTATCCCACTCTGGTACTTGATGTTTACGGAAGGATTAAAATACAACCTGCGCAGTGATTTATCGAGAGCAAAAAACTGGTCAGAATAATCGATTTCCTGCAAACTAAGCGGAAGTTTTACATTTACTTTAAAAATCTGTCCAGGAATATCATAACCTGCTTCGGCATATAATTTCCGGCGCGACCAGTCCAGGTTATTTAGAGAGCTGTCTGTAAAAAGATGAACAGCCTGATCTGTTTGGACCACGTTAAGTGCCGAAGCTAATTTTTGCGACTGATAACTGAAACCAGCTTTATAGCTTTGGGTAAAAAAAGATGCAGGAATTTTATAGGACACATAATTATTGGTAAACCAACTAGGTACTTCTACTTGCTGTATCAATTGCTGATAAGGTTGATTATTATTAAATAACGCTGGCCTGTAACCCGGATTGATACTTAGCTCCTCAGGCTCACTATAGCGGTTTAGATAAGAATAAACTTCTACAATGTGATTTGATCTCATCGTCCTCATCATATTAAATTCATTCGAAAAATCAATCGTACGATCTTTTAAACGCTGTTCGGCACCTGCGCCGTTTGCCACCAAAGAAGAGTATCCCAGGTCCCGGCTGTAGTTGGCCGTAAATACATTATTCAGATAGTACTTATCTTTATTCACATTCAACACCAACTGACCGTGCAGCTGGTCATACTTGTGCTTATTCTCCTGCATCTCCTGATAACGGACGGTATCATTTAATAAGTAGACCTCACTTATTTTTTGATAATTCTGCCGCTGTACATCATGAAGTGCATAAACATTAGTCCTGAATATAACATCCTTCTTCAGGTGCACCAGGTTGTTTATATTTAGCAAAGCGGATTGATTAAAGAGGTACCTGTTACGCGGCAAATCAGGGTCGCCTGCAGTACCTAGCGACAGCACGGCACTGGGTTTGTTATTTTCGACACGTCTCATATAATCACCAATATTATGAGAGATCAGGTCATTCTGCAGATCAAGCCCGATATTATTTGCCTTCAGATAATTGATTGCTTTAAAATTGTCTTTAAATAACATCGCATTCAGCTCGCCATTATACTTCTCTGGCAAGCCGCCACCAATATATTCCTGCCCTACCATCTGCAGCTTAGCATCCTTTTTTATAGTCAGGTTCAGCGCTACATCTTCACTCACTACCTTTCCCCTAAGCATCTTCACTGGCTGATGGTTCTCGATCACCTGCACCTGGTCTACTACCCCATTAGGTATACTATTTGTAGCAATATTATATTTATCATCGAGCAAGTTATCCCCGCCAATGTTTAGTGCCGAAATACTTTTCCCATTATACTTGATCTTGCCATCATCACCTACCTGGATACCGGGTAATTTCCTGATTACATCACCAATTACACGGTCATGCGGACTAGTAAAATCAGCAACTCTGTAACTCAGGGTATCCCCATTAAGCTTTAATCTTGGCCCCGGATCTTTTATCGTAACCGTTTTTAACTGAAATACATCAATAGAAAGATTGAAGTCGTACAAAACCGACAAACTGCGAATCTCCTTGCTCTGCTTCTTAAAACCCACACCGCCTGCTTCGACAAGCAACCCACTTTTAACAGCATCTGCTGGGACAGGCAATACAAATGCACCTTTCTCGTTGCTAGTCGTGTAACCTACAATCAAGTTACTGCTGCTTTTAAGGTTAATACTCACATTATACAAAGGACTCCCTAAGCTATCTTTAACGGTCCCCCTTATACTTTGTGCCCTGCAAATAGAAACACCGAAGAGCAGACAGCAAAACAACACTGCAAACCTCAACGTATTTCTCATTTTTTCTCTGAAAGTTCAATTGGATTGTTAATTACCGCAGCAGCTTTCCCCATCGCATTACGAATTGTGCTATTTTTAATATTTGAAACTGTACCACTGATGCCACTGGCAGCCATAGCCGACTGTATATAGGCGTTAGGGTCCTTTTTAACTGCTTCTTTTAACCTAGCCAGCTCTCCTTCAGTAGCAGCGATGCCATTTGTAGGTAAAGCGATCGTACCAGGATCTTTCGGAGATTCGTCGGCTCCCATAATCTTTATTATTGTGCCCCCACCAGTACCTGCTTCCGGCACTTTCTTAGCAACATCAGCTACGCGCTCTAAACCAGCAAACTTAAATAAAACTTCATTTTTCGTATCAGCGGCCTCAATAATCAGTCCTGGTAAACCATTTAACTTCCATGGCCCGGTGTGGTAAGGCATATCCGCACAAAACCAGGCAACGTAATCCCTTCCTTTAAAATGTGCAGTAGCTTTTTGGCAATGCAACCCAGAGAAACTTGCTGTATCAGAACTTATTTTCCAGTTGATTACCGGAAGTGCTTCTGAGATCAGATAGGTATTAACCATTAACTTTTCCTTTCTCACCAATTTTTTTTCCGCAGAAAACTGATAAAACTCTGTAGTACTGCCAACAGCTTTACCTGCACTTTTTAGATTTATCGCCCCACCGACAGCAACTGCATTAGCCATTTGTTCCTGGATCTGCTGTCTAATATTCTCGTCACGTCTTTGTCTGTCCAGACTTTTATAGGCGCTGGCATTTCTACCGATTATCAATGTCATGTTTTCGGTATACAATGAATCTCGTTTTGTACTGTCCTGTAAATGTGAAAATTTGTAATGCACAATAGCTTGCGCAGCATCTGGATTTTGTGCCTTCGAAGTGAAAGCCATTAAAAATAAGGCTGCCGATAAGAGTAATTTTAATTTCATGTAAATTAGATTTATATTAACAATGATCATAACCTGGTTATTTAAGCAAAAAACACCTTGAGAACCAGAAATCGAATATAACTAAAAATACAGTTCTGAAACTGTATTTTTAGTTATTATTATTAATTTAATAAAATTTAACATTTGCCTCCTGCAGAACGCAGTTAATAACAGGGTAAAGTTACATTGACAATGGCAAAGTAAACCAGAACGTGCTTCCCGTTCCTACCTCACTATCCACTCCAATAGTACCATCATTCTTTTTGATAATCTCTGCACTGATATACAGTCCGAGCCCCAAACCAGAATATTGGAGTCCGCTGGTATCCACGCGATAATACCGATCAAATAAATGAGGGATCTTATCTGCAGCTATACCCGGGCCATGGTCTGATACAGATACCTTAGCCTCGTCCCCTATTTTCTCGATGTGAATCAGGATTTCCATTTTTTCCGGAGCGTACTTAATTGCATTATTTATAAAATTGATTACGACCTGGTCTATCCGCTCTGCATCAGCAAACACTTCCAGGTCCAGGTCTCCAGTAGTAACAATCGTATAAATACCTGCCACACGAATATGGTGACAACTATCATCGATCACCTTAGCCAGCACAATGTTACTTTTATTCATGTGCAGTTCACCCTGATTAAACCGGCTGGCATTCAGCAGGTCTTCTATCAGCACACTTACTTTATTTAAACTCCTGGTAGAAAGTTCAATCAGTTTATTTAAGATTTTTGGTGAAGGATCGTCCTTCATTTTATCAATTAGCTGCAACGCGCCCTTTAAGCTGGTAATTGGCGTTTTTAGCTCATGACTGGCAATGCTGATAAAATCATCTTTTTGTTTCAACAGTTCGCCAGTAGCCACATCGTGGAGTTTCTGTCCCGTAATATCTAAGGAAGTTCCTACAAAGCGATAAGCGATACCCGCAGCATTTAAATAAGCTTTACCCTTAAACTTTATCCACTTCAACCTTCTGGTAATCGTTTCTACAGTCCGGAATTCCTCTTCATATTCTCCTTCATTTAAACCTGAAAGAGCTTCATTAAGCACCTGTTCTGCATGGTTCCTGTCTTCAGGATGGATCATATTCAGAAATCCTTCCTGGTCCACCTTATCATTGGACGTAAGCCCGAACATCTCCTTACAGCGATGGTCCCAAATCAGTTCACCAGACAGCGGGTTATAATCCCAGGTGCCTAATCCTGCTGCATCAACAGCCAGCTTTAAGCGTTCTTTGCTCTCTTCAAATAACAATTCAACCTCAGCAAGTCCTTCTTCTACTTTCCGCTTATCTGTCATATCTTCTATAGCCAGCAGGATCAGCTGTTCGCCATTCACATTATCTAGCTGCCGTGTATTTACGCACATCACCCTCCGCCCGATAGAAGGAAAAACATGGGTTACCTCATAATCTGCAAATACCTTTTTATCCGGCAAAATACTCTCCAGCAATGTCTTTAATGCAGGGATATCCCATTGTTTATTACCCAAATCATAAAAATACCGTCCTTCGGTCTCCAGTTTTGTCACCTTAAATTTGGTATAAAACCCGCCCGTTGCCCGTTTTACTTTTAAATCTTTATCCAAAATAATTAAAGGATCCCTTATCGTATTAATAATACCCTCAGTATAATTCCTTGCATTGTCCAGTTGCTCATTACGGTCCAGCAGCTCATTGTTGACAATGGTAATTTCTTCATTTGTACTTTGTAGTTCTTCTTTAGAAGTTTCCAGTTCTTCATTTAAACTTTGCAGTTCTTCACTACCAGAAAGCAACTCCTCATTTGCACTTTGCAGTTCTTCATTTACCGCTTCCTGCTCCTCAGTAACTGTACGCATGTCTGTACGCCCCTGCACCAGTTCCTTTTCGAGTTGTGCAATGCGAAGGTCCCTTGGATCAGCAACACCATTTTTGTTTTTACGCGGGCGCAAAAGGGAAATTGCCGAATCTTGTGCCGTACTTTTTTGAAAAAGTATCAAATAATGAAGATCATCTGCACTCGTTACCGGCACCACTTCTATGTTTACATATTGCTGCAGATCATTCAGTACAAATAATACATTTTCCTTCCTTACTGTTGCATTTGTCCTTTTAACCTGATGCAATAAATTTCTAAGCTCAAAAGCAAGGCCTTCACGGGCCATCTTAAACAAATTAAGCGTTGCCTTTCCTTGTGCTGGTGCAAACCAGGTATCTGTGACCCCGCGAAATTGCGTGATATCAAAATGTTCATTCACAATTACCCCTGCAGGTGCGTATTTAGACAAAACAATATGGTCTGCGATCTTAAATACATCAGCCTTCCCGCTTTCCGGACGGGTACTTTTATCAATGTTCAGGAAATTCTTTTCTCCACCTTGTGTAGTAACTTGCATAAAACGCCCACGGGCGCCGTTACGTCTAAAAATCTTTTCATGTTGATTATAAGCAGAAAAAATACCCGTGTTTTTACCGATACTTTCCGACTTACCGAGCATGAGGAACCCTTGTTCATTTAAAGCATAATGAAAAGTATTCAATACCCTTTTTTGAAGAACAGGCTCCATATAGATTAACACATTGCGACAGCTGATTAGATCGACCTTAGAAAAAGGAGGATCTTTAAGCAAGTTATGATGTGCAAAAACACACCGCTCACGGATCGTTTTGTTCACTTGGAACTTACCATCCACTTTAGTAAAAAATTGCTGGCGACGGCTGGCAGAAACACCCTCCATATCAGACGGACGGTAAATACCAGCCCTTGCTTTTACAATCGCAATTTCTGAAATGTCCGTTGCAAATATTTGAATCTTTATGGATGAGGCTTGCTCTCCCAGGTATTCTTCCAGGCAAATTGCCACAGAATAGGCTTCTTCGCCTGTTGCACATCCTGCAATCCAGATGCGGATATCTTCGTTCCCACTTTTCTGGCTCATCAGCGATGGTAAAATCACATTGAACAGCAAATCAAAGCTTGGCGGGTCCCGAAAGAAATTTGTTACTGAAATCAGCATATCATTATAGAGCGCATCCTGTTCGATCTTATTCTCCCGCAAATAAATCAGGTAATCATTTGGTTTACCAATATTAGTGAGCGCCATGCGGCGGACAATCCTTCGCTTTAGTGTACTGGATTTATAATAGGTAAAATCTACTCCCCTTCTTACACGCAGTACAGTGAGCAGCTGCTTAAAAATTTCGTCTTCCTGCTCCGCAGAAGGTAAATTATGAGTTGTGGTAGCATTATCTTGCCGAAAAATACTATTGATCGTCAGTAAATGTTCAGCAATTTTTTCTGGTGACAGGATAAAGTCTACAAAGCCAGAACTGATTGCACTATCTGGCATACCCGGATAAGCGGCAGATCCCGCATCTTGTGCAAAAGTAATCCCGCCGTAAGATTTGATAACTTCCAGCCCAAGCGTTCCATCTGTTAGTGTGCCAGATAAAATCACGCCGATAGCATAGCTTTGGTGAACAATGGCAAGGGAGGAAAAGAAAACGTCTACAATCTTTACCTTGTGGTGTTTATCATCAAGCGGATCAAGTCTTAGGATGCCATCGGTTGCAGTAACAATCTTGTTTTCTGGCAGAATATAGAAGTTATCTACTTCCAAATGGATATTGTCGGTAATCTGCTGGACAGGTATTTTAGAAACCTTTCCTAGTAATTCGGGCAAAATACTCTCATGATGAGGACTCAGGTGCTGGATAAAAACGTAGGCCATACCTGATTTTTCCGGAACAGCTTGCAAAAATTTCTTTACTGCATCCAGACCACCTGCTGATGCCCCTATCCCCACCACAGGAAACTGATTTGAAGAAATTGTCATTTCCTCCAGTATTTTTATATCATTCATTAAACCGGCTTAAATAAAAACTATAACGAAACAAAAAATACTGGAATAAAAGATAATAATACACCGATAAGAAATGTGCTACCAATATTTTATAAAGATATACTTAATTGAGGAGAACTGTTACGAAAATACCCGAATGAACCAGAAAGATCACGAAAATAAAAAAGGGGCGCTATTGATTAGCGCCCCTTATGTATAGGTTATTATTGATTAAACGAATTTTAACCAGGAGCTATTATCTGTATATTCTTCTACAACAGTTATAGAATGATCAAATCTAAAGGAGGCAAATAATGCAGAGACCTCTTGTCTTACCGTGGAAATACAACTATCTACCAGGTCTTTTCTAAAGCCTTTAGCCTGTAATTCCAAAACGTAACCCACAGCGATGATCCTTCCGAAGATCTTACCCAAATCAACCATCTTACGTTGTGAAAGTGTACTATTGATGATAAAGTTAAGGTCTTTTTTAAAATAGTGACAAGCTTCAGCCATTAATGGAAAATCCTTAAGGAAATCAAATAAATGAAGCTGCTTTTGCTTTTTCATCGCCCGCGTGATGATTTCAGCAATTTGTGTATACAGCATTTCGTTAGAGCCTTCAAAGATCTGGAAAGGTCTGCTATCTACAATACCCCTGCCCCCAATATGGCTGATCCGGTAGCCGTTTGCCCCTGAAAGCTGTACCAGCAACTGGGCAGATTCCTGCATCAAATCTGTTACTACAGCTTTCATTGCATTTGCTTCTAAGCCTTCAACAGCCAGATTAAAGGCTATACCACTGATTGCACTGCTTCTGGCACACATCGCTGAACAGATTGTATAGGCCGACTGTATCCTTGATAGCTGATACTGTACCTGATCTATAGCAAGCAGGTTGCTCACTCCCACTACTCTATTTTTACAGTGCTGCAATGCTTCGTCGAGCATCCGTTTAATAAAGCCCATCCCCATTCCCGGGAACTGCATCCTGCTCCGGTGCAAGATATCCAGCATCATTTTAATACCAGTTGTTTCAGGCTGTAATTTATATTGTGCCGGTATTTGAAGGTCTAACTGATTTAATCCATACGGGATCATATATAACCCCAGATTATCAAAGATCTCTTCTACAACAACTTCCTGCCCTTTTTTGGAAACATCACAAATAAAGAAATCAATATCCCTGCCTAAATCACCTTGCTCACTTTCCTTTCTCGATGCGATCAGCCAGTAGTCTGCCATTCCCGTGAGCCCTTGCCAGTGTTTTGTACCCTTAATATGGTAACCATCGGCAATCTCTTTGTACAAAGTTTTCATATTGAGCGCGTCGCTCCCATAATCGGGTTCAGTAATCATTAGTCCGCCCATATTCTGGTTTTCCAGAAATCGGTCAAAAATACCTTTCTTAACTACTTCGTTCGCATACTTAGAAACTGGTTCAAGAAAAAGCGCAATGTTTATCCCAAAAGTAAGGGATAGAGAAAGTGATTCATAAGATGCTGCTGCTAATAAACCAAGGCATTCCTTTACCTTACTTCCCCGTCCGCCAAATTCTTCAGGAATGGCTACAGCTAATGGTTGTCCGGACATGATCTCGCTCATTACGGAAGGCGGCAAGCCTCTTTCTAAACTTAACTGATCGATGTCTTCTTTTTCGTGGAATAATTGTTTTAGTTTGTCTTCGAAATCTTTAATAAACTCAGAAAACTTAACATTAGTTAAAGTCATATTTTATATAATTATTACGGCGGGTAACAGAAATTAACCAGTCCCCTACCGTTAGGGAATAACGTATAATGCCCAAAGATACAATTAGAATCGTTATAAATAATGTGATTTGTATCATCTATTCTAAAATTAAAGTGATTATGATCATGATCCTAAAACGTTTAGTCTTCCCAATAATACTCAAATAAAAGATATTTAACTATCAAATGTTATCTTCGCCAAAAAATTGTATGCTAGAAATTGTTTACCAGGACGAACATCTGATCGCCATTAATAAACCTCATGGATTATTAGTCCACCGATCTTCTATTGCTACTGATGCGAAAGAATTCGCCTTACAATTGGTGCGCGACCAGGTTGGCCGCAGGGTAAGTCCTGTGCACCGAATCGATAGGAAAACAGGTGGTTTACTGCTATTTGCGTTCGAAAAAGAGGTAGAAATAGCAATGCACAAACAGTTCCAGGAAGGCTTGGTACACAAAAAATATTTAGCTATTTTAAGGGGGTACGCGCCCGATAGTATGGAGATTGATTATCCGCTAGTGAAAGAAAATGGTATGGTTCAGGAAGCTTTTACGGCTTTTGTTACATTAAAAAAAGCAGAGCTGGATATCGCTTTAGGCAGCCACCCCACGTCTAGATATTCTTTGGTAGAAGCCACGCCCACTACTGGCCGCATGCACCAGCTGCGTAAACATTTTGCACATATCTTTCATCCAATCATCGGCGACCGTAAACATGGCTGCAATAAACAGAACCGTTTTTTTAAGGAGCAATGGGATATGACCACGATGTTGTTACATGCTGCTGAACTCAGCTTTACCCATCCGGTAACCCATAAACAGGTTAATCTCTCGGCACCACTGCACGAAGAGTTTAAAAGAGTAATGGAGCTAATGAAATGGTAATTACTTTTAATCTTTCCTAATAATTCACTATCATTGTATTGGCTTTAGTGGTGTCCTATAACGGACTGAGATCATACACTTTGCACCTGATCCGGTTAGTACCGGCGTAGGAAAAAGCAAATGAATTCTTATTTCTCCTGTTTCGGGGAACCTCTTATCGCTATAAAAATAGATTTATATGAAAGAGAGACTTTGGAACTACTTTTTAAAAGTTAGAAATACCTCCCCCCTTGTGCATAACATTACCAATTATGTGGTGATGAATACAACAGCAAATGCGCTGCTTGCTGCCGGAGCATCACCTGTGATGGGCCATGCCCACCCGGAAATGAAAGATATGGTGCGCATTGCCGGGGCATTGGTGGTAAATGTGGGTACACTCGACGAGTATTGGGTGGAAAGTATGCGGCTAGCTATTGAGCAGGCAGAACTAAGCCATAAACCATGGATCCTTGATCCTGTTGGTGCAGGTGCCACACCCTACCGCAATACAGTTTTAAATGAATTGATTACGAATTTTCATCCATCAGTAGTCAGGGGCAATGCTTCTGAGATTATGTCGCTTGCGCAAACTAGTGTAAACACAAAAGGGGTAGATAGCACACATCATGCCGATGAAGCTATTGGCTCGGCAGTAGCGCTCAACAAATTATCAGGTGCTATAATCTGCATTTCTGGTGCCACAGACCATATTATTCACCAAGGGCGGTCAGCTTCGCTGAAAAATGGAGATCCGCTAATGGCCAAGATCACCGGAATGGGCTGCACTGCTACGGCACTCACCGGAGCTTTTTGTGCTGCTTCACCCGATGAACTATTCGAAGCAACAGTAGCTGCAATGGCAGTGATGGGCGTTGCAGGAGAAAAGGCAGCCCAATTAGCAAAGGGGCCAGGGAGCTTGCAGATGCATTTCCTCGATGTCCTTTACTCACTTAACGAAGGCGATTTTTATGATACCTTAGTATTAGAGAATGGCGACCAAATTTAATTATAAGCTGTACCTGGTCACCGACCAGAAGGCTTGTTTGTATCATGATTTATTCCAGGTTGTAAAAGCTGCGATTAAGGGCGGGGTAGATATTGTGCAGATCAGGGAAAAGGAACTTCCAGAGAAAGCGTTTTATACAAAAGCGCTTCAATTAAAAGAATTGCTCGACAAGCTTGGTATTCCGCTGATAGTAAACGACTCCTTGCCTGTTGCTATGCAAATTAATGCATCCGGTATCCATGTTGGAAACAGTGACCTGCAGCCTGTGTCTGCAAAACAGCTGTGGCCAGCATCCAGGATCATCGGTTATTCACTGGAAGATCTTGCTCAATTAAAATCAGCAGACGCAGCTACCGCAGATTATATTGCTTTGAGTCCCGTTTTCTCTACCCCCACCAAAACTAATACCATTATAGAATGGGGACTGGCAGGCATACGGCAAGTTCGCCCTCTCACCAAAAAGCCATTGGTAGCGATAGGAAATATCAATTCCAGCAACGCCAGAGCCGTAGTGAGGGCAGGCGCAGACTGCCTTGCGGTAATATCGGATATCTGCTCTGCCAGAGACCCGGAACGCGCCGCTGCCAACATTAGAAATGAAATTGAAAAAGCCGCGAGTTATGACATATTATAAGTATCCTTCTGTAATTACCATTGCCGGATCAGACAGTGGCGGTGGTGCTGGTATCCAGGCAGATCTGAAAACCTTTTCTGCATTGGGGTGCTATGGCACATCAGCTATCACCGCGATTACTGTACAAAACACATTAGGCGTTACCGGCATTCACCAGGTACCAGCCACAATTGTTAGCGCACAGATTAAAGCAGTATTAGATGATATTGCCCCTGCAGCAATAAAAATAGGTATGGTCCATAGCGCAGCACTTGCTATTGCGATAGCAGACCTGCTAAAATCTTATTCTGGTACGCCCATCATATTCGATCCTGTGATGGTAGCCACAAGCGGTGATCAGCTAATTGAAGACAATACTTTAAGCACTTTAAAAACTACGCTGTTCCCCCTGGCGGCTTTACTTACGCCCAACCTGGATGAAGCAGGCTTGCTTGTCAGCAGACAAATCAACAGCCTCGAAGAAATGCAGGTTGCCGCAAAAGAGATCCTGGGGACGGGCTGCTTTGCTGTACTTTTAAAAGGCGGACATCTTAAGGGGACAAAAATTTATGACGTTTACGCCGATCAGAACGGCAAAGAGCGCATATTCGAATCTCCCTATATAGCAAGTGAAAACGTACACGGTACAGGCTGCACTTTATCATCGGCCATTGCTGCTTATATCGCTTTAGGAGAAGAGCTCGAATCTGCAGTAAGTAAAGCCCGCGATTATGTCTTTAACGCAATTTTACAAGGCAAAGATGTCAAAACTGGTAAAGGGCATGGTCCGCTAAATCATTTTTTTAATCCACAAAAATTACAACTACATGAAATGGAGTGAAAATGCATGGAAAGAAATATATACTGTTTACAGCAGTATCCTGGAACTTCCTTTTAATGAGGAACTGATGACTGGCGAATTGCTGAAATCGCGTTTCCAGTTTTACATCCAGCAGGATGCGGTATACCTTGGCGAATTTAGCAGAGCGCTATCCCTTATCGCGGCAAGGTGTATCAATAATCCATATACTTTAGATTTTATCCGTTTTGCAGAGGGCTCCGTAGTGGTGGAAAAAGCATTGCATGAAGGATATATTAAACAGTTTGGTCTAACGCAACAGGTAACAGCTTCGCCTACTTGTCAGAATTATACGCAGTTTCTGCTTACAAAAGCAAGTTTGGACCAGGTTGAAGTGGCGATGGCAGCTGTACTTCCTTGTTTCTGGATTTATAAAAGGGTGGGCGATTATATTTATGCCGAGGGTAATAAAGAGGCTAATCCCTACCAGGAATGGATCAATACTTATGCAGGGGAAGAATTTGGCTTACTGGTAGAAAAAGCAATTGCTATTTGTGATGATGTTGCTTCCCAATGTTCAGTTACACAGCAGCGGCAAATGACGACAGCGTTTGTAATGGCATCGAAGCTGGAATGGATGTTTTGGGATAGTGCATATAAAATGGAAGAGTGGCCTGTATAATTGAAAACATTACTGATTCCGCTTTGTTACCAATAAAATCAGCATTATGGAAAACGAAAAAGACGAACAGCAAAAACAAGGTCAACAATCATCAACTGATCAATATCAAAAGAAGGAAAATGAGGGCGAACGTGATAATCAGTATTCCGAAGATCAGGGAGAAGATGAGAATGGAGAGAAGCCTTCTGCAGATGAGCAGGAGTAAAATAAACAGGGGGTTAACTTTAAATTATCCCCCTGCTGTACAATTATTTATAAATAGTATTAAGCACTCCTGCTAAACGGATACCCGCTTGCTGGATACGCAATTCAATAGTGGGCAAATGTTGCTGATAATAGGTATCGCCTATCTTACGGCTGCCCATTTGGTCTACTTCGGCATAGAGTTTACTGCTGATCTCGTAGCTCTCCCAAACCCATTTAATTAAAGGGTCATTCTGCCATTTTTTTATTGTTTTCGTTGGTACATTATCATATTTAGAAGCAAGCTGCTCGTAAGATAGCCCTTGTTTCTCTAACATTTTTGTATCCCACAGGCTATGCAGGTTGGTACCTTTGTCTTCATAGTTTAACTGGATCGTATTACCGCCTTTGTCTTCCGCGCGACTAATGTGCATGGGCTGATGAAGGTCCCCTACAAAATGTACGACGAACTTAAGTGCTTCCAGTTTGCTCTCTCTTGTTGCATTTATATCTTTTAAGGTAGTTTCTGATTTAAGGAGTGCGCTGTAAACATTTTCATCTGTTTTGTTTATTACCTGGGTCTTAAATTCTGCATAGGTTAAACCTAATGGCAAATTAAGGAAGTGCCATGAACCAGTTTCGCGGTAGGCCTCCTGACCGCGGACTTCGTCGGCCCAGCTGCTTACATCTGCAAGGCTTTCATTACCTAGCAATTCCTGTACTGCAGCCTGTGCTCTTGGGGTAAGATGATTGCCGGCAATCTTGCCAATGGTACGGTGACCGGTTCTGCCCCAGGAAACCAGTACAAGAGAAAGCACAACAAAGGATACTGATAAGAGATATTTACGTTTCATTTTATAGATCTAGAATTATGGAGCGAAGTTCGTTATCAGTTATTAAATGATCACGAAAAGGAAGTAACATTTTAGCTAATTTACTATTAAATACTTATCAAAAGATTACTCAATTCAAAAGGAAGACTGTAGATCTACCATCAGATTTATAATAGTTAAATATAATTTATGCTATTATAATAGTAAAACGATGGTCCGTAAATTTGTAGCGTTAAATAGAAGAAGCGATTAACGCTTTCCCTGTAGATTTAAACGCATAATAATGAAAAATATATTTGTAATTAACGGTGGACAAAAATTTGGTCACTCTGGCGGTAAGTTCAATGAAACAATAACTGGGGTAACTAGCCTGTTTTTCCAAAACCACCCCGACTTCGAAGTAAGGGTAACAAATGTTAATGACGATTACGATCCGCAGCAAGAGGTAGAAAACTACGTTTGGGCAGATGTTGTGATCTACCACACACCAATCTGGTGGTTTCAGTTACCTCATGGATTTAAGAAATACATAGATGTAGTATTTACCGTTGGCCATGCAAACGGAATATACCACAGCGACGGTCGCCGCTCTGCTAACCCAACAAGAAACTATGGAACTGGTGGTATGCTACATGGCAAAAAATATATGGTTACTACTTCATGGAATGCACCAGAAGAGGCTTTTACGATACCTGGAGAATTCTTCAATGAGAAATCAGTAGATGAAGGCCCGCTTTTTGGTTTCCATAGAATGAATGCCTTTACTGGCATGGAGCCATTAGAAAGCATGCACTTCCACGATATTGAGAAAAATGCAGATGTACAGCGTGATATGGCAGCATATACAGCACATTTAAACAAAACGTTTATCGGAGAGGCAGTAGAGGTTTAATCACTTCGGTTTGGTATATAACTTCATCGGTGTAAGAGGAAAATGCTACTTGAATGCAATCAGGGATGTAAATGATGAAATACTGGATATGCTATTAGAAATAGCTTTAAAATAAAAAGGGACGCCGCACAGGCGTCCCTTTTTATTAACTATTATTAACTAAAAAACTTATCGGCGGCATCCACCGGGAGGATAAAATCTTCATCAAACAGGCGCACCAAGCCTCTTTAATAACTAAACTTATCATGCTCAATTCCAAAAACGTGCCAATTAAATATATGACTAACAATCAGACACTTAAATACGAAGCTGTTCGGTATTGAACGGAAAATGTTCTATAACGAACAGTTCGTAACAAATATGATTTTACTGGAAAACTAAAATTATTGTCGCCTGGCAACAGACGTAGTTTATCAATACAAAGATGTAAGTTACCTTGATTTATATTATAGACGACTGATCGGCTGGTAATCTATAAATTCGGTATCTGGAGAAAGGTAACCCTCTTTAAGTGGCTCTACCTTCATCAGGTCAGTGCTTAAATATTTCTTGTTACTATCAGAAAAAATCGTGACTACACAACTATTATAGCCAAGCTGCTGCTGCAATTTGATAGCTCCTATTACATTTGCACCAGAAGAAATCCCTACTGCCAGACCTAACTGACTGGCTAGTTTCTGTGCCATTAAAATGGCATCACCATCTTGTGCCTGGATTACTTCATCCAGCTCTTCCAATTTTACAATTTCAGGAATAAATTCATCAGAAATTCCCTGGATCCTATGACTGCCGATTTTATATCCCGTGGTTAAAGTTGGTGATTCTGCAGGTTCCAGCGGATGAATTTTAACTGCGGGATTTTGTGATTTCAGATAGCGGCCTACGCCCATTATAGTTCCGCCAGTCCCCACTCCTGCCACAAATGCATCCGGAATAAGTTGATTGAGTTTAAGCTGTTCAACAATCTCCACTCCAGTAGTCTCTTCGTGCGCCTTTGGATTGTCTACATTTTCAAACTGCTGTGGTAAAAAGATACTATTATCTTCTCTAGCCATCTTTTCAGCTAGTCTGATACTGCCTAAAAACCCACCCTTCTCTTTGCTGATCAGGATTACTTCCGCACCGAGGCTTTTGATAATATCAATTCTTTCTTTACTCAACCAGTTGGGCATAATAATTCTTACCGGATGTCCCATTGCTTTACCGATCGCAGCAAAAGCTATACCTGTATTTCCACTAGTTGCTTCTACAATCGTATCACCAGGTTTAATTCTATCGTTTTTATACGCATTAGACAAAGTAAATAACGCAATCCTGTCTTTAATACTGCCTGTAAGGTTATAATGTTCGCATTTCACATAAATCTTACCTGCATTACCTTTATAAGTATAATGCAATGCCAGCATAGGCGTATTGCCTACAAGATGCCATAAGTGTTCAAGTTTATTATTAAGAGCTCTAGTTAAACAGCTTGTCTTTTCTGCTTCTGCCAGCATAATCGTTTTATTTAATCGCACAGCAAAATTGAATAATACAATCTATACTATCAATGATTATCAATATATCCATAAATTTTATGGATATTATATTTATATATTTGTTTTTTTACGGATATACCTACTAAATATTAAGGTATAATGTTCGTTTTTTCACCCAACTATTTCCCTATGCAGACTGAACTTGATTCAACAGATACTGAAATCTTAAAACTCCTTCAGATTGATGCTACATTAACAAATAAAGAGCTCGCTTTTAAATTGAACAAATCTATTGCGACTGTACACGAAAGGATTAAGAAACTGAAAGAACAGGGGTATATCAAGCGCATTGTAGCGATACTGGATAAAAAGAAAATCAATAAAAGCCTGATCGCTTTTTCACAAGTACTATTAAAGGAACATACTGCAGAAACGCTGGTCAAGTTTGAAAAAGAAGTAGCAAAATTCAGTGAAGTAATGGAATGTTATCAAATGACAGGGGCTTTTGATTTTATCCTGCGCATAGCAACGAGCGATATGGATGCTTATCATTTATTTCTGCGTAACAAGCTGGCTACGTTACCTGATATCAGCACTGTTCAAAGTTTCTTTGTACTTTCTGAAACTAAAAGTGACACCGCTTATCCATTATAAATTAGTTTCATACCACCAGCTAATTCATAGTTTTATATTACTACCTATTTCATTTAGAAACGAATATGCATATTTTCCCTACGCAATACTCATTATTATCTTCGACAGCGTTAAATGAATATATCCAGCAAAGTTATGGATTAACGGGCACATCCTGTAAATTATTAATTCATAATGTTAGTGATACTTACCTCCTGGAAGACACAAAACAAAAATACATCTTCAAAATTTACCGGGATGCACACCGTAGTAGAGAAGAGATCGAGGCCGAAGTGGAATTACTAAATTTGCTAAAAGAGGGGGGCGCTAAGGTCTCTTTTCCGATAAAAAACATGATAGGTGCATATCTTCAGTCATTTCATGCAGCAGAAGGAACACGGTATGGCGTTTTATATTCGTTTGCAGAAGGTAAAGTAATTTATGATTTAAGTCCGGAACAGCTAACTAACATAGGGATAGAAATGGCAAAAATCCATAATATAACCGCTAGCGTAAAACTGAAATACCCAAGAAGGGAATATACTATAGAAAGCACATTGACCAGCCCCATAAAAACTATCCAACCGGCTTTTATAGGTTTAGAAGAAGAATATAAATGGCTGAAGGATACGGTACAGAAAGTAGGTAGAAAGATCGCGGAATTTGATCCCGTACATTTTAGTACTGGTTATTGTCATTATGATTTTTTGCCAAAAAACTTCCATTTTGCAGCAAATGGTGGAATCACGTTCTTCGACTTTGACTTCGCTGGCAAAGGACCATTGGCGAATGATCTGGCCTCTTTTTATATCCACTTTTTTATAGAAGTATATACAAATAAGATTTCCCAGGAGGATGCAGATAAACGCTTTCATTTGTTTATAGATGCTTATCGAAGCGTGAGACCTCTATCTAACGAGGAGATTAAGTCTATCCCCTACTTTGGATTTGCATTTTGGATTTTTTATTTCGAGTTTCATTACCTGCATTTTGAAGATTGGTCTAATTTTTTCTTTACACCGAAGTTCATTAAAGAACGTTTCACTTTAATCAAACAATGGACAAAATGGTATTGTCCAGCTGTTTGTTAAAAAACAGAAATAATTAAAAAAAGCTTGTCCAACTGTTGGTAACCCTCAATTGGACAAGCTTTTCTACAAATTATTTATTGAGCAAGTTACTCCTTAGCTTATTTACTTCCAGTAAGCCTTTTAATCTGTATAGCTGCATTTTTATTATCCGGATTCAATTCCAGCACACGTTTATAATTTTTAAGCGCATTAGCATGATCACCGTTCATATCTTGCAACTCTGCCAAACTATCATAAGTATTACTGCTCTTTGGGTTTAAACTCACATTGAGTTTAAAAATTGCCAATGCTTCTGCATCTTTTTTATCTGCTAACAGCTGATATCCCCAAGCATTCAAATCATTCTCATCCAGTTTAAAATCTGCGTTTTTCTTTTTCAAATCAGCAGCTACACGATCAGCTTTATCAAAACCTTGTTTGAGCAATCCTAATCTCAGCTTCTTTGTAGCAGGGGCTAAACCAAATCCGTTAGACACATGCATGTCTGGTTTATAATATGCAGCTACTTCATCAGTAAAATTATCAGGATTGGCACCATTCAGGTTGGTTAAAATCACGACGGCCATATCATCTTTAGGATAGATGAAAAACGTAGATCTGCCTCCGCCAACCGGAGCTATAGCTGGGTGTTCTGATCTGGATACCGTAGGAAAACCCAGTGCATAGCCGTTTAGCAGCTTACTGAACCCGCCGGTTTTTCCACTATTCAAAATTGCAGGTGACCAGAGTATCTGCAGGCTTGATTGATCTTTTAATAATGTGCCATTTTGCAAGGCAATAATCCAATTAGCCATTTCCGACGAGGTAGACAGTATACCTGCCGCAGTTCTGAAGAAAACCGGGAACTTCATGAAGTTTTTCCCTAACGGACCACCTCTTAACCATCTTCCGCCAACATTCTGGATCGTGGTATATGCACCAGCATCATTAGGAATGATATCAAAAGAATCACCAAACCGCGTAAGCTTCATTCCAGCAACATTAAACTGTCTGGTTTCTATAAATTTTGTAAAATGCATGCCACTTAGCTTTGTGATCAGCTTGCCAATAATTACGTAACCAGTCTGATTATAACTAAACCGGTCGCCTGTTTTAAATTCCATCGGCAGGGTTTTTACAATTTTCCATGCAGACTCCTCTGTGCCATCCCCTACTACCTCTTCCCTTTCATTTAGTATATCTGGCAACCCCGAAGTGTGGGCCATCACATCTTTGATCGTAATCTTTTGCCATTCTACTGGTAAACTATCCAGGTATTTAGAGATAGGCTCATTAACATTCAGCTTTCCTTCCTCTGACAATTGCATAACCGCAACACCAACAAAAGCTTTAGTAATTGAATTAATTGAAAATATACTTTCTGCTGTTGCAGGTATATTCTGTTCAACATTTGCCATACCGTAACTGGCCGCTTTGATAATCTTGCCATGTTGTATAACTGCTAACTGGAGACCAGGTATGCGCTTTTTGGTCATCATATCTTTTATAAAGACATCAACACTATCAGCAGCAGGCTGGGCTTGTGCAATAAAGGCAAAACTAACTAATAAGAACAGTACGGAGCTAACAAGAGGTAATTTCATTCTGGAACAATTAAAAAATTTATATGCTGTTAAGACGATAAGGAGACAGCGATAGTTACAAACAAATGAAAAATCATCTTCACTCTCCAGGTCAACAGCTTTGTTAAAAACTCCCTTTAAATCATTCCTGTGGCTTTTAACATGAAATTATGCAAATCTGTATTTTTAACAAATGGTTTAAGCATTTCAGAACCTGGGCCAAACATAGCAAGTTCAACATAATCTGCCGAGTGCCCCATAGCGCCCCATCCTACAGAGGTTTGCTTAAATTGTATCTCTGATAGCAACTTAAACGGCAGCTTTTTAGGATTATATAATCCATCGCTATCTAATGTATTGTAATGCTTTAGCAATTCTGCAGCTTCAGGTTCGCTAACCACCAGCTTTTGTGCAGCTTCTATCCTTTCAATTATCTGTCGTGTAGAATCTGTTCTCTTTATTCCGTTCAGTACCCAGTCGTTTGTGTATTTGAAAGACTGCAGTTTATCAAAATTAACATTTACATCACCGCTAACACCAAATAAACCCGGGTTCGCATTACCGTGATCCGTTGTAATCACAATTAAGGTATCTTTATTAGATTCGGCAAAAGCCAGTGCTATTCCTATCGCGTCGTCAAATGCCAGCTGATCATGGATCAGTCCGCCGACATCATTAGAATGCGCTGCCCAATCTACTTTTCCACCTTCTACCTGTAATACAAAGCCTTTACTATTATTCTTCATCAGGTCAATTGCTTTCTGTGTCATTTCGGCCAATGTAGGAACAGCTTCCATTTTAGCAGCATCGTTATCCCTGTCTAGTGTATATGGCAAACCATCTTCATTAAAAACACCTAATACTGGTTTTGCAGAAGTTAAGTTGTTATTTAATAAATCTTTACGGTTACGCACTACAGAAAACCCACTTGCAGTAAAGCTTTTAAACAGATCTTTTTTATCCTTTCTTTTATCAGCACTAAAAAACTCTGCCCCACCGCCTAGCATTACATCAAACTTAAGATCAAGATATTGCATAGCAATCCCCTCCTGATCGCTCCTGGCATCACTGTTCACACAAAAACCAGCCGGCGTAGCATGGGTAATTGGTACAGTGGTTACACAGCCTACTGATTTGCCTGCTTTTTTAAACTTTTGCAGGATCGGCGTATGTAATGTTCCATCGGCACTAACGTTGATAGATCCATTGTTTACTCTTACACCACCACCCCATGCAGAGCTTGCTGCTGCAGAATCTGTAACCAGCGCATTAGCAGAAGCAGTATCCATAAACGCACGTGTACCTTTTTCTTGCAGGTACAAAGAAATCCAGTTCGTGTCACGACCGTCTTTACGCTGACGAAAAAGATTGGCCATATTCAGGGTTCCCGTACTCATACCATCACTTACCAAAAAAATAATATTCTTAGCTGTTTTACCGCTAAAACTATATTTATCATTGCTGGTAGTAAATGCGGTTAACGGAGCAAGAGCAGATCCTGCAACTACAAGTGTACTGTTCTTAAAAAAGTCTCTTCTTTTCATCTGTATAAATTAGTTGTGTATAATTATTGTGAAGGCGTATGTAATTAATTTGTGTAGGGTAAAAAGATAAAGTAAATGCAGCCAAAGGTTATACTATATCATCTGACCAACACTATAAATAATGTTATCAAAAAGTTATCTTTCTGTGTGCAAGGCTTAATATCCAGGATTCTGGACTAGGTTTTTATTGAGGTCAATTTCACTTTTAGGAATCGGAAAAAGCTCTTGTTTAGCAGGAATGAATTTACGTCCCAATTCATTAATGGAGTTGATCTTCTGACCAGCAATTCCTAGTGTTGCCAAATCAAACCATCTCTGTCCTTCAAAGCCAAGCTCTACCCTGCGTTCATGGATTACTTCTTCATTAAACTGCAGCGCCGTAATGCCGGCTTTGATAGCGGGCATATTTACTCGGCCCCGCACCTCATTAATAGCATTGTAAGCTATTAGGCTAGGACCATTTACTTTATTTTCCGCTTCTGCTAACAACAATAATAAATCTGCATAACGAAGCACGATCACATCCAGCCCATTCTCTGCAGCACTTAGCACATCATACGTATATTTTTTAACAGCGAAATCTGTCTCTAAAGATGCGTTCCCTGCTTTGCCTCTAAATACGCCGAAGAAGTACGAATTACCAGGTAAATAAATTGTTGCTGATAACCGCGGATCACGGTTTTCATACGGCTTTAGTGGGTTAAAATTCGAGCCAGCATCAGTAATCGAAAGGCCGTCTGTGCCGTAAAAATCATTGGCAAAGTTGGTGTGAACAGAGATCCGGGCAGTTTGATTGGCCTGATTTGGTGCATAGTTACTGTGCAATGACTGTCCCTGACCGATAGTGGCGTCAAACTTTACTTGAAAAAGGATTTCCGCATTGTTCTCCTGGCTTTCGGAAAAGAGAGCCTCAAAATTGGCTTGCCCATTGGTTCCGGTACCGCTTTTAAACAATTTGGCACCTCCGGAAACTGCAATTTCGGTAGCGGTCTTTACAGCCAACAAGGCATCTGCCCAGCTTCCTTTACCCATTCGTGCTTCATAAACCAACACTTTTGCACGCATACCTAATGCAGCCTGGCGCGTAAGTCTACCTGTTTCCCCTCCATAAGGTTTAAGTGCCAGCTTTGTACCAGCGTCGTTTAATTCTGAAGTGATAAAGCCAATAAGCTCCGCCCTTGATGGTTGTTTAAGTGCCATTGCTTCTGTTCGCGAGATAGATGTTGTAACCAGCGGCACACTTCCGTAAAGATATAAGAGGCGCATATAAGCCATTGCCCTCAATATTCTTGCTTCAGATTCAATAGCTGTCCGCTCCACTGTTAAGATATCACCTGGTATATTGATGTGGTCCAGTAGCAGATTAGCACGCTGGATAACCTGGTAGTTGTATAAATAATATTCTGCAAGTTTCTCTGTATTATCCGTAATTCCTACGCCTTTAGAGAAGTTGATCAGTTCTGCAGCCCGGGTGTTTAATATTGCATTATCAGAAATCCCTTCTAACTCGATCGGGTTGCCAAATACAGCACCTTCACGCAGGGAACGGTAAACCCCGTATAATCCGGGTTGCAGGCTGGAAGCATCGGTATAAAAAATTTCTGGGGCCAGTGTATCTTCTGGTTGTTTTTCTAAGAAATCTTTCTTGCAGCCAGTAACTGCAAGAGAAAGTAAGAGTAGGATAAAGTGCTGTAGTTTCATGTCTGTAGCGTAAAGGATTTAAAAGATTACGTTGATACCGCCTGTAATTATTTTAGCTTGCGGAAGTGAGGTAGTTACATATGCCTCTGTATCCAGCCGCTCCGGATCAAAGTCTTTAAACTTGGTTTTGGTCCACAAATTCTGTCCGTTCAAATAAATGCGGACGCTTTGTACCGGCAGCCTTTTTAAAGTAGCTTTATTAAATGTGTAGCCAACCTGTATGTTTTTAAGGCGCAGGTAATCCCTATGCTGTACCCAAAAAGAGGAGGGTAAACTCTCTACTGTTTTACCATTATAGCCATTCCTGTCTACCCATAGTCTTGGCATTGTAGTGCTGGGATTTTCTGCCGTCCACCTGTCTTCCCATACTTCCCTTATCCCAGCTCTTGGAAAAGGTCCGTTTAAACGGGATATAAATGCGTCTGCTTTTCCAATCCCCTGAAACAAAGCCGAAAAATCGAATCCTTTATACCCTGCGCTCAAGTTAAAGCCATATAACCACTTAGGCTGACGATTACCCATAACTACCCTATCCTTTTCGGTGATTTTACCGTCTCCATCAGTATCCTGTATTTTAAAATCACCGGGAGCAGGTGTACCAAAAAGCGAATGATCGGCTGCGCCTTTAATCTCTTCAGCATCCTGAAAAATCCCTTCTGTGATGTATCCATAGATCGCATTTATGGATTCGCCACGGATCAGGTATATATTATTGATAGAACTGATCTCCACACGGTCGTCACTCCCGGATAAAGCAGGGTTAATAGCCAGGACTTGGTTTTTAATATAAGTAACATTCGCACCAAAGCCAACAGTAACCGCTCCAATATGGTCTCTGTAACTAAACATCCCCTCTACCCCTTTATTCTCTACAGAGGCAGCATTAACAATGGTAGGGTTTACTACTCCTGTAACCAGCGGGTTACTCAGTTCTGTTAAGATATCATCTGTTCTTTTATTAAAATAATCTGCTTCAATGGTGAGCTTTGAGTTAAAGAAGCCCATTTCAATACCAATATCAGTTGTAGTAGTTGTTTCCCATTTCAAATCTGGATTACCCAATGTAGCTAATGCTGCGCCCGACACCTGTCCGCTGCCCAAAACATAATTATTTTCTAAGGAAACCTGCGAGGCAAATGGATATAATGCTGTGTTCTGATTTCCTAGCTTACCCCATGAACCTCTTAATTTGAAGTAATTTATAATGCTTTTATTCCAGAATTCTTCATTGGATGCAATCCAGCCTCCAGAAAATGAAGGAAATATTGCCCAGCGGTTGTTTTTGCCAAAGCGCGACGATCCATCTCTACGGAGATTAGCCTCTAAAAGGTATTTATTGTCAAATGAATAGTTTAATCTGCCAAAGAAAGACCGTAATGCCCACTCTCCTTTTGTACCGGTAATTGCGGTTGTTTGTGAGCCTTTCCCATAGATAATCTGACTTGGTGTGGCAAAGCCTGTTTGCGCCAGCAGGTTACTTTGCTGCTCTGAGCTTTCCTGGTTAAATCCTGCCAGTCCTTTAAGGTAATGTTTGCCAATTTTTTTCTCATAGGTAGCTTGCAACCAGCTGGTAACGTTAAACTTACTTGATTGCACATCGGTAAAAGTGCTTCCGGGGTTAGATACGCTTAGTTGTTTACCGCTGAGCCAATCGTATTGTTTAAATTCACTGTTCGAATCTTCTGTGTGGCGAGTCTGACTGTTAAAGGCAACGGTACCTTTTAGTTTGAAGTCTTTAAATATTTCGTAACTCAAAAATGCGCTTCCAAGTAGGTCGCTGTTTAAGGCCCCTGTATTTTGATGGTCCAATATGGCACGACCGCTTGCACGGTCAGCTCGCAAGCCTAAGGCCTCTTCCGGACCTGCATAACGGCCTTCGCTGTCATAAACTGGTGTTAACGGATGTTGGGTTAATCCACCTTCAAATGCCAAACTTCCTTTACCGGTTAGCTCACCAAGTACCTGCTGACTTGCCAGGGAGCTTTTGCCACGGGAATAGGAGAATGAGATACCACCCTCTAATTTCTCTGCAATCTTCATGTCCATATTCAACCGGCTGTTAAAACGACGATATTTTTGATCGCCATCCAGCAACCCTGCCTGATCCAGGTAAGCAGACGAAAATAGATAAGATACTTTTTCGCTGCCGCCATTTACAGATAATGCATGCTGCGTAATTGGTGCTGCATCTCTAAAAATCACATCAATCCAATCTGTAGATGATAATTTACTGTACCGTTCAATATCTGCATCTGTATAAGAGACTTTACTACCACCATTTGCTTGCGCTTCGCGGTAAAGCCTGAGGTATTCGGCATTGTCTGTAACCATTTTCGGCAATACTGTCGGTGTAGAAATACCACTGTAAAGGTTATATGATATTGCTGTTTTCTGCCCGAGCTTACCTCTTTTAGTAGTTACCAGAATCACACCATTGGCCGCCCTGGAACCATAAATCGCAGCTGAGGAAGCGTCTTTTAGAATGCTGACTGTAGAGATATCAGATGGATTGATATTATCCAGGGGAGCTTCAATTCCATCGATCAGAATCAACGGGTTGGAGTCATTCAGCGTACCTGTACCACGAATTCGGATGTTAGCCTGGTCATTGCCCGGTTCTCCTGTATTTGCATTAATATACACCCCGGGAGATAGCCCTGTAAGTGCTTGAGAAGTCTGTGTAACCGGTCGCCCCGCAATCTGTCCCTCCCTGATCACTCCAACAGACCCTGTTAGGTTTTCCTTCTTCTGCGTACCATATCCTACTACCACTACTTCATCCATCTGTTGCGAATTGCTTTCTTCCAGCTTTATTACGATTGTTACTTTTTGCCCTACCTTAACCGCATATCCGCATCGGTTCTGCGTTTCCATTCCTACAAAAGAAACGGACAGACAGTAATCCGGATTCTTAGGTAAGCCCGAAAACTGGGCCATCCCCTTATCATCCGAAACCGAAGTCTTCGCAAAAGTTTTCGATGTATTAGATAGACTAACTGATGCACCGGGCAGTGTTTCACCTTTGGCACTTTCTACGATTACTGTAATATTCCCAGTATCCTGTGCATACAATCCGGTGGCACAGCAGAGTAGTAGAAATATTATTTTAAAGCACCTCAACAGCACCTTTTTAGTTTGTTTTTTAAGCATTTTCTTTAATTTTTAACAATAATTATCCATTACAGCCTATTAAGAAGCTATTTGGCACCTGCAGATGCCTGTTTTTATGAAGGTTTGATTAATCCGAAATAATAAATGTGTTACTCAATTTATTAAGAGTAAGGCCGTTTGCAGTAGCAATCGTATTTAGTATCGTTTCAACGCTATCTTTTTCTGTATAACTGCCATAGAAAGTCATTGCAGAGACTACTTGATGGTTATATTCTATTTTAATATGATAATAGGCTTCTAACTGGGCAAAGACGGCTGCAAGCGGAGTGCTGGTAAATACCAGTACCGGAGGAATAATACGTTTAACAGCTGTTTTTTTAATCGAAGGGTGAATTTTATTGATTACTACCGTACTATTATTTGATAAGCTGTAAGTTAATTGCTGCCCGGGAGTTAAATATGCCAGCGTACGTGACAGCCCGCCTTTATAATGCTTAATCACGATCTTACCAGTAATTAGCTCTACTTCAATATCTCCCTTATGAGGTTGTTCTTTTACCCAGAAAGACGTGCCCAGTGCGGTGGTTGAAATATCGCCAGAGTATACAATAAAAGGCTTTTGCTTATTTTTAGCAACCTTAAAAAAGGCTTTACCAGTTAGTTCTATTTTCCTTGTATCAGTTGCAAAAGGCACCTCCCAAAGCAGTGAACTGGCAACTTGCAAATTCACTGCTGATCCATCTTCCAATCTAACGGTCACAGGTTTATGACCGTTGTTAATTAGTTTTTTAAAATGCTGATGTACCACTGTTTTACTAAAAACTGGCCTTCCTTTATTTACATCCTGTCGGTTGCCCATCATATACAATAACATTCCCAATGCAGCAGCAATTAATATACTGGCTGCTGTATAACGCAACGGGCGGAATAGCCTGATCATTTTACCACGCTGATCCATTCCATTTCCTTTATCAATCCGCAATTTTAATAACTTGCCCGTATATTCATTCACAGTCACATCCTCAGTAGTAACGTCAATCTGGTTTATCCAATTTAAAAGAATGGCTTCTTCTGCCGGACTGCAGGTATGGTTAAGATATTTATCTATTAGCACTGCTAAGGGCATGTTCTCTGGTTGCATATACTGTGTAGTTGCAGGAATCCAGAAAAGTACTAGATAACGGATGTTAAGATTACATTAAGTAATTATACTGATCATATTAAGCACATAACCACCATATAAAAAGTGATGCACTGGCTCCTGGCACCTGCTGATTGGCAGCTTTACGTAACTTTAACATTGCATTTGAAAGCTGGTTTTTTACCGTTTGCGTCGATATACCAAGCATTTCAGAGATCTCGGTAATTGTTAGTGATTGTGTATGTTTAAGATTAAACACTTCCCTCATTTTTTCTGGCATCTGCTCTATGGTACCTGCTACCAATTCGATCAGTTCCGCATAGGCTACCTCATCGTGATCATCAAACCCTGCAGGTACAATACCGGCTTCCAGTTGATCGAGGTAATAAGTGTAGTTTTTTAGCTGTTTCTCTTCCAGGCCCTTTTTTCTAAAGTGCATAAAAACCTTGTAGAAAAGAGACGATATAAGGTAGGTTTCTACTGACTTTTCAATTTTCAATACTGCGCGGCGCTGCCAGAAATCAATAAATAATTCCTGTATAATATCAAGCGCATCTTCTTCTGTACCTAACTTAGTGAGTGCTATTTTATAGAGTTGCTTCCAATACCTATTATACAATTCACTAAAGGCTTCGTAGTTTGATGCAGTGATCTGATCAATAAGAAATTTGTCAGACTGTTCCTTCATGGAATGAGTAATTGTTTATGATTTCGCGTGCCCAAAACTACCCAGCAGTTATTAACCTATTGTTAAGCTATTAATAATGTTAATCTACACCGCAGTTGCGCTAAAACAGCAGATGGTACTAAAAACTAAATCGGTTAACCAATATATCAATGACCGATACTATTTTTATATGATTAAAATCACTTATTTGTCAAAAATATTTTATAATATTTGTATTAGTAATCATTTGATAATGAGCTATGGCCGCTCTCCTGTATCAATAGATTATTGATTATTCAACTTTATTAAATTGAATCGGCATGGCACACTTCACACTAAAAAAATGCGAAACGCCTCATGCAATGACTATTGACATTGTAGATGAAGGAAACAACATTCAGGAAAACACCAACTGTTCTGGCACCTTAAATCTGACCTGGATCTGGGATGGGGTTAAAGATAAAACCGAAGAAAAGAAAAGACTCCTTAAAGAAATAGAGGAAGACTTGCTGTATGTAGAGATTACTTTTGGTTGTGAAATGGCAAATGCTATCCTAAGCTTCTTAAATCAGAAAATAGATCGCGCCTATGCAACAACTATACATTAATACCTTTTCTTTATAGCGGATCATTAATCCATTGTTCTGCAAATGAGATATCAGTAAAAAACTGTGTAGTGATATTATTCATAGAAACATCAACGCTCTTTTTAGCAGAGAGCTGACTAAACACGCTTGTAGAAAACACCCAGGCAAGATACTTTAAACCACCTTTTTCCAGCAAAGGGAAAAAGCTTTCTCCAACCCATTCAGAGGCTTCAGACCAGGTGCCCAATACTTCACGATTATCATTTACTATCTTTGTACACTTATATTTCATCACCATATCAAGCATTAACATACAGCCTCGCTTAACAGATTCCTGATCTTGAAAACCTGTCCAGTTTGCATCAATACGATGATATGCCGGATTATACATTAATGTGATATGGTCATCCTGGTAAAAGTCCTCCTCCTGTATCACTGGGTTACCTTCTGCTGTCTCGTCTATAGGCAGTCTGAAATAAAAAGTAGAACCCTTCCCCTCTTCACTCTCAATCCAAAAACTACCATAATGACGTTTTAGGATTTCAGATGAAATAAATAAGCCCAACCCAAGTCCTTCAAACTGCATTTTTGCATTATCTACTCTATAATAGCGATCGAACAAAAGGGGCATGCTTTCCGCAGCTATCCCTATCCCAAAATCCTGTACAGATACAATAATGTTCCCCTTTTCTACACTGCTATTTACTATCACTTTTTCACCTCCAGGCGAATATTTGATCGCGTTCAGCAAAAAGTTTTGCATCACCTGTTCTAACCTGAAATGGTCGCCGGTATAGATTATATCAGCTGTATTTCCTACAATAATTTGATGCGAAGGTTTAGTATGCTGCACATTTTCAATACTATTAAGCACCATTTTACCGAAGTTAAATGGTTCCATCGTATAATTCATCTTGCCTGCGTTGATCTTTGTTACATCCAGCAGATCACTGATCAGTCTTTCCAGCCTAAAAATATTTTCTGCAGACTTTTTTAAAAATACCTGCTGCTGATCCAAACTTTTAGTCCTCAGCATCAACTGGTTAAAAGCTTTTATACCTGTTAACGGGGTCTTCAATTCATGACTTGCGATAGAAAGGAACTCATCCTTTTTATGTTCGTTCGTTTTTTGTATATCGATATTTGTATTGGTACCCAGCCAAAGTTTAATTTCTCCATCCTCAATAAGCGGAAGTGCGCGCGCAAGGTGCCACCTGTAAATCCCATCTGCAAACCTAAGCCGAAACTCGACCATGTATTCATTTCCTGATTCCAATGCAGATTGCCAAACTTTCAAACAGCCGGGCAAATCATCGGGATGGACAAATTTATACCACCCTAATCCAGAAATATCTTCGCCCCTCATCCCAAAATTGCGGGATACAATCTGGTTAACATAATCTAACCTTCCATCCGGTTTTGCAGTCCACACTTGTTGTGGCATCGCATTTAATAAAAACCTGAACCTAACCTCTGTTTCTTCTATTAATTTCCTGGCTTTAATTTCTTCAGTAACTACATGTGTCACAATCATAATCGCTGTAGTATGTCCGTATTCATCTTTAAGCGGATGATACACAAAATTGGAATAAACTTCTTCCATAACGCCATTCTGTTCCAAAACAGCTTTTACCTCGTTACCATAATAAGCTTTCCCTGTTTCATAAACCTCATCCAGCGTGTCAAAAAATGATTGTCCCACCAGCTCTGGTAATGCTTCTTGCAAGGGAAGGCCAATGATAGCGGCGGTTTTGCCCCAGGTTTCCAAAAGCTTATTATTTGCTGATTCAATCACATAATCCTTACCAGCAAATACGCCGATTGCAACAGGGGCATCCGAAAGCAAGTACCGTGCTCTTGCTTCGCTCTTTTGTAGTGCCTGTGTACGTATCTTAACTCTTTCTTCCAGTTCTACATTTAAGCGACGAAGAACTTCTTGCGTATGGTGCAATTCTTCGTTTATTGCAGCTAGTTCTTCATTAGAGGTTGCTAATTCTTCGTTAACCTGCTGTTCCCTTGCTAAAGCTTCTTCTTGTATAATAGCTTGCTCTACAAGTTTACGAGACAAATTTCGTTCGGTTACGTTGGTTGCAGTGTGTAAAATACAATACACTTTACCTTCTTCATTTTTAATCGCCCGATAGGTAAAATCAAAATAGTGCTGCTCTAATACGCCATCTATTAACAATTGGGCAGCGGTATCATTGGCTTGATAAGTAGTCCCATTATGCCAAACTTGCTTAAGGATGGCGATAAAAGGCTGCCCCTTAAGCTCTGGAACAGCTTCCTCTAACGACTTACCAATCACACTTTTATCCTTGCCCCAGAAACTAATCATTGCATCATTTGCACTTTGAATGATGATATCAGGTGTGGTATAAATAGCTGTGGCATTAACCGAAAATGATAAAATATCCAGTAATTCTTTGTCAGAAAGAGGGCGGTATAAGCTCATTATAGTAATATTATGATGGATGGCTAACAAAACATGTACCCATTATTCTTTACGTGCCCTAAAGACCATCAAGTAGTTTTGGAACTATACCTACATAATTGTTACCACCTATAAGTGTTATTGGTACGCGAATTGCAACCCTATTGTACTTTACGGCAGGGTGATAAAAAAGCCGGAGTATTCACGAACATATAAACAAGCATATGGAAGTAGATGAAATAAAGAAATTGATTGCAACAGCAGAAGAAATGCGTACCAGATTGTATATATCCCATAAAAGACTAGCTTTAAACAGGACACCAGAAAACTTTGAGATTTTCAAAACAACTGTAAATGATTACAAAAAGATGCTAACAACAATAACTGCAAATGAAAGTTCTGCTTGTTATGTAAAGGCGTCTTGAAGTTAACAGACAGGCAGTTCTAAGATAAAACAAGTTTGGTCAGCGCACGATGTAACTTTTAATGAGCCATGATGTGCGCGTGCTATTTCCGAAGCAATATACAGCCCCAGCCCCAATCCTTCTTTACTTTGCTCGCCCTCTACACGGGAGAATGGCTGGAACAACCTTAAAATCTTATCTTCAGGTATTTGTTTACCCGCATTGGTAACAGACAAGATAAATTTATCTTTATCACTTGATACTTTTACCACTACTGGATGAGCAGCTTCACCGTAAGTTAGTGCATTTCCCAGTAAATTCGAAAACAGCTGTGCAATACGTTTACCATCGCAATTAACTGGTGCAGAAAGTTCAATTGTTGTCTCTATTAAGCGTTCCGGCCAGATTACTTGCAGTTCAGTAATAACTTGTAAAAGGATCTCGCCAATCTTTTCATCGGCATTTCGTGTTAAAGTTATTCCTGATCCTAATCGTCCCCGGGCAAAGTCAAGTACATTTTCAATTAAACCAGTTATCCGGAATGAGCTATCCTGGATAATATTTACTAAACGTTTTTCTCTTTCCTCTAATGGTTTACGCAGCAACAGCTGTGCGCTAGTTCTTATTGCACCAACAGGATTACGCAGGTCATGCCCCAGGATCGCGATAAACTGGTCACGCAGTTCAGAGTTTTCCTTTTCTTCCTGCAGCCTGTTCTCTGATAAAGAAAGCTGCTCAACAGCATTCAGGTGGAAAGAAATCAGATCTGCATAAAGTTTAAACATACCTATAGTTTCAGGATTATTTAAACGTGCCGGATGAGGGTCAATGGCACATAAGGTACCAAAAAAACGCCCATCCTTTAAAATAATGGGCATGGAAATATAACTTTGGAAGCCATACATCGCAGGTGTATGATGGTCACAATAATTTATGTCTTCGGCTACATGATCTATAATTACACCTTGTTTAGAGTTTTCTATTTCATGACATATAGTACTTTCTAATTGTAGTTCCCCACCTGGTAGAAGACCAAAATTTATATCGTCCCTCACTGCACAAGCAACCCATTTTTCTTTTGTTACTCTTGCAATAGCAGCAAATCCCATCCCTGTAGTGCGGCAAATGACTTCGAGAATATGATTAACAACAGGAATCTGGTTAATTAAATCAATATCTTTCTGAATATTACCTTTAGGAATTTCCAACTTATTTATTTTTTTTGTCTTACAAAGATATAATCCATTACTAATTATCCGTATACTAATTTATAAGATTATTATCAAAAAAAGCATTTAATATATCTTTAATCCTATTGTTCCTTCTTCCTGCAACTACAATTAAATTAACCTATTTTGCAATCCTAAACTTATTAATATATGAATAAATATGCTTTAGTAACGGGCGCAAGTAAAGGTATTGGGCTGTCTATCAGTATTGAACTTGCCAAACTTGGTTACCACCTGATGCTTGTTGCCAGATCAGAAGTGGAACTTAAAGCAATTGCGGAACAACTAGAGCGAGAATATAAAATTATTGCTTTATATTATTGTGCGGATCTTTCAGATAGCAACGCAGTACTTGAAGTGGCCAGCTGGTGCAAAAGCCACACCGCTAGCCTAGCTATCCTGGTCAACAATGCGGGGTATGGTTTATGGGGGAATTTCGAACAGCTGCTGCTTGCAGATCAGCTGAATATGTTACAGCTAAATATAAATGCAGTAATAGCACTTACACACCATTTACTGCCGGTTTTAAAAATGCAGCAACAAAGTTATATTTTAAATATATCCAGTACTGCAGCTTATCAGGCTGTACCTACGTTGGCCATTTATGCTGCTTCTAAATCATTCATCCTATCTTTCAGCCGCGCGTTACGCTTCGAATTAAAAGACAGTACGGTTGCAGTGAGCTGCCTCTGTCCCGGCCCCACAGAAACCGGCTTTGCCAGCCGCGCCGGAATGGATGCACTCACCGCCCTTGCAGAAAAATTCAATACACCTCCGAAAGTAGTAGCTGAAGCAGCACTTAAAGGTATGTTTAATAAAAAAGCAGAGATCGTTCCTGGGTTTATCAATAAGGTATCTGCTATTGGTCCGACATTACTCCCCAAATCCCTGATCGAAGCTATTAGCGCACGTTTGTTCAGTCATTAAATATGCTGAACCCATCATAATATGCTATTAAACTTGTAAACTATTGCACTCATCCTAAGTTGATTAAGTCCGGCTAAAAAAGTTATTTAAATATATTTGTTATTACAAATAATTTCCTACATTTGTAATGACTACTAAATCAGTAGACTACTTAGCTATGATAAACGGCCTGCATAAAACTTCCGCATTCCTAATGCGAATGTCCTTTTCCCAAAGGGCAGTGTGTTGCTGTTGTTGTTAATCTCCATCTTCTCTTATTAATTGATAATTCATGCTTAGGCCTGCATCGCAAGGCTTAAGTTACTCTTCAATCTATTCTTAAAAATTTATAGCAATGGAAAATCCCTATATAAAATTCAACCTGGGCAGTGAAATCACTACCGAACAAAAAGATTTTTTTAATCAGAATGGTTTTATCCACTTTAAGAACTTTATCAAACAGGAAACTGTAAACGATATTGTTAAAGCCTCCTTACAAGTCCAGCAGCGCTGGATAACAGCGGAAAAAGTTAAAGTAAACGGCATCCCCATAAAATATGGTAGAGATCTGGACGGTACACTAATTGTACAGCGCTTTGCATTTATCAACCAGCACCATCCTATATTTTCGGGACTTACACAGGATCCAAGGTTCAAGGTATTGCTAAGTTTAATTGGAAAGGATGCGCGCCTTGGTACCGAGGAAAAAGATGGTATGGTACTCAATCACTATGTGAATGGTCACGAGAGCAAGTTTACGCAAATGGGATGGCATACTGATGGTCTGCGGGATATATTTCAGGGCCAAAAGCTAAACCCTATGCTAAATGTGGGGATACATCTTAGCCATGTTAAACCAGAGAACGGCGGACTTCGCATTTTAGCTGGCACGCATAAACAAAGTTTATATAGTATGCTGTTCCGAAAGAAATATTTCCTAGACAACAAAGCTGATGCTCAGGAAATTGCTATTGTGCCAGAGGCAGGAGATCTCACTATACATGACGGCAGGTTATGGCACCGGGTAGCGCAATCTAAAATAGCCGGTGAAGCAAGCCGCAGAAGGGTGATCTACATCCCTATAATCGCCGGGAAATATGAACCTAAAAATGAGAAAAGTCCGACTGCCCTCTATCAGCGTTTTGCAGGCTTGGTTAAGTAGCAGCAGATGATCTTAGCTTTAATTATAACTTACCTGATACGTTCAGGAAAATTAACCGCAATAAAAAAATTACCGGATCGGGTAAGATCGACTTTCCTGATCCTCCTTATTATGCATTACGCACCTGTAAAGCAGGGTTTTAAAAGGTTATTTTTTCAGTAAAAACCCCTTGTTTTTTATCCATAAAATTACTTAAATTAGTGCTAATTAAATCCATTTAACACGCTCATAATATGGAGATTAACACTACTCTCAAAGCACAGCCAGTTGTGCAGAAAGACCGCATCTTTGCAATAGACACCTTACGTGGTGTGGCACTACTTGGCATATTGCTGATGAACATTCCTGGATTTGCCATGCCCGAACGTTTTTATGATGCATTTCATAATAACACCAGTGACCCGAGTTATTGGACTGATGCAGTAATTACTATTCTTTTCGAAGGTAAAATGCGGGCACTGTTCTCTATGATATTTGGTGCAGGAATTTTACTATTTATCTTACGTAAAAAACAAAGCGGGTTACCTTACAAAGTCTTGTTCTTAAGAAGAATGGGGTGGCTGATTCTATTTGGGCTGATCCATGCACATTTATTGCTTTGGATAGGCGACATTTTATATCTCTATGGCGTAATTGGCATACTGGCTTTCTTATTCCGTAATATGCAACCGAAATACCTGGCAATGGGGGTTCCTATTGTAGCGATTGTAAGTTTTGCAATGTCAGTTATGTTTTACCATAGCCTGCGGGAAAAGAGAATGGAATTTCTAAAGGCCAATGCTGTTCAAAAGAAACACCAGCCATTAACTGCAGCGCAGAAAAAAGCGATTGCGGAGTGGAACGAGGCCCAGAAGGAATTTATTCCAAACAATGCACAAATTGCTTCACATACCAGGAGTATGAAATCAGATTATGCTACCGTTGCCAAATATATCAGGCCACTCGCATGGGACGGCCAAACTAAATACCTGGTGTATTCTGTGGGAGATGTTCTTGCGCTGATGATGCTGGGAATGGCATTGTATAAATGGAGATTCTTTACCGGCGAATGGACTAGCAATATCTATAAACGTACGGCTCTTATCGGGTATGGTATAGGCCTACCGTTGGTGATCTATAATTTTTATGCCTACAGCCAGATTGCTCCTGGCCCGGAGGCTTCCATCCGCTTCCTGGAAACCCATCCAATTAACTGGCGTGGAATTATTTATCCGTTTCAGCGCATTCTGTTAGTAATGGCCCATGCCAGTGTAATCATGCTAATCCTGAGGGCAGGAATATGGAAAAAGCTGACCAATAGTGTGGCCGCGGTAGGGCAAATGGCTTTTACAAATTATATTATGCATACGATTTTCTGCACCTTATTTTTCTTTGGTTACGGCCTTAATTATTTCGCTGAATTGGAGTACTATCAGTTATATTATGTTGTCGCTGTCATTTGGGCCATACAATTGATCATCAGTCCGATCTGGTTAAAGCACTTTTTATTTGGCCCCTTAGAGTGGTTATGGCGCTGCTTAACTTACTGGCATATACAGCCGTTTAAGAGAAAGATTTAATTGCTCCTTGCCCTGTTCCTCTCCTCTTCAGCACTATTGCTTGTATTAATCCTTTTAGCCCCAGTCTTTCCAAAGCGGTAGGAGAAGTTTAACTTATACACCCTGGAATCTATTGTTACATTTCTGGATTCCAGGATGCTACCCGTGCTGGAAGTCCACACATAATTTTGATCGTGAAAAATATCGGTCACATTAAACGTTAGCGATGCACGGTCTGCCAACAGCATGCTCTTAATACCCAGGCTTAAATTAGAATTGGGCGCGTAAATTGATGATCCGATTTGTGATGTCCCAGCATACCTAAAGTTCGCTTCCACAGAAATTTTATTTGTAATAGAGAGGGCATGGTTGGTAGCAAACATAAAAGATAACATCCCCTGGTCATTAATGGCATAATCATTTATGAGACCCTTATAAATATTATAAAACGCGGTAAAGCTACTACTGGTAGTCCACCATTGATTTACTTTTTTCATCAATAGTACATTCGCATTATAAGAAGAAGCCCGGTCAATGTTAACTGGTCTGGACACCACTACATCTACCTCATCATTCTTGGGATCTGTTTCTGGAAATACCCAGTAAGTCATATAATTGGTATAAAAACTATTGCCAAGTGTGATAAAAAGTGTATTGTTAAAAGCATAACCAATTTCATTATTATAAGACATCTGCGGTTTTAAATTCGGATCTCCCTGTATATAAGCAGTTGAATTCACAAAATTAAGTAATGGATTTAAATCCTGGTAAGCAGGGCGGTCAATTTTTCTTCCTGAACTTAGTTTTATTGAATTTTTAGCATTGATCTGAAACTTAACATTTAAAGATGGAAATAATCGCGTATAATCCTGCTTAAAAAGCTGATTTGTTAGCAATTGGTCCCCTTTTCCTGCCGTTTGTTCTATTCGTGCCCCCACCTGGTAACTTATTTCTTTTGTACCACCGCTATAAAGTAGATAGGCAGCATTGATGTTTTCCTCATATTTAAAGTTGTTACTTCTAGACAGATCGGCCACCTGTGCACCATTTGGCATATCAAAAAAATTGCTTATACTCTTACTATCCACATAACTTGATTTTAGTCCGCCTTCCAGCTTGCCATTATTTTTTAATGGATGTACATAATCAGCCTTAGCAGAATAAATATTTAACCGGTTCTGCTGATCAAGAAAGATGGATGAGCGATCGATAAAACTCCCATCCGCCTCATTTGCCGTATTAGTGATATGCTGTATGGATTGCTTCTTATAATTCGAATAATCAAGATCTGCAGTAAGTTCCCTCCCGTTGCTATCCAACTGATGTACCAGATGTGCGCCAGACGAATAATTACGTATAGGATCCCTTTGGTTATTAACGAACCCTAGATTGCCAGTTATCTGATCATTTTGATTTAAGATATTTGTAAACGAATCAGAACGCTGTTGATGGGTTCTAATCTGGCCGTTTCCCGACAACGTCAAAGTGGTCGACGGAGATAAATACAACTCCAAACCTAAATCCGGTACAAATGTTTTTTGGTCTCTGATATGGAAATTTCGCGCATCTAATGTTCCCGTTTTTTGCTGCCCATTATAAAAAACAGAGACTGCATCTGCATTGATATAAGTTTTTTCTATCGCCGCTGAATTGTTAAAGAATAAATTAAAGCGGTCATTTTTATAACCAATGTTAAAACTCCCATTATAACGGTTATACTTACCACTTCCATATCCCATTGTTGCCGTACCATTTAAACCATCCTTTCGGTTTTTCCGCCTTACTAAATTGATGATCCCCCCACTGCCTGCTGATTCATATTTTGCAGAAGGATTGTTAATTAGTTCTACTTTTTCGATGCTTGAAGAAAATATACCATCAAGGGGCAGCAGCGTAGGCTTGCCATCAATAAAAACACTTACACCAGATTTCCCATTAATTGTTATTTTTCCATCCTTATCTAATTGCACACCTGGCAACTGAGCCACGAGATCAGCTACAGTGCTGCCCTCTCCAATAATACTTTTTTCAATATTTAACACATAGCGATCATTCTTTTTCTGTAATAACGGATTGCTGGTTACTATTTTCACTTCCCTTAATGTTTGTGCCCCCGCATCAAAAATTGGCAGTGAAGATTTAGGATGATCTATGGTATCAGTACCGATTGAATCCGATAAAAGCGGCCGAATTATAGGTTTCAGCGATTTACTATCAGTCTCCAGCAGAAATAAAGAATAATTTTTATCATCAATTTTGGTAAAGCCTAATCCCAGTGGATAAAGCACTTCCTTTAATACCTCACCAATTTTTCTATGCTGAATCTTTTTAGCATCGAACTGGATACGCTTATCACCAACATTCGCCTCCTCATATAAAAAACTAACCTTATACAAGTCGGAAAGCTGTTTCAGCACAGTACGTAAAGGAACAGGATCATCTGCAACAACATTAGCCCTGACCCGGGAGTTCAATATAATACTTAAAAACAGCAGGAGAAACACACTTACGCCCAGATTTAACACCTTCATAGAATTTCTTTTCAATCCGATTAGCAGCAAAATGAGTTATTTACCCCAACAGTTGCTTTAATTTTCATAAAAAAAACCTAACAAACTCATTACCATCAATATACTTTTAATGCGTATCGTATAATTTAATTGTGAAACTCGTCCGGCTTGTCGTCTTTTGTTTATTTCTAAATAAGTATATCTGTTAGGATAAGTAAGCAATTATTATATTAGTTATAAGGTATTGCTAGTTTTACTTTAAAATACTTCTCCTGATCTATACCATATGTAAAAGTCGAATTTGCCCCATAGGTATAACTTAACCGTTTTGATATATTGGCCATACCCGATCCTAAACCATTTGGATTTGGGTATTCACTAATCAGGTTATACGTTTCTATGGAGATATAGTCGTTATCTATTGTTATACTAATTTGTGCAGGGTCAGATTCCAGGTGCAGGTTACCGTGTTTAAAGATGTTTTCGACAAGCGTTAAGAGTATCAAGGGAATTATCCGGGCAGACCGAATATCTTCATCGTACCAGAATCGCAAGTGCATTTCATGGTTTTTACGTAACTGATGCAGGTTAATGAGGTTTTCTACCTGATCAATTTCTTCGCCCAGTGCTGCAAATTCTTCCCCTTTTACCTGCCCTACAGCATGGCGCATCATCCCTGAAAGAGAGAGAATGGTTTCTGCTGCAACAGGAGATTTTTCCCTGGCATGCTGATAGATAAAATCAAGCGTATTAAATAGGAAATGCGGATTAATCTGTGCTTTAAGGTAAGCATTTTCTGATTTTGCCAGTTGAATCTGATTGTCCATCCGCTGCCTTTCCAGCAAAAGTGTTTTCTTTTTTTCTACTGTTAACTGCAAAATGAAATAGTAACCGGTAGAAAACCCAATAAAATAAATACAGCGGAATATCGCGCCAGCGAGGATGAAACTTGTGATTTCGAAAGGTTTGCCTGCAGCAAGATCTGTAAATTTAAATAGGATCAAACGCAGCAGCAGCATGACAAGAGTATATATAGCAACTTCAATCAGGATAGCGAGCGGGATTTTCCATAGTCTGCTTTTCCTGCTTCCCTGCAGTACCAGATCGAGCACAAAATTAGCATGGATATAGAAAAAAGAGATGTTTAGCGTGTAGAAAACGACGTAATTGATCAGCGGGGCAAATGAATTGCTCATAAAACTGGCCGAGACAGATTCATATACCATAAAAACAGCCCAACTAATGAAGTGGTATTTATAAGTATCCAAAACAGACACTACACTATTTTTAAGCTTGGGCAGGCTGTGTTTTAAATTCAACATCCGACTAGACACGACTAGTTTTAATGGTTTTTTTGGAGATATAGGCGTTTACAGCATCTTTATAACTATTGCCAATATTAATAACCAGACCGTTACTCATTTTTAAAGTATTCCCTTCAATTTTATCTATCTGGTCTCTTGAAATAATAAACGAACGGTGTACTTGCATAAAATCAGGATATTCCTGAAGAATAACTTTAATCTCTGATATGCTGATATAAGTGACAACTGCTGTTGATGGTGTGTAGATCCGGATATAATTTTGCATGCTCTCCACTGCTATAATTTCTGCATAGCGGATTTTGACCAGATTGTTCCCTTCACTTTTATTACGGACAAAAAAATAATCTTCTTCTCGTTTAATACTAACGGGTGGTAATATTGCTGTGGCGGGAAAGAAACGGGTAATAGTTTCTGCAAACAATGCAAAAGTGTAAGGCTTTAACAGGTACGCATTGGCATTGATTTCAAATGCCTCGAAAGCATATTTTGAATGTGCAGTTGTAAATATTAGTTTATCCGTTTTATGACGGATTGCTGTAGCTAACTCAATACCAGAAATCCTCGGCATATCGACATCCATAAAAACAATATCTACATTTTCACCAGAACCTATCTCTTTCAACGCTTCTAGAGAATCAGTATAGGTAGCCACAAGTTCCAGGTTTGGTAAATAACCGATGTATGATTTGATACCTTCTATCGCATGGCCTTCGTCATCAATCACAATACATCTCAGCTTCATAAAACGTTTATTCGGTTATAGCTGCAAAATAGGGCATCACAGGCTAATTATAAAATAAAAAAACGTTTATCACGGAAAAAGTACCATTCATCAAGGATTACATACGTTATAACTAAATTTATTGACAATTAGAAAACATTCTGGCTGTCTTACGCCAATACCAATCCACTAGATATATTGATAGTTGTTTAATGCATTAAAATATTTCAACATTATAATGAGCTGTTCAACAAACATATTTAGACTTTTTATCAAAGAATTTATCTGGCAATGATTAACTTTAGCACAAATAACTGTGTTTTGAAATCAATTAAACCATCGCCAATTTTATATTCTTGTTATACAGCTAAAAGTCGTTCAGGAGAGAACTTTGTATCAGACCATTGCATTTGCTACGTACAATCTGGCAGGCTGGAATTTCAGTTACCAGAACAAAAAGTATTCGTTGCAGCAGGTGAAGCTTTTTTCGTAAAGAGGAACCTGCTGGCAAAAGCAACCAAATATCCTGCGGATGGCGGTGAATTTAAATCTATCTCTATCTTCTTTACACAAGATACACTAAAGGAAATTGCGCTGGAGAAAAAAATAAGTACAGTAGTCCATCAACATAACCAACTTCCAGTAATCAAGCTTCAAATTGACGGGCTGTTCATTAACTATTTTGAATCCTTACCAGCTTATGAGGGTGCATCCGGTGCAGAATCACTGATCAGGCTTAAAGTAGAAGAAGGAATACTGTTACTGCTTAACCGCCATAGCGAACTTAAAAACATCCTTTTCGATTTTAGCGAGCCTGGAAAAATAGACCTGGAATCGTTTATGAATAAAAACTTTAGGTTTAATGTAGAGATGAAACGTTTTGCTACGCTTACCGGAAGAAGCCTGGCTACTTTTAAACGCGATTTTGCAAAAATATTTGCCATCAGTCCTAACCGCTGGCTACAGAAAAAAAGGCTGGAAGAGGCACGTTACCTGATAAAAGAAAAAGGCAGAAAACCGTCAGATGTTTATCTGGAAGTGGGTTTTGAAGATCTTTCTCATTTTTCTTTCGCGTTTAAAAAGAACTTTGGGGTTCCTCCTTCTCTAGTTTAATAACGAGCTGTCTAAGCTATGCTGTGGTGCACAGCTAACTATCCCGGTCATCGCATTTCGTTTAAGACACGGAGAGCAAAAACTTAGCTATTTATGAACTACCATTCAAAGCTGACAAGGGTCTGACAAGGGTCTGGCAAGGTATTGACAAGGGTGTACCCCCCTTTTACCCTTGCCAACACCTTATCAGCAGCTTACTACACCCTGATGAAACCTAAACTATATATAAATTAAATATTTCTCATTAGTCGTTTCCTATCAGTTAATACACTACCTTGAGTATTATTTAACTTACTTAAAATCAAAAAATTATGGCAAAAATTCCAAATGGCTTACACGGACCAGTTACTGGCCGTGTAGGAAATGGTGTTTATTATCAAAACAAATTCGGCACTAATATTTACAGGGGTATTGGATTAAAAACTTCCTCTGCAGATACTGAACTCCCTAATCAGCAAAGGACTGCTTTAGTCACAAAATTACTAAGACCCGTCTCTGAATTTATTAAAGTTGGCTTTCATCATGTTCCGGCAAAAAAAACGTTTAATTACTATACTTATGCTACGTCAGTAAATAAGTTAGGTGCAATAAAAGGTGAATATCCAAACCAGGAAATTGACTATGAAAAGGTGCTTTTTTCCATCGGAAACATCCCCCTTCCTAAAGCACCTGGAGTGATCCTCGACAATAGTGTTCTGGAATTTAGCTGGGAAAATGATCTGGAAACGGATGGCACAAGTGCTAGTGATCAGATCATGTTAGTTGTTTATTTTCCAGCGTCTACAAAAGCAATCTTTATGTTTAGTGGCGCCCGAAGATCAGAAGAAAAGCAAATAGTCAAGCTCCCTTTATTCACAAAAAATATGGTCATCGAAACTTATATGTCTTTCATTAGTGACGATCGTAAAAGCATTTCCAATTCCGTACACATAAGCCAGTTGATCTGGGATAAATTATAATATCATGGGAATATTAAGAAAAGGAATACTTGGCGGATTTAGTGGTGCTGTTGGTCCTGTTGTAGTAAATGGAGACAAATGTTTATTATCAGGTCCAGGCCACGTAAAAAAGCTAAGTACCTGAAAAAACAGCTGCTTTTACAGCATGAAAAACTAAGCCAGATGTCAACTTTTTTAACAGTGTTTAAGGAAGAAATAAAAGTCGGATTTTTTAAGAAAAAAAGCAAAATTTCTCCAATGAATAGAGCGATGCAATACAATATCGACAACGCTTTTTCAAATACAAACGGGGAATTAAAGATTAACTATGATAGGATTAAATTTTGCAATGGGAATAGAGAACGTGCCTGGTCTGAGCAAATATCTTTTGAAGCTGGGTGCAAAATCAATATCACCTGGGACATCCCTGAATTGCTCAATCTTAAACGTATAGGAAAGGATATTGCCTGTATTTTACTGTTTAATGCCACAAAACCATTTAGATGCTATAAATCGGCATCAAATATAAGAATGGACAAATCTATTAGTTTAGAAATGGGGAATCATGTGGCAGGTGACTTATTTCATGCCTGGATTTATTTTGTAACTCCCGATGGTAAAACTATATCGGACAGCGACTATATAGGATCTGGTATTGTTACGGCTTAGCTAAATATTGGTTTAATGGGCAATCTTTAATCGCGCGCAACCCCTCTACTACAGAGAGCGCATTTAAGGTTGCCCCTGCCAAATTAGTATGGGTATGGTCACCCGGGAAAAAGGTTTTTACCTTTTCTCTACCCAATACATCATATTTATCTGACACAATACGGTTAAGATCAACAAAATCAACGTGCTCTTCAGTGGCCACTTCAGCTGCCCACTTACCAAAATCCTGATCGGCACGCATTACCTTTCCTTCCCGGAACTCATTTCGCGGGATCATGGACACAATAATAGGGGTCGCCCCTTTAGCTTTACTTTCCCTTACAAATTTACGAAGGTACCAACCGTAAGTATGTACAGTTTCTATATGCCCGTCTGGCCATTTCAGGACTTTTGTTTCTTCGCCAATCCCTCGCAGCACCCCTCTTCTTCCGCTTTTCGTTGTATCCGGAACACTCCCTTCATTATGACCAAATTGCATAGTTATAAAATCACCTTGTTTTAAAGACTTTAGCACTGCAGCCCATCTTCCTTCAGAAAGGAAAGTACGTGTACTACGCCCCGCCATCGCATTATTCTCGACATGGATCTTTGTAGTATCAAAGAGAGCGGCGATAGGCGTACCCCATCCCCAGGTCTCCTTGTTAGCATTGCGAACAGTAGAATCCCCTATCGTATGCAACGAAGGTTTATCCTGCGCAACGAACGCAGAAATGGTTAAAACTACTGTTAGAGAAGCTATAATTTTGGAAGTTATCTTATGCATATTTAATGATCGGATCTGGTACCGATTTAAAGATATGATTTTCCTGAATATAAAGGCCAGCCAATTTTTCGACTGCGTAATCAATTTCTTCATTGGTATTATACCTGCTAAAAGAGAACCTGATCGTACTGCGTTCAAAATTATCTCCAAGCGCACTTAATACGTGAGACCCTGTGGTAGAACGACTGCTGCATGCACTACCGCCAGAAGCGCAGATATTGTGCTGATCGAGATAAATAAGAGGCGACTGACCGTTTGAAGGTTCAGGTACTGATAAGCTAAGTACGGTAGACAGGCTACGATTTGTTATTGCAGAATTACCGTTAAATCTGATTCCGGGAATATAGCTGGTTAAACGTTCGATCATCCGTTGTTTTAAACTACTGATGTGCGTTTGATAATTTTCCCTGTTTTGATAGGCCAGTTCCAATGCTTTTGCCAAGCCAACTATCCCTGTGATGTTCTCTGTTCCGCTTCGCTGACCGCGTTCTTGAGATCCTCCGTTGATAAACGGTCTTACCTTATCTAATGACCGTTTGTATAAAAATCCCACTCCTTTTGGTCCGTGGAATTTATGTGCTGATCCAACCAGAAAATCAGCATTTAGTTTTTTAGTATCATATTCATATTGCCCCATTGTTTGTACGGTGTCTGAATGAAAAACAGCACCGTACTTTCTACAGACATCTGCTATAGTTTCAATATCATTGATATTGCCTATTTCATTATTACCATGCATTACAGACACAAATGCTTTACCGCCGGTAAGGAGCAGCCGCTCTAAATGTGGTAATGATAAGTTACCGGCTCTATCGTGCTCTAAATAAAGAAGTTTGATTTCATTATCTCTTTCCAGCGCTTTTAATGTATTTAAAACAGCATGATGTTCAAACGGAGTAGTAATAGCTACTTTAATTCCATTAGTGCGGATTGCAGCTAGAATTGCGGTATTATCAGCCTCTGTACCACCGGAAGTAAATATAATGTGATCGGGATCGGTATTTAACAGGTCGGCTATAGTACTACGTGATGTTTCTAAAATACTTTTGGCCTGCCTGCCATGATAATGTGTAGAAGAAGGATTGCCAAAGTTTTCGAAAAAGTAAGGCTCCATTGCTTTAAAAACATCGATGCTCAAAGGGGTTGTTGCTGCATTGTCTAAGTAAACTCTCATTTCCATTAAGGTTAAATTGATTAATAATACTTATCCAGGAGACTGGGATGGAAATTATCTTATCTATCCGCTACGGTAGCGGAAGGATTTAGCACCTTGTATGATACAGGTTGCTAAGACTTCACAGGGCCTTTCCCTCGGTCTTTCTGGATAAGTAAATAAGTTTAAGAACTGTTTAGTAAGAGCAAATATACATAAAGACTACTAAATTAGTATAATTTATTTGAAAAATAATTCCATTACCCTAATCATTATTAAAACATGTACTTTTGCTGCTTGTCATTAGATTACTGATAATAACAAATATGGTCAATTTAGAATGGTACAGAACTTTTAAGGCTATTTATAAAACTGGCACACTTACAGGTGCTGCCCAATCGCTGTTTATTTCACAACCAGGGGTGAGCTTACACCTAAGCTCGTTGGAAAGTTATGTAGGCTATAAACTTTTTGACCGGACCGGGCGCAAAATGTTGCCGACAGAAAAAGGAAAGGTGTTTTATAATTTCATTATAGAGGCATTAGGCAAGCTGGAAGAAGCAGAAAAGAACTTTCAGCGAAGTACGGAAAAGCATACGCCAACCATCAGTGTGGGAATGTGTTTTGAAACTTTTCAGATCACGTTGGAACCCTATGTATCTACATTGCCTTTTAACTTAATTATTCAGTTTGGTGAATATCCTGAAATGCTGGAAAACTTGGATAAAGGTATCCTGGACCTGATTATTACTCCGCAAACCGGTACTACAACAAATATTGAGCATGAAGCTTTCTCGTCCGAGAGAATTGTACTGCTTGGTGGCATTGACGTTAACCAAGCAGAATTTAATGCTTTGGTGCAAGCTGGCGATATGAACGCAGTACTTGAATGGCTGAAGGAGCATAAATGGTATGGTACTACCGGTGATATGGAACATCTGCGCAGGTTCTGGCAGCTAAACTTTAATAGGTACCCTGATTTCAGGCCCAATTACATCGTCCCTAATATAAATTCTATTGTAAGATGCCTAAGTGGCGGCACCGGATTAGCTGTTATTCCTAATCACTTAGGTAAAAAAGAAATCGAAAGCGAACAGGTAAAAGTAATCTGGGAAGGAAATACAATTTTAGAGAATACGCTATATTTTGCAACCCGTAAAAAAACTATCTATACTGAAGAGATACAATCTATCAAAGACCTGATCAAAAAGGTAATGTAAAGTTGGAGCTGTTTATAACTGTCCTCATACTTTCTAATGGAAATGCTGGTCCTGGATCAACTTTCCGTCCAGGTGCAATATCTTCGTGCCCTAATAAAGCTGTCAGGTTATAATTGGTAAACAGTAGTTTTCCTACTTCGGCAGCAGTATTAAGCTGTACCTCCGTATAGGTCTGCCAGGCAGAATTAAAGGTCTCGTTTTTATGTTGTGCAATCAATACCTGATCAGCCGGGATCACTTTACTGTCTACTGCACATACCCAACTATCGCCAGACCTGCTTAGCCGTCCGGCATTGACCAGTTCAATACCGATTGAATATTTATTTAAAGACAGCAAACCATCCCATGTACTTTCTCCTGCATGCCAGGCAACAACATTAAAACGTACAAATTGTGTAATTGTCCCATCTCGCCCAATTAATAAATGTGCAGATACTTTAGAAGAAGGTTCCTGAAACCAGCTGATAGTTGATGCCGCTGAAGTAGATTCCGTATAATGCATAATCAAATACTGGGGCACCAAATTGCCGTCTTTATTTGGGCTTTGAATAAAGGCAACTTGTTTACCGTCATTACCATAAAGCGTATTGTTGGAAATCTTCATACTTAAAAACTATCGATTAACACACATCATATTCGACTAACATAAAACACTATATATTAACGTTTTACACAATAAATTATTATACAGTTGCTGCATAATAATTTATCAGGCATAGGCCAGTAATAGTTTACTAAAAGAGCTTTTTTATATGCTTGGACATTATTCCCCCTGAAGCACCGCTGTAAAAAAACTTATCCAACGTTTGTAATTGCACCTCATTGAGCCAATTCCAATATCCAGGTATAATAAAATGAGCAACACGGATCAGAGAAAACAACAACTAAAACATTAAAAGTAACTATTACAGCTATTTTAGTAATATAATAGACTACAATTTTGAAAGCTTCTTCGCGCTTTCGGGCATTAAACAGAAATAGGTCATCTTCATTAAGAGCACTACGGCCCGCAGTGCTTTCGTTATAAGGATCAATAGATTTTAAAATAAGGAGTTGTTTAAGGAAGTTTAAATCCGACACGGAATACTACATTTTTCCCCGTTAAAATATGTTCTGCAAAAACTTCCCCATCAATTGTTATTGCAGAAGATAGCCGCTCATGTGGCATGTTGTTACGTAGTTTCAAAGCAACTTTAAATAGCATTTCCTGACCAGATAAATACTGATCAGATTTTTGCCATTTTCCAGTTATTTCTTTTAATACGATTTTTGAACCATCTTTATCAATGTAAGTTATTGTTGCTTTATTTCCTGCTGGTATTTCAGTCTTATAGGTAACGTCGTAAACGTTCTTTTTACTGATCCCTTCTGTTCCTCTGGTCACATGAAATAAACTGTAGTTACAGCTGCTAAAGAACAATAGCAATATTGAACAAGCAAATAAAAGTGAAAAGGAATTGAGGGAACTGTGATTGCATTTTTCTTTAGTAAAAAGAGTCGTTATTGCGGATGCTAACATATAGGAGTGGTTTAGTTATATAGGGTAGACGAAAGATAGATGAAAAGGGTTGCATGCCATTGTACCTTTTTTAAATAAGATTTGCGTGGTTGAATAAAAAATACTACCATTGCTTCATATAGAAACAATAATATTTCTAATACCAAATATAAATTATACGTATGAAGAACATTGTATTAACCTTGGTTGCAATGGCAGGCATTGCTTCGGCATATGCCCAGGACGGAACTGATTATAAAACAGTGCAAAATTCCAATGGTGTTCTTTTAGGCTATTCGCCTTCTTCAGGGGTCAAAATTATCACGCTCAATGGATTGAAGTTTAAGGATTTGAATAAAAACGGCAAACTCGATATTTATGAAGACTGGAGAAAACCAGCTGAACTAAGGGCTAAAGATCTGGCAAAAAGGATGAGTGTGGAACAGATTGCAGGTCTTATGTTATATAGTCAGCATCAAGCGGTCCCCTCTGCAGATTCTGGTTTTGGATCTGGATTATATAACGGCAAACCATATAGCCAGAGTGGTGCAAAACCGTATGAACTAAATGATAGTCAGCGTAAATTTCTTAAAGAAGATAATTTGCGCCATGTGCTGATCACTAAAGTGGAGAGCCCGGAAATAGCTGCAAAATGGAATAATAATATGCAGGCTTTTGTAGAAGGTACAGGGTTGGGTATTCCCGCAAATAATAGCACTGATCCCCGGCATACGGCTACGGCAAATAACGAGTTCAATGCTGGTGCAGGCGGAAACATATCTAATTGGCCTGATGGATTGGGAATGGCCGCAACTTTTGACCCTGGAATTGTAAAACAATTTGGACAAATAGCGGCGAAAGAATATCGCGCACTAGGAATAACTACGGCGTTATCGCCACAGATTGATTTGGGTACAGAACCACGCTGGTATCGTATTTCTATGACTTTTGGGGAGAGTCCGCTTTTAGATGCCGACATGGCCCGGGGTTACATTGATGGATTTCAAACTTCATTTGGTAAGGAAGAGATCAAAGACGGATGGGGTTACCAAAGTGTAAATGCAATGGTTAAACACTGGCCAAGTGGCGGTGCAGAGGAAGGTGGACGAGATGGACACTGGGCTTTTGGTAAGTTTGCTGTTTATCCAGGGAACAACCTTCAGCAGCACCTTTATCCTTTTACGGAGGGAGCATTTAAATTAGAAGGAAAAACAAAGGCGGCATCAGCTGTAATGCCTTACTATACCATTACCTACGGACAGGACCCATCCGGACAAAATGTGGCCAATGGGTATAGTAAGTATATGATTATTGATCTGTTAAGGAAAAAGTATCATTATGATGGTGTGGTATGTACCGACTGGCTGGTTACTGGCGATGAGGGTGCTTCACCGGATATGTTTGCCGGGAAACCATGGGGAGCAGAGGCATTATCAATTGTAGATCGGCATTATAAGGTGATCATGGCAGGTGTAGACCAATTTGGTGGTAACAACGATATGAAACCTATTCTTGCTGCTTATCAGATTGGTAGTAAAGAACATGGCGAGAAATTTATGCGGGAACGCTTCGAGACGTCAGCCGTACGCTTGTTAAAAAACATCTTCAGGGTTGGCATTTTTGAGAACCCTTATCTTGATCCACAGCAAAGTAAAAAAATTGTCGGTCAGCCCCAATTTATGAAAGCGGGTTACGATGCACAAGTAAAATCTGTAGTGTTGCTTAAAAACAAAGCTTCACTCCTCCCCGTAGCAAAGAACAAAATTTTCTATGTACCAAAAATATATTACCCTGCTGCAAAAGACTGGTGGGGCAATTATGGTGCTGCAAAGTTCGATTATCCGGTTGATATAAAAGTTATTGAAAAATACTATACGGTTACTGAAGATCCTGCAAAGGCTGATTTTTCTATTGTATTTGTATCCAGCCCATATAGTGCAGATGGAGGATATGATCATCTGGACAGAAAGGCTGGAGGTAATGGGTATATACCTATTACACTTCAATATGGTGCGTATACTGCTACAGGCGGAAGAACGCAAAGCATAGCGTCTGGTGACCCGGTGGTTGACCCAACAATTACTAATCGGTCATATAATGGGAAGACTGTAACTGCAGCTAACACGATGGATTTACGAACTATATTGGATACTAAAGCTGCGATGAAGGGGAAACCTGTTATTGCAGTTATAAATGCAGCAAAACCAATGATATTTAACGAGTTTGAAAAAAGTGTCGAAGGGATCGTTCTGCATTTCGGCGTATCCGGGCAGGCTGCATTAGATATTATTTCTGGCGCAGCAGAGCCATCAGGGTTATTGCCTTTACAAATGCCAGCGAACATGGCGACAGTAGAAAAACAATATGAGGATGTACCGTTTGATATGGAGTCTCATAAAGATACTGAAGGCAATAGCTATGATTTCGGTTACGGGTTAAACTGGAAAGGGGTAATCAAAGATAGCCGGACAATAAAGTATCAAAGGAAGTAACCTGGAATGTTCCTCATCAATATACGGTGAGGAACATTTTAGGTTTTACCGTGACTCTTAAGGAAGCAACATGTTAGTTTCCTCAGAATTTCTGATCAGCACTACATATTGAAGGTAATCAGTTATATATTTCCCTTTTTCATCAAAATAAAGCCGCTGTTCTGCGGGCATGATCTCTGCATATTTAATAACAAAGCTCTGCGTAAAATAAGGTGAACCGGAAGCATGTAAATCAAATAGTGTAGTGGAATTTTCTTTTGTCACTTCCTTAAAATCTGCAATCCCATCCAGCTTAATCAATGGCCCATCATGGTTATACTGATTAAATGCGGTAAATCGCTTGCCTTTGTCTTGAAATTGAGCAGGAAGCCCTGCACTAGGCATCGACATTTTCGAATCCAAATAGATCATCCCAATAGAAACAATCTTTCCTTTTAATGGTAAAGAGGGGTCATTTTCTAACCTGTAAGCCAGAAATACGCTCTTATCATTATTGGTTTTTGATTGTAAAATATGCCCGAAACCCATAAAACTATAAAGCTTTTGATTTTCCCAATGTCTCATCACGAACAGTTCTTTAAAGTTGGTGTGCATCACTGCTTCACGGGAGGTTTTGATTAAAGTACAGTTTTTCAGCGCGAATAGGGCCTCAGCCATTTTACCAGAATCATCATTCTCTAATTTACCGATCAGCAGGGCTGCGGATTGAATAATTAAACTATCATTTTTCATTTCCAGGGCATTAAGCAGCGGAGCAAATGATAACCTGCTATTTTTAAATTGGCCGTCTTTTAGTGTTTCTTTAAAATAACGGGCTACAAGCAAAGGATTGTGGATCTGATCTATCCCTTCGAAATGAATCCGCTGGTCTGCCTTTATGGTCAGGTTGTATTTTCTGATCTTCCTGATCTTATCCTGAAAATCTGTATTGGCCCATTGCGCATCCTGTTCTGCCCAGTCTTTAAATACAGCATCAATTAAAGCTTCATCACCATTAGCCAGGTAATGGTTCAGGAAGTAAGCCTTCGCAAAATCTACTTCAGCAATATAAGTTTTGAGTTTGATTTTCTTATTCAATAAAGTCAGCAATGCAAAATCAACATCCTGTCCTCTTTTAATTCCATGGATCTCGCCAACAAGAAAAAGGTGGTTGGTATAAAAATCGGGACTAATTGTTGAGATGTCTTTTATTGTACCTGTTGAAAGATCTGTGGCATGGCTTGCGAGGTAGTCAGCAGGCGACTGTCCGCAAACATTTCCGGTGATCAATACAAATAATAGCAGCAGTAATTTAGTTGGTGATTTCATGTTTGTAGAAATAGGTTATGGTGCAAGTATAACCTATATAGCACTAAATAACCCGTCAAAAGCCTCAAATAAGGATTTATCTGTCCGAAATACGGGTAAGCTCAACGATAAAAATTATATTTGTCTTGATGCACGAAAAAGAGATCCCAGTAAAGAAGTTCGTTTTCAGTAAATATTATCACTTCCTGATTATCCCTTTCTTCGGATTGCTGTTCGATCAGATCAATGTATTAAATAACCCGGAACGAAGTGCATTAACAAATATACAACAACAGGGTATTCTGCATTACCTGAAGTATTTTTTTCTTCAATTATATCTTTTTGAACTGATCTCTTTTTTTATACTGGCGATGCTGATTTCGGTATACAGCGGTTGGTTAAAGCTAGATAAAATCAGGATTGGCCTGAATCCCTTGCTGCTCCATGAATTAAAATGGTTTCCCTTGTTTGCGCTGTCAATTTTTGTTTTCGGGCCAATCACTAATTTTTTCCGTTATATCTTTCTGCTTTACCCTGCCCATGGATGGAAATACTATTTCCCTGATTTTTTCATGAGTCTATCGATGTATTTTAATTACTTTATTCCAATTATTATATGGGGATACGTGATTGTAAATGTCAATTTATTAATGAGCTATCTACACCGTGAAAAGGAAGTAAAAGTAAAGAGTTACCTCACTGTGATTGAAGGGAATACAGCAAAAGGCACTGCGCTTTTACCAGTAAATGATATACTTTGGTTTGAGGTAGTACGAAAAGCTTATTATGCTATAAACAACGAGGGGACTTACCTGATTAAAAAGACGATTGCAGAGCTGGAAAAGGAACTGGACCCTGCGTGCTTTTTTCGCATCAACCGCTCACAGCTCATTCACATCAAGTCGATCCAAAATTACAGCTACTGGGAGTTTGAAAAATATATTATCCGCCTGGAAGGTAAGGAAGATAAAGATTTTATCATCACCCGGAAAAGATTTAAAGAATTAAAGGCTGTAATTGAAAAGCGAAATAGCTAACGTAGCTGCTTGCTTCTTAATAGTGCTTCCAGGTAATAGTAATCTGCATAAATGATTGGCACATCAATTTCCGAGTTTGATGGTTTGTTGCCTGTACTATTTGCCAATAGAAACCCATAATTAGTACCTGGTTTATTGGTGTATTTTTTTGCTAGGGTATTTAAAAGCTGTTCAGCGTTTTTTTTGTAGATTTTTCCACGGGCGGGGCTATACTGACTTAATTCAAATAGGCCGGAGGTAATAATTGCGGCCGCCGAAGCGTCTCTTGGCGCTTGTGGTATTTTTGGATCATTAAAATCCCAGTATGGTATTTTATCTGCCGGAAGGTTTTTGGCATGATGAAAGATATAATCAGCTATGCTTTCTGCTTGTGCCAGATAGGCTTTGTCTTTTGTTTCCCGATAACACATGGTGTAACCATATAAAGCCCACGCTTGTCCGCGTGCCCAGGATGATTCATCTGCATAGCCCTGCGCAGTGGCTCTAACTTTAACTGCCCCTGTAGCCGGATCGTAATCGACTACGTGGTAAGAGCTAAAATCTTTACGGAAGTGATTTTTTAGAGTAGTGTTGGCATGGCTGACCGCAATTTTATAATAAGAGGAGTCGCCTGTTAATTTTGTGGCTTCAAAAAGCAGCTCCAGGTTCATCATGTTATCTATAATGACAGGGAATTTCCACTGGTCGGCATGATGGTCCCAGGAACGGATCACGCCTGTCACCGGACTAAATCTTTTTGATAAGCTTTTGGCCGATTGGATAATGACCGACCGGTAACTGGTGTCTCCGGTTAAGCGATAGCCATTTCCATAGCTACAGTAGAGGATAAAACCCAGATCGTGTGTGGTGGTAGTGTATTGCTGTTTTTCTATATTGGCCGTATAGACCTTAGCCTCGGTCTGCCATTTTGGATCTTTGGTCAGCTCATATAAATACCAGAGCATACCAGGGAAAAAACCGCTGGTCCAGTCGCGCGCAACTACCATTTTCAATTTGTTATTTTCCACTGTACGCGGAGAAACAAGGTTGGTACCGGTTACTTTTGCCGCAGCTATCTGCCCTAGCATTACATCTACTTGCTGTGCGGCTGCTGTTACTGCTTTATTTATATTTACCTGTTGTGCTTGTGCAGTTAAACTAATAAAAAACAATAGCACCAAGCTTATCTTTAACTTCATAATCATTTGATTTTTGTTGTATAATTTATAACCACACCAGCGTGATCTAAAACCCTGTGTATTCTATAGCCAGATCAATGGGTTTCTCACAGGCAAATTTCTTATTACCTCTTCTACTTGCGGGTTGTGATCTAACTCCTCCCATATTCTAAACCATGTAATTTGATTATAGGCATTTGCCCCAAATAATAAAAATGGCTGTGCAACAGGCCAATTGTCCCAATACATTACATCAGGCTTTAAAGTCCATTTACTTTTATCAGCGATAAACGGATATAAATAATTAATCCCCTTTTTAATTGATTTGCCATCGGAAGTTTCAAATTCCCAAAGGTTATCTGTGGGAACAGATAAAATCTGGCAAAGCATAGTCATGGCATCCAGGTTAAAGATAGAATACCCATAAGGTTTTGTTCGCGACATTTCTAAGGGAAAGCTACCGTCTGGGCCCATTTGGTTTGGCAGCAACACAGTTTTATACCTGATACGCAGCGAATCGAGCATCTCCTTATCATTGCATAGCTTCGCAAAAGAGGCCACTTGCATTGCCCAGCAGGTGGCGTGGTTGTTTTTAACCAGTTTTTCTTGTAAACCTGGCTTACTGGTATTTAACCATTTGATATATGCTGCAAACCACTCTTTAACCCCCGCAGCAGTTTTCTGATCAAAAGCTTTTGATTTTTCCATTACCAATATCCCTTGCGCAACTTCCATCAGGTGGATAGTATCGATAATACCGTAGTTCCTGCCCGTAAATTTTCCTTTGACAGCTTGTGCAAACAATAGGTTTGGATTCATTAGCGTTGCTGGATCGGTAAACCAGGCTTTAAGATGTAATACTGCTTGTGTTACATACTTTTCCTGTCCTGTTATTTTATAGGCGGAAGCTAAAGCACCGATAATCTTACTTAAGCGGACCATTGCTTTTCGGTGATCCAGAAAGTTGTCAGGATTGGTTAGCCCGTCACGGTTAATATAAGGTCCGTCTGGATTCTTTGGATCCGGCCAGAAATAGTCGGCCTCCGAAAAGAAATCATGTTTCCCGCCAGCACTCCTTGGTGAGGAAGCTGCGGTTATCGTAATAGGTTTTTGCTTCATTGCCCAGCTGGCTGTGGTAATAATCTGCTTTTTAAGGAGCGCTTGCACCGCTTTTTCTATTCCCTCATTTCTAGTTTGTGTAGCGTAATCTGCAGGGGCTATCAGTACAAAGGCCGACTGGCTCATTTGGATGATAACTAATAAAACGATTGAAAATATCTTTTTCATCATATCCTATTTTTTTGATAGTGTAGTGGTAAATAACAGTATGGGCGCCTTAATTATAGTTCAACAAAAGAGGCCGTTAAGCCATCAGAACTAACAGCTACCACACTTTTCCCTTTATTAAGTTTGACACGAATTAGTGCACGTCCGTTATAAGACTGCACTTTTCTTGAACCGGACGACGTTCCCTGGTTATCTATCAATTTACCCTCTCCTGCTAAGGAGAAACTAATCAGGTTAACGGCATCAAGGCATTGTACTTGTTTGGCATCATATAATTTAGCCTCTACAGTGGCAACATCGTCATGCTCGTCTATTTTAGTTAGCATTAATTTAGCCGGCTTACCCCATTTCTGTGTCTGGTAATTGAATTTTATTTCATCTTTCACCACTGTTTTACCTTGTGTAGCTACAACAGTAACTACGTTTTCTCCTTTAACAAAGGGAAGGTTCCACCGTAAACCTGCTGCGGGGAAATCCTGACTATTGCGCTTTTTAGTGCCGAAACTTTTGCCGTTTAAAAACAGCTCTGCTGCTGTACAGTTCGAATAAACCTTGACCATTTTCTGCTCACCTTCCTCGCCCCACCTTACCGGCCACGTATGCCCGTAAATGTGTACCATCGGCTTTGCTGTCCAGTAAGACTGAAATACATAGTAAGATTCTTTCTTCTTCAAGTCTCGCTCTACTACCCCCTTCTGGTTCATATAAGGCACCGGATTATCAGGCCGCACTGGCGTAGAAAAATCTTTAAAAGGCCAATATGCAGTTCCACTTAACCAAGGCATATTCTCTTGCTCCTTCAAATGCCAGTCTACCAGGTTGGTTAGGTAAGACTCGCTCCAATCCCCATCTTTAGAAATCCTTGCCGCCCCGCCAAAAAGCGAAGCATCGCCCGCTCTTTCATCGACACCACTGCCCGACTTAATTTTTGTCAAAGCATTGTCCGGATTTTCTGAATGGCGCATTGCATGGCTGTCCCCTCCCCACTCTACATGTAGAAAACGTTTTACTTTTTTAAACTCCTCCTCAGAAGCTTTCTTGTAATCCGTATAATTTCCTCGATACCAGCCCGCCCAGATCGACGGTGAATACACATCCACTATATCACTACAGAAATCGCAGCGCCTGATAGCAGTCTGCCTGGACCGGTCCAGCTGATGGGAAAGATCATTTAACTCTTTCATAAATGCCCGGATCTTCTCTTTATCAAACTCCGGAAAATCTCCCGGCCAGTCGTTCTCATTACCCAGTCCCCAGATGATAACTGAACTATGGTTATAATGCTGCTCAATCATATTGGTCAGCATTCGCTTGGCCTGCTCTTTATAAATATCCCCACCCAGGCCACCGCGGCACCAGGGAATTTCTTCCCAGACCACTATACCCAGGCTATCACATAAATTTAATACTATACGGGACTGCTGATAATGCGCAAGGCGGATAAAGTTTACCCCCATCTCTTTCATCAGGATCATTTCTGCGCGGGTCATTGTTTCTGTCATTGCCGCAGCTACACCTGCCTGATCTTCATGCCGGTGTGTGCCCCTTAACAGTAAACGTTTTCCATTTAACTTGAAAGGTCCGTTTTCTACAAACTCAAAATTCCTGAAACCTATCTTTTCCATTCCTCTATAAGTAGCCGACGCAGCTTTTAATTCATACTCCACAGTATACAACTGCGGCACAGCAGTAGACCATAAACGGGGCTTTTTAACCACTGTATTCCAGCACTGCTGTTCGCCCGAAAGATCATTAAGCGATTTTTCAGTTTTAGCCACTAACTTACCTGATGGATCTAGCAATCGTAAAAAGAGTTTCCCTTCTTTAATACCATCAGGATTATAAAACCGCGCTTTCACATTTAACTGTCCGCTATTACCTGCAGCATCCGTTTCTGCTTTGGCAAATAGCTTATCTACGGAAAGTGCCGGTGCGTAAACCAAGTTTAAATACCTATATATTCCACCATACACATTAAAATCTGAAAGATCTGAAGGGATCATTTCCAGATCTCTCGAATTATCAGTACGAATAGCTATGGGGACCTTACCCTTAAACTGCTCTTTACAGACCTCTGTTTGTTTAAAAGCATTTACCGCATCGGTAATATCTACCGTCCATTCGTCATATCCTCCCACATGGCCACCTACCTTAGTAGTATAAACATAGACCTCAGACTTTTGTCCAGCTCCCTCAAAATGCAGCAACGTCCTTCCCTTCTGGTATGGATTTTCTATCGTTATACTGCTGCGGTACCATGATGGTCCCTGGTAATAATTTACATCCGGATCTACCGCATCTTCGGCATTTACACAATGAGGTAACATTACTTGCTCCCAAAGCGGAACGCTTTCTGGGTTCCCCTTGCCAACCGGACGAACGGATTCCCATATTCCGCCCAAATCTTGTTTAATAAACTCCCAGTTGTGAATTAATCGTTTAGATTCTTGTGCAACCACAGCTTGCATATTGGTCAATAAGCCCATAATAAGTAAGGGAAATAACAGCTTCCTTGCATCATATCTTATCTTTTGCGGCCGCTCCACTCCTAAATCTTTTTGCTCTAAATACATCATCTTTTAATAAATTTTCTGAAGCTGCACCGCATTTAATACCGGCTTGCCCTCAATCCCCTTAAAGTCTATTGAAATTCCTTTTCCATCCTCCACAATAATCCTCGTCTTTTTACGCACTGCTTTGGTATACCCAAAATCTTTTGCCAGGTTCATCTTATCAAGCAAAACACGCCCATTTACTTCTACTGTAAAAACCCGCTGCTCTTCTTTTTCGCTTACATGGTTATTATCAAGATTGTAAGCTAATGCCTCTTTAGTTACTCCGCCAATCAGCTCTGCGAAGTAGAGTGTGAGCTCATATTCTCCATCAGGCACATCAAACCTGAATTGTTCGATCCCAACCTGCTGTGTCTGGTAAACAGGGTCATCAGCTGTGCCCAGGATGTTCTTGTCACTTCCGTAAGACATGCGGTTGTTTGTTCCTTTAAATTCTGAACCTCCTATAACACCCCAGGAACCTTTTTGATATACTTGAGCTGGTATCCATAATTGATGCAGATGTTCGTCCGTATAATATCTTTTAGCGCCTAATAATACATTGAATGCTACTGAAGGTATAGTAAATTGAACTTCCATTTCATCGCTGTGCTCACCAGCAACAATTTTTAACTTATTTAAGCCGTTGATAAAGGGAACCTGCCATTCACAGCTATGGCTCACCGCTTGTTTAGTGCCTAAACTTTTACCGTTTAAAAACAACTCTGCACTTTTAAGATTGGTAACTGCCTGAAAAGGTTGTGTACTGTATGCTGCCCCGGCATCAGCTACCCCACTTCTGCTTTTCCAATGTGCAGATGCAACTTTAAGGAACGGTCTGTCCAGTAAGTAGGCCTGGTACAGATAATACGTGTCTTTGGGCTGCCGACCGATGGTCAGCAGCCCCTTGTTGTTAATATGGGGCATGGTTTCTTCCCGTGTCTCTGAATTAAAATCAGCTAAATTCCAAGCCATCCCACCACTTACAAAAGGTCTTTTGAGCATCTCATTTAAGTAAATCTGGTTAAATGACAGCGCATATTCCATGCTTTTATCAAACCTTACAGGCTGGAATGATCGGATCCGGGGATCTGCATCTGCGCCATATTCTGTAACCAGCATTGGTTGATGAGCTAACTCGGCATGGTGCTTATCGAGGAACTTTGCAAAATCGGACGGACTGCCAGAGTACCATCCCGAATATAAATTCCAACCCACAATCATTGGGATTTTAGTTAACCCGACCCGGTTATAGAGATCAAAAGCACCATGATTAGCAATCATTGTGTATCGTGAAGGATCTTCCTTTCTGGTCAGGCTATCTAATGTTTGCGCCAGTTCACGGATATGTCTGTAATAAACTTCCTGCCTTGGTTTATCGTTCGTAAACTTTGGCCTTAACAGCACCTCGTTCATATAAGCCCAAATCACAATACTGGGATGATTAAAATGCTGACGGATCATTTCTACCTGCATCATTTTACAGTTATCTGTAAAAGCTTTTGATTCAGTGATTGTATTGACTACCGGGATTTCTACCGAAGCGAGGATACCGAGCCTGTCGCATGCTTCCAGGATCAGCGGATCTTGCGGATAGTGTGCTACACGTAATAAGTTCCCACCCATTTCTTTGAGTAGTTCCACATCACGGATCTGTAAAGCATCCGGCACCGCATTGCCTAAGTTTTCATAGTCCTGATGGCGACTGGCCCCAATTAGTTTCAGGGATTTACCATTTAGAAAAAAGCCCTGGTCTGCATCAAATTTAAACCAGCGAAACCCCAGCGGATTAGCAGACCGGTCTAGAACAGCTTTGGTTTTAGCATCCAGAATAGTGGTAATCACCCGGTATAAATAAGGATTGGAGGGTGACCATAATGTTGGGTTTTCAACAGGTTTAAAGGCCTGACTGACCACCGTCTGTGCTCCGGCTTTTACATTTACGGCAGCTACTGCACGGGCAACAACTATCCCATCGGCATCGGTAATGATAGACCTTACCACGATTTTTTTATCAGCTGAAGAAGAATTATCAATCAGGCTTTTCACACTTGCCTGTCCAGCTTCTTTTGAAACTGCAGGTGTTGTAATATAGATACCCGGGCCACCATGATCGTTTTTAGTAAAATGAACACGTTCTGCTACAACCAGGTTAACGTTGCGGTATATACCACCAAAAAAAGTAAAATCTGCCGTTAATGGTGCAATATCCTCATTGAACTTGTTATTTACCTTTACTTTGATTGTATCATCCTGGTAATTTAAGAACTTACTAATTGGAATAATAAACTTCGAATAACCACCGATATGTTTCCCGGCAAGCTGGTTGTTGATATAAACTTCTGTTTCCTGACTGGCACCATTAAAACTGATAAACAACTCTTTATCCTTAAAAGATGGATTTATCATTAGTTTTCTTTTATACCAGCCTGCCCCCCGGTAATATCCTGTTTCATCATCCATTACATCGTCGGCATTCCAGGTGTGCGGTAAATTAACTGTTTGCCACGACAAAGTAGTAGCGCTAACCGCATCTATAGTTCCCTGCGCGTCTTTACTAAACTGCCACTGATCATTTAAGCTAATTATTTTAGCGGGTAAATTCTGCGCAAAGCTTTGTAAGCTACAAAGCGATGCACAAAACAAGAGACGTAATTTAATGTATCGGCTAATATCCATTCAAATCTATCTTTTTAAAAATTAGTTTATTTCACTTCAAGGAACCTTTTAAAGGACTGTGTAAACGTTCCTATCGTGTATTGGGAAGTAGTATTCTTAACCAGGTTGAGCTCTATTCTTCTTGTACCCGGAAGAGCGCTGTTCAGTACCTTGATGTAAATAGTATCTATCTTCGCTTTGGCCCGGGGAAACGTTAACGAATATACACCATTTGCAGGCTGCAGCGTATTACCACCTTTATCGACGATATCAAAATCCTGTCCGCCAATAGCTGGATTTGCAATGCCCGTGGTAACCAGTGTATATTGGGCAACAGCATCATAATCACGTTCTGTAGTCGAATTAAGCTGTACCGGAAACTTCACCAAAGTGGTTTGTGTCCTTAATACAGATTCTGTACCTGTATTGTTCCAGGGTAAAAAGCCTGCGTAAAAATAATTATCAAATTCTGGCACGCCAGCTGGATCGTCCTTTTCACAAGCGGTAAAAACAACCGCCACTACTGCTAAAAAGGCTAAAACTATATTTCTTGATTTCATGTTCCTTATGATTAATTCCAACCTGGATTTTGTGTTACATTGTTTCCACTCAGAGAGATTTCCTGCAGGGGCACCGGATATAGATAGTCCCTGCTCGCACTAAATGTTCTTTTACTGGCATCTTCTACAACCAGGATACCATCTGCATTCAGGTTTAAAGAAGAAGCGATAGTACCTACCCATTCGGCCGCATTAAATTTAGCACCCAGCAGGGGTTTAGGCATTACCGTCTCTGCAGTTTTCCACCGCAGCAAATCACCATAACGGAAACCCTCTAATGCTAACTCGACTGTTCGTTCCCTTCTGATCTCTTCCCGCATACTCAGAGCATTAGTGGTTACAAATGCGTTGGTCAGTTTAACAGTTAATCCGGCGCGTGTCCTTATTACGTTGATCGTTGTATTTAAATCGGCATCGCTGATTGAACCATTTAATTCATACTTAGCCTCTGCATTGATCAGTAATACCTCAGCATAGCGGATTAGTTGTTTGTGAACTGTAGAATTATTATTCGTTGTCCAGTCGGCTGCATTAAATCCCTTTTTTGCAGCAAACGCAGATCTTGAACCTAAAGAAGTTCCCGGCACCCACGGTCTTTGATAAGATTGTTCGCCGGCACGGTAAACCAATGTATTGATCCTGGGATCCCTGTTATCCAAGATCGTATTATAGCTAGGTTCGTCTTTTTCATTAACGAAAAAAGGGGATCTGATAGCTGAAGGTGTATTATCCGTATTATAAGCAGGCAGGCCGTCTTTATACAAAAACTGGCGGATCAGGTTACGGGTTGGCGCAATCCTCCCGTTTTCCAAATCTCGGGAAGTATTATGTGTTAGCCCTAATGCAGCAGTTAAACCATATAATTTCACGAATATATTCTCCGTATTCGTTGGCCCCTCCCCATCATGCGTAAATGTACCCTGGTAACTTGCGAACAATGTATGTCCCTGCCCCATTACTAACGCAGATGCATCAACTGCAATTTGCAGATCTTTCTGGTAATCTGCAGTTCCAAAGAACTTGCCTCTTGTACCCTCGTTTAATCCTACCCTTGCCTTCAAAGCCCAGGCCGCGCTTTTAGTTACCCGCCCGTATTGTGCTGCCGCCAGCGCTGCTCGTGTTGGCAACCAGGTTGCTGCAAAATCAAGATCATCATAAATTGCCTGTACAACGGTTGCTCTTGGCGAACGTGGCATAGCTAATTCTGGAGAAGTAGTTTCCAGGGTCTTTAACACCAAAGGCACATCTCCGTATTTTTGCACCAATGCGAAATAAGCATACGCCCTAAAGAAGCGTGCTTCAGCAAAATATCGGTTTTTTACTGCATCTGTAACCTGGGCTTTTACCCCTTTTTCAAGGATGTTGTTAGCAGTAAAAATCTGCTGATACGGCACCCTCCAATCGTCACTTGTCCCCGGAACGCCCCTATTGCCATTACTTACTGTATTTAAACCACTCTGGTTTACGTTGTCATCTGCACGGTTATCAATAGAGTAACCAATCAACTGCTGGTACATCCGGTTGGCCGCGTTCATCAGGTCGGCCTCAGTATTCCAGAAATCAAGATCAGAAAACTCCGATTCGGGTGTCCTGTCTAATTTCTTGCAGCCGATAGTAAACGAAGTAATAAATAAAACAACGATTAATAATATATTATATCTTTTCATAGTATTCAAATTGATTATAAAGTCACGTTTAGACCTAATGACACAGAGCGGTAGAACGGATAGGTCCCAGCACCTACATTATTCCCTACTTCCGGATCAAAAACACTCAGTACATCTGTACGCTCAAACAGATCTTGTCCGGAGAAATACACTTTTAGATTCTGGATGTACTTTCTATTCACTTTGAAGTTATAAGCGACCGTTACATTTTTGAGGCGTACATAATTTCCATTTTGCACCCATTTATCTGATGGCCTGAAGTTATGGGCACTAGTTTGGTACATGCGCGGAAAAAATGCGTCAGGATTTTCTGGAGTCCAGCGGTCCATGTGTATTGACCATGGCATATTTGCTGTTCCCAGGATTGGGGAAAGTGTACCTTCATTAATTAGGAATGCGCGCTTTGCCACCCCCTGGAAAAAAGCAGAGAACTCAAACCCTTTCCATGAACCACCAAGTTCCAGACCATACGTATACCTGCCGTTTGTGGTACCTAGGTTAACCAGATCACCTGGTTTATCTGGTGTACCGCCACCCGCATCAATAATTCCATTTCCATCTAAATCAAGATATTTTACATCTCCCGCACCCGGGCTTGCGAAAAATGGGTATTTCACGTTCGCATTATAGGCATCAGCCTCTGTTTTGGACTGAAAATAACCATCGGTTTTGTATCCCCACACCGTGTTTAGCGGATAACCCTGCAGCAAATCAACTACTCCGCCCGAGCCAATAGAATTTCTGCCATTATACTTCAATAATTTATTCTGGTTATCAGCTACATTGATCCCAATATGATAATCACCATTCTTAAATACATCTCTCCAGCGGATATCCAGATCCCATCCCCAACCTTTCAGCTCACCAACATTACTGCTAGACACACCTACACCAATGATGCTAGGCAGGTTTAAGAAAGCGAGCATATTTTTGTTATACTTTGTGTAATACTCTGCGGTAATATTCAGCCTGTTTTTAAATAAACCTGCATCAATACCAATATTGGTCGATTCTACCGTTTCCCAGGTTTTATCTTTAGAGGCTAACGCGCCCTGGTATAAATATTGGGCTTTTGCACCATTAAAAATAAGATTAGGCTGATCATTCACCGTAAGTCCGCTTGTTATTAAAGGGATATAATCATACAACCCTAGCACAGAACCATTTCCCTGCCGGCCCCATGAGCCGCGGATCTTTAAATTGGATACAAAAGGTATGCTCTTTTTAAAGAAGGGCTCTTCACTAATACGCCAGCCTGCAGAAAATGCTGGAAACAGCTCGAAACGGTTATCCGGATCGAGCCTTGAGCTTCCATCGTAACGCACCACCGCCTCGAAAAGATATTTACCATCATAGTCATAATTGAACCTTCCGAATACAGAACCGATTGCCCATGTTTCGATTTTATCACTGCTTACCTTAGTAGTAGGATCACCAAAATTTAAACTAAAAAAATCATTAGTCACCATGTTGGTCGCGCTTGCCGAAAATTCGTCTTTACGGTATTGCTCAAACGATGTACCTCCCAATAACTTGAAATTGTGCTTTTCCTTCAATTGAAGATCATATGTAAACTGGGCAGTCAGGTTGTCCTGATAAGACTTATTTTTAGTTAAGTCTAGCTGATTCGGTGTATTTAGTGAGTTTCTGATGGTCGCCGTAGACCGTCCGTACCAAATCAGTGTTCTTTTATTCGATTCGTAATTATAATACCCCTGGTTTCTCGAAGCTGAAAAATCCAGCGCCAATCCTTTCACAAAATTCTTAACTGATAAATTCACTTTACCCGTAAAATTCTCAAATTCTGCCCTTGATAAGCCAGCGTTCTTTTCAATATCAACAGGATTCAACTGCAGATCGCCATTATAAGGCTGCCCAGTAACGTCGCCTGCAGGTGTGTACAAAGATTGCCTTGTACGTACCCGGTACAGCAGATCAATAATATTACCTGTACTGTATGAATTTTCGTTTACGGTAGATTTGATATAACCCGCAATCACCCCAATGCTCATGTACTTATTTAGCTGGGTATTAACCGATAAACGCAAGTTGTTCCGCGAGTTATCATCGGGACCAAACTTCATTACCCCATCTCGTTTATAGTAACCGGCAGATAATAGATAATTCAGTTCTTGTTTACCGCCACCAACAGATAGCGCATAATTTTGTGAAGGATTTACCTTGTCCATCCCCTCTTT